>Ga0307988_1000291_pt1 | contig 37718 bp, 37 predicted proteins | sample EllFjometagen183_FD_203166 | JGI IMG/M metagenome (GOLD analysis project Ga0307988, IMG submission 203166) | Marine microbial communities from Ellis Fjord, Antarctic Ocean - #183 | ecosystem: Environmental > Aquatic > Marine > Unclassified | place: Southern Ocean | collected 2014-10-08 | reverse complement strand
ATCATCAAAAAATATGTCAAAGATCAAGGGAAAATTTATAAACAAATATACCGTGGACAATTGAAACTATTTGAAGATTTCGCATAGTATGGATACCTCGCAGCTCTGCTGCGGGGTAATTCATTAAGACTGTTTCTCAATCTTTCTTATTTTATATCTTAGTATAGATTGTTCTGTGCATAGCAGGTTTGTTTTGCTGACCGGATTATTAATCTTTGTGATATTTTCGGTTTAGATTGATTGAGATTCCCCTGTAAATCTGCTCTAAAAGAAATAACTGGGCCATTTCATGTGAAAAAGTCATTTTTGATAAGGAAAGTATAATATCTGCTTTATCCTTAACTGTTTTGTCCAGGCCGAAAGGGCCTCCGATGATGAACAGTATATTGGCGGGTTTTTGCAATATTCTATCGGCAAATTCTCTTGAAGTATATTCCTTCCCTTCTTCGCTAAGTGCGACTGTGTAAGAAACGTCCTTATTTATTTTTTCAATTATCTTTTTACCCTCTGTTTTTTTATCAGAGTCCTTAATTGTATGCAGTTCGATTGAAGCATCATGTTTTATGCGTTCCGTATAGTCGTTGATCTTTGATTTAATCTCACGGTCTTTAATTTTGCCAACCGATATAACTTTTATTTTCATAACAGTAATTGTTTATAAATAAGTTGATTTTACTTACAGGGACCTTTACGCTGACCGGACATTTTGCCTTTCATCTTCATTTTGGCCTGGGGAATCTCTGTTGTGAAAGTTCCGGTAAAAGAGTTTTTACTGTAGGTTACTTCGCCTGATGAACGGGAGGTGCCAGCCGAACTGTTGCACTTCATGGCCCAGGATACAGTGTTTCCAGTGACATTCTGGCTTGTCATTGTACAGTCCTGTTCTGCAGCTGAGGCTTGCGGAATAAGATCTTCTTTGCTGATGCACTGGGTATGCTTTGTTGGAGGCATGGCAACCGGCATTCCCGGCATATCAATGTTGGTAGTGATCTCCCAGATTCCTTCATTTATTTCTGGGCCTGATTCGGCATAAACAGGTGTTATGAGAATCAGCATTGCTGTTGCAGTCAAAAGAATAGAACGTATCATTATTTGTCTCCGTAAATATTGTTTATTTTGTAAAAAGGTATCAAATGCTTTAAAGGGTGTCAATTTGAATTAAAACAGAAATATTTAAAAAGAAATGGTTTTGAAGTATTTTTTGTGTTAAAAAAAGAGATTCTAATCATTCAAAATAAACAGTAAAGACTTAATAAATATCCAATGGTGGGTTGTATGAAACAGGAAGTAATGTTCTATTCTGAGGGGACAAAGATTGTTGCTGATATGTATGTACCGGAGCAGTATGCTGAAGGAGAGAAATATCCGGCAATTATTCTTTGCCATGGATTTTCCGGTATCAGAGAGATTCTTCTGCCGGATTATGCTGAGGCCTTTGCAGCTTCCGGATATATTTCTCTTGTCTTTGATTATAGAGGTTTTGGTGACAGTGAAGGTGAAAGAGGACGTTTAATTCCTTCTGAGCAGGTCGTTGACATAAGAAATGCGATTACCTTTATGGAAGCTCGGTCTGAAGCAGATGCCGAAAGGATAGGGCTTTGGGGCACTTCATTTGGCGGTGCGAATGCCATAACAACGGCTTCGATAGATGATCGGGTTAAGTGTCTGACTGTTCAGATAACTTTTGGCAGTGGTGAAAGAATGGTTGCCGGAGAATTGAGCTCAGAGGAGAAGGCCAAAATTCTTTCAACTCTTAAAAAAGCCTGGCAGCGTGCAGTTGTTAGAAATAAACCCATGATGCTAAACATGGATCAAATCCTGACGGATGAGGATTCTAAAACCTTTTACAGGGAAACAGTTGAAAAACATCCCAAGCTTAAAATCAGACTTCCAATAACAACTATTAAAGAAAGCCTTGAATATAAGCCTGAAAATTGTATCTCATCTATCAAAGTGCCTGTTTTGATCATAGGGGCTGACCAGGATATTGTATGTCCGGTGGAAGAATCAAAAATACTATATGAAAAGGCAAATGAACCCAAAGAGCTTTTTATTATTGAGGGCGCAAAACATTACGATGTTTATGAAGGTGAGAACTTTAAACTGTCTTCAGAAAAGCAGCTTGAGTGGTATAACCGGTATCTAAAATAATATAAAATAAAATGACAAATAAAATTTATCTTGAAAGTCTTGGCTGTTCCAAGAATCTTGTCGACAGTGAAGTGATGCTTGGGCTTTTGTTAGAAGGCGGCTGTGAGATAGTTGATCTTCCTGAAAAAGCGGAAATCATTATTATAAACACCTGTTCTTTTGTTGAAGATGCGGTAAAAGAGGCAATTGAAACTATATATTCTCTTGCCCGGGAGAAGGATGAAGGTGCCTGCCAATATCTTATTGTCTGCGGTTGTCTGCCGCAGAGATACGGCAGGGAGTTGTTAAAAGAAATGCCGGAAGTTGATCTTTTTATAGGGACAGGAGAGTTTCAGAATATTTCTTCGCATATCGATAAAATGATTAATGGGCAGGTTAATGAAAAAATGTTAAACAGCTCCAATACATTTTTGATGAATGATAAAATTCCTCGAGCTTTGATATCTCCCGGGAGCAGTTCATACATTAAAATTTCTGAAGGATGTTCTCATAAGTGTACCTACTGTACGATTCCATCTATACGCGGAGAGTACCAACAGCGGACGCAAACTTCTGTTTTAAATGAGGCGGTCAAGCTCGTTGAACAGGGTATAGAAGAGATAAATCTAGTGGCGCAGGACACCAGCCGGTTTAAAGGTCTGCCGGTTTTGCTGAAAAAGATGGCAAAGATCGACGGGCTTAAATGGATCCGACTGCTATACTGTCATCCGATCAATATGTCGGATGATCTGATAAAAGTGATTGCAGCTGATAAGAAGGTTTGTAACTATATTGATATTCCTTTGCAGCATATTTCTGATTCTGTTTTAAAGAGAATGGGACGACGAATGAACAGAGAACAAACAGAAAATCTTATTATGAAAATGAAAGATAATATCCCTGGTGTTGCGCTTAGAACCACCATGATAGTTGGTTTTCCCGGTGAAACAGATAAAGATTTTATGGAACTTATGCAGCTTGTAAAAGAGACACAGTTTGACAGTCTTGGCGCATTTATTTATAGCGATGAGGAGGGCACTCCTGCCAGCAGGCTAAAAGGAAAGGTTGATGTGAAGGTCAAGAAGGAGCGTTTCGGGAAATTAATGAAGCTACAGGCCGGAATATCCAGAAAAAAGAATGGTTTGAAAAACGGAACAGTAATGGAAGTACTGGTTGAAGGTATCTCATCAAATGAAAAATATTTACTGCAGGGTAGAACTGAGTTTCAAGCCCCTGAAGTAGACGGTGTTGTTTATTTAACCGATAATGTGCCAATAGGTTCTTTTGTGAATGTAAATATAAACAAGACTCTTACTTATGACCTTGTGGGCAGGGTGATATGATTTGTAAAAGTCTTAACTTGACCTTGCAATAATCAAAATTTAGTTTTTGTTTTGATCTAACAAAAGCCTGTTATTAAAAATATCTCTTTTTCATATAACTAAAGGTAATATATGGTTTATTCAGTTAGGTAATAGTTAAAGGTATTATTGTTACTGTTGACTTTTGAAGAACTCTGAATTGTTAAGGATACCTGCAGAATCTTAATTTATTATGCCAGGTTCTATGGTTATCACGACAGATAAAAAGGTATTTAGATGAAAATTTATCTTAAAATATATCTTTCAATCGTTGGGTTGCTGATCGCTATACTGGGAATTGATGGATACCTCAGCATTAATCAAGATGTTACAAATTTTAATAGGGACATGAAAACAGATGCGCTGCTTATCGGACAGGCAATGTCGGGCATGGTTGAGCATACATGGAAAGTAACAGGCGAAGATGAAGCAATCAGATTAATTAACAACGCCAACAAAAAAGAACATTCGATTAAAATCCGTTGGGTTTGGCTGGACAATTCAGCGGCTGCTCCTTATTTGCCTCAAGCACCTTTGGAAATGCTTTTTCGAGTTCTTCAGGGTCAGAACGTTTCACTTGTTATAAAGACCAAGGAGGGCAAAGAGAGTCGCTGTACCTATGTGCCGATCACTACCGTTAGCCAGCGTCAGGGTGCCATCGAGTTTTCCGAATCCCTCTTGGCATTGAAACACCATATTTATAAATCTTGCCTGAGAGTTCTTGTTATTACAATGTTGTTATTGTTGGCCTCAGCATTATTGTTGTGGTACATCGTAAAAAAAATGATTACTAAGCCTTTGAAACGACTCATTGAAAAAGCCCGAGAAATTGGCCGGGGTAACTTAGCTGTGGACATTTTCATCAGCGGTAAAGATGAAATATCCGAGTTGGGGGCGACGATGAATACCATGTCCAAAGAATTAAGTACGGCTCGCAAAGCTCTTCAGACTGAAAACGAAGCCCGTCTCGCAGCGCTTGATGAGCTACGCCATGCAGAGCGGCTTGCCACCATAGGCAAGTTTTCTGCAGAAATGGCTCATGAGCTTGGAACACCGCTCAATGTCATCACCGGCCGTTCCAAGCTAATTCGAACAGAGAGTTTGGGGCCAAATGAAGTAATCGAGTGCTCCCGCATTATCGGTGAGCAAGCAGAGCGAGTGACGAAAATCATTCGTAATCTGCTGGGTTTTGCCCGACACAGCTCCCCAAAACGAACGCTAATTGATATTGAACAAATTGCTGGTCTTGTACTTGAAATACTAAAGCCAAGAGCACGTAAGAAGCAGATTGTTTTAGAATTTACCAAAAACGGCCAAATACCCCGACTTGTCATTGATCCCATCCAAATTCAGCAGGTAATGATTAATCTGATCACAAATGGAATCCAGGCTATGCCACACGGCGGACGACTGGGCCTGGAACTTGGTGTCCAGGATGTGTGCAATCCTAACATAAAAAACAGCTTGCAAAAGAATTACGCTACTGTCCGTATTACTGATGAAGGAGAAGGTATAGCTGAAGAGAATCTGAAACATCTTTTTGACCCGTTCTTTAGCACAAAAGAGACGGGCGAAGGCACCGGGTTGGGCCTTTCAATTACTCACGGTATTGTAGAAGATTATGGTGGTTGGATAGAGGTTAAAAGTCAGACAGGTCAGGGTAGTTGTTTTACGGTTTTTTTACCCCTGGAGGAGGATAAATGAGCGGAAAGATTTTGATCGTTGATGACGAACAAGCTATGTGTGAAATGCTTGAGGTAGATTTGCGTCGTCGGGGCTTTAACCCGGTCTGGCAGATAAACGCTGAAGAAGCTGCTGCTCTTTTAAAAGAAGGTGATTTCGACGTTCTGCTGACCGACATCAAGATGCCCGGCATGGGCGGCATTGAACTGTGCAAACGGGCAGTCGAAAGCCGGCCGGACGTACCTGTTATCGTAATGACGGCGTTTGGAAGCTTCGAAACAGCAGTTGCTGCAATGCGTGCAGGTGCTTACGATTTTGTCACGAAGCCTGTGGACCTTGACATTCTTGCATTGATTCTTGAAAGAACCATATCTTACCGATGTTTAAAAGAAAAGGTTAAAATTCTCACCAAATCGCTTGAACAGTCCCAAAGGTTTGAGGATCTCATAGGTGATAGCCCACCCATGCAAGAGCTGTATTCACAGCTTGACCGTATAGCCAAAACAGAAACTTCCGTGCTCATCCTCGGTGAAACGGGTACGGGTAAGGAACTGGTCGCACGGGCTCTGCACAGACAGAGCCGCCGCCACAAAGCTGCGTTTACTCCTATCAATTGCTCAGCCATGCCGGCAACGCTCCTGGAAAGCGAATTGTTTGGTCACAAGCGAGGCGCTTTTACTGATGCAAAAACTGATCGCAAGGGTTTGTTTCTGGAATCCGAAGGCGGCACACTTTTTCTCGATGAAGTCAGTGATATCCCCATACAGCTCCAGCCAAAACTATTGCGTGTTCTTGAGGAGAGACGATTACGACCGGTAGGAGGAAACAAGGAGGTTTCTTTTGATGTTCGGATTATCGCTGCCACCAATCGCGACTTGGCAACGGCTGTCGAAGAAGGTCGCTTCCGTGAAGACCTTTTTTATCGGCTCAATGTAATCCAGGTGGATACCCCGCCACTACGTGCGCGAGGGACGGATGTGCTTTTGTTGGCCGGTTTTTTTGTTGAAAAATTCTCAAATCGCATGGGCAAACAGCTCATTGGTTTTTCTGACACCGCTGCCCAGAAACTGCTGGGGTATTCTTGGCCGGGTAACGTACGTGAATTACGTAATGCAGTTGAGCGTGCGGTGGCACTGACACGCTTCGATAAAATCGTGCCCGAAGACCTGCCGAAAAGGATCAGTGCCCATCAAAACGATCATGTCCTTCTTAGCGGCAACAACCCCGCCGAGCTTGTTTCTCTGGAAGAAATTGAGCGTCGTTATATACTCCATGTTCTGAAGAACTTTGACGGCAACCGAACACTTGCCGCCCGGGTGCTGGGACTGGATCGCAAAACTCTTTATCGTAAACTCAAAGGCCTGTCTAATGAGGACTGATGCAATAAAAGCTGCCCCTTTTTACTTATTGACTTTGCCCTAACCCTTCCTACAATAAACCACATGACCAGCAATGCCATACATCCGGCAAAGCTAAAACCCATATAAAAAAACAAACTGCAAAAGGGGCATGATGCCCCTCCGGGGCATTCTGCCCCGCCCCTTAATTACCCAACATGCTGTTTTTACTTTATAAGAACATGGCATGTAATATGCAAATACTGTTTTTAGAAAACAACACCAAGTTTAAAAATTGAAAGGAGTTCGACTATGCAGGAACTACAAAGCGGTCAGACAAAAATTTTAGAACGGATACCTGCTTTCACCTTCATTGACAAGGAGAATTATAATTCCATTACCCGGGTATTTGGATACAAACAAAAACCCACAGAAAACCACACTCCTGAAAATCAGTCCAAGCAAAAAGCAACTAGTAAAAAACCCTACCGAGTCTTGCTGGCTGAAGATGACAAAGAAATGCGGACGCTGCTGGCATGCACGTTGCGCAGTGCCGGCTATAAGGTGGTTGAGTGTCCGAACGGATGGAATCTGATTGACCAGATCGATTATCAGCTATTTCTTGCTAAAAGGCCAAATGGAATCGACATTATTGTTTCGGACATACGCATGCCAGGACCAAGCGGAATAGAAGTGCTGCGTGACATGGGGAACACTAAAGGATTTCCGCCCATGATCCTGATTACCGCTTTTGGGGATAATAAAACCCATGCGCTGGCCGCACTGTTAGGAGCAGCTGCGATATTTGACAAACCTTTTGACGTAGATGAACTACCGACCAAAATCCATGAAATACTTAGCGGAAAATCTAAACACATGTAATCAAAATGTATACAACTCATTTATAGGAATAAAAAATGGAACACCAAAAAGTACAACTGAAAGACCTATATGATCACAAAACAGGCGATGACATATCCGTTCATAGTATCCTCCTGGCCGATGATGATCTTGAAATGCGAAAGTTGCTGGCTTGGTCATTAAAGCGTAAAGGATATCAGGTGGTGGAATGCTCAGATGGTAACAGCCTGATGAAAAAACTTGGATTGCCGCGTCAGTATGATTTATACCGATCTTTTGACCTGATCATATCCGATATTCGCATGCCGGGCGCTACAGGCATCCAGATCCTGGAAAGTGTCCAAGAACTTGATGACTTTCCTCCGATTATACTAATCACAGCCTTCCCCGACGAAAAGACAAAGAAACAGGTCCAGCAACTAGGGGCCGCCGCTCTGTTTAACAAGCCGTTTGATGTGGATGAACTGATTGATAAAGTAAAACGGACATTGCTGTTCAAGTCGGCCAGTGTTTATCATCGGGGTGGAAGTTCTGAAAGGTCCCATACAGATTTACACTTTCCATTGGAAATCACCTTTCGTTATAGTGGCCAGACCGGGCCAATCAAAGAATATGTACGTGAGATGGCCGTCAGGCTAAGCTGTTTCTCGCAACATATTGACCACATCCGGGTAGTAATCAAGGAACTGAGTCAACAGGAACATAAAAGACATCGTTACAATATAACTATAAACATCAAAACATTAAACCGGACCATTACCGTAAAACACCATACCGACACAGAAGATATCGATGAGAATCTTTATTTTGGAATCCATATTGCTTTTGACATGGCCTGCCGCCAGTTAAAACAGTATCTAAAGAAAGGCCTGAAAAGAAAAAATCATTTAGACTGGTCCGACGAGGAAGAAGACATATAACTAATTTATAAAAAGGGGACTGTTATGAAAGACATTAATAACCATCGAAAAACATGCGGACAATCCTGTCGCAAGTTTTCTTTTAACTATTCTATCCTCTGCATGCTGGCGTTTATTCTGTGTACTTCTCCGGCACAAGCCCTCGACAGAGGCATTGAGAATCTTCGTGAAACTGGAAAGGCCTTTGCCTCGGTCGCCAAAAAAGTCTCTCCGGCCGTGGTATTCATTCAGGTTGAAAAATCGTCCCAAAACCAGCCGTCGATGCAATTTTCATCACCTTTCGGCAATGAGGGCCCATTCGGCGATGAATTTTTAAAACATTTTTTCGGCCAAACGTTTCAGCAGGGACAGCCTCACCGTTTCCGTCCTGAACAGCATCACAAGCAGGAGGTTGGTCAGGGCTCCGGGTTTATTATTTCACATGACGGATACATCATGACCAACAACCATGTGGTCGGCGATGCCAATAAGGTAACGGTCAGACTGAATGACGGCCGGGAGTTCACCGCCAAAACCATAGGCACAGATCCCCGTTCGGATGTGGCCGTAATCAAAATCGATGCCGCTAACCTTCCGGTGCTTGCTCTGGGAGATTCCGACAGCCTTGAGGTGGGCGAGTGGGTCATCGCCATCGGCAGTCCCTTCGGTCTGTCCCATACGCTGACCGTCGGGGTTGTCAGCGCCAAAGGACGCAGCAGTGTTGGCATTGCTGACTATGAAAACTTCATCCAGACCGATGCAGCTATCAACCCGGGCAATTCCGGCGGTCCCCTGGTTGACCTTTACGGTAGGGCCGTAGGCATGAACACCGCCATTATTAGCCGCAACGGTGGCTATATGGGTATAGGGTTTGCCATCCCCATCAACATGGCCAGCACCATCAAGGACCAGCTGATCAAAACGGGTAGCGTCACCCGCGGATATCTCGGCATAGTAATCCAAGACCTTACCCCCGAACTGGTGGAGTCTTTCGGCCTTGATGGCAACAGGGGTGTCCTTGTGGCCGAGGTATCACAAGAGTCTCCGGCAGAAAAAGCAGGAATGAAACAGGGCGATGTGATCGTAGAATTTAACAGCAAACCAGTAGGAAAGGTCGGCCCTTTTCGCAACAGTGTGGCGCTCAAGGCACCGGGAAGTAAACAAAAGATCACCGTGCTGCGGCAGGGCAAGCGCAAGCACCTGACCGTCACCATCGGCAAGCTGCCGGATCAGGAACCATCATCCGCCGTGACGTCTGTCAGCATGAACGACCTCGGGCTGGATGTGCAAACCCTCACGCCGGATTTGGCCCGTCAATTTGGCCTTCATAGCGGAAAAGGCGTGGTGGTGACCCAGGTATCGCCTGAATCTGCTGCCGCTCAGGTGGGCATCAAACCCGGGACCCTAATTAAGGAAGTCAACCGCAAGCCGGTTGAAACTGTTGAGGCGTTTGAGCGTTTGGTGACTGAATCGCTGCAAAAGGGTTCCGTGCTCCTGTTGGTCAGGGACGGACAGTATTCACGCTATGTCGCACTCAAAATTAAGTGAATCAGGAGACAAGGATATGGAAACCGTAAAACACAAGAAACTGTCAGGGAAAATACTACGACATCTGCGTGATCCACCGTTAGAGATCAACTCGATTGAAGAACAATAACAACAAATCTTTCTCATAATTAGTTGCCCAGTAAAAGGAGACTTTAAAATGAAAACAACTAACAATCACAAAAAGGATCACTGCACTTTTGGCTATGTTTCAAAATTAATTTTATTAATGACTGGAATTCTACTAATAATGTTTTGGATAGAACCGGCAGCATATGCCAAAAAAAGCACGTCGGACATCGCTACAAGCACTACCGGAAGCGGCAAAATGTATAAGACCACGGTTGAGCGGCATACGGATGGAGAACTGTCTGATGAAGACTTCCACCAGGTATCAACTTTGGGATCTCATATCATCAGACACCTGAATACAGCAATTGAAGATGTTGAAGGCATGAATTTAAAAAGGGCGAAAGAAGATATTAAAAAGGCGCTGACCCTGACCGGTATCGTCCGCAAAATGCTTCCGATTACCACCGTGACTACCATAGTTAAAGATGCTAAGAAGAATGAAACTTACCGGGACACGGAGTTGGTGCAGGACGAGCAGATACCCATTTATGATTTTATGATTGAAACCGATGTAATTGATCCTCTCATTACTACTAAACACAGGAAACTGTCCGTTAAAGGAATTCGTCTGGATGAGGCTGATATGGTTCATACCACGGTCTTGCTGAATCTTGGTTATATAGAACGAAAACTCAATCAGGCTGCAAAAATTTTGGATAAGAAACCGAATGAAGCACTTGAAGTTCTTGTATTTGCACAGGATAAAGCTATACGTATCAGTTTTAGGGAAGAGCACAATGCCCTGCTCGAAGCGCAACGTGCACTTCGGCTGGCCGAACGGATGGTAGAAGAGAAAAACTATAATGCCGCCAGACAGGATCTGAATGTTGCCAGGTTTTCTCTTGAAACATACACAGAAGTAGGAGGCGGTGGCAAAGACAAGGATGTTGAAGCCATGATAAAAGAAGTTGATCAGATTTCAAATAAAATAGATCAGAACGGGGCCATAGGAAAGATCAGAAAATCATGGCACCGTATAACAAAAAAAATATCGGACAGAATCTGGAAGACTCATAAACCTATTACGAATTAATCAGGCCAGGAAATAAAACACCTGTTTTATGAAGCATTCGACTTTATTGTAAGTGGTTAGGACCCATAGCACAACTTCAGAGAACATGTGTAATGAACCCAAACAATAAGAAAACAATACTCATTGATATAAAAGCTTAGTTAAATTTTACAGGTTCAGTATAAGGAAGGAGGTGAAAATAGATGGGTAATAAAATATTAATCGCTGATGACGATCAAAACATACGTTTTCTGTATGAACAGGAGCTGTTTGACGAAGGTTATCAGACAGTGCTTGCCCGAAACGGTAAGGAATGTCTTGAAAAGGTGGAAAAAGAACTTCCTGATCTTGTACTTCTCGATATAAATATGCCCAAAATGGATGGCCTGGAGGCGATTTGGAGGATTATAGAATTGAACAGGAATCTGCCGATAATCATTAATTCAGGATACTCTTCGTATCGGGACAACTATATGAGCTGGGGCGCTGATGCCTATCTAATAAAATCAAACAACCTTGAAGAACTCAAATTATCCATAAAAAATGTTCTCAAAATACATTAAATAAATAATTAAAGATATCGCAATATAACATAGACCTGTAAAAATATTGATAGGATACTAAATAATTTTCTAAAATAGGTAATTAATTTTAGACAAGTTTGCAGTGATAACGATAGTCCCAATAAGAGGAGCTGGACATGTCTGAACAGAAGTCAACAACAGCAAAATTCTTACTGATCTTCATAGCCGCTCTGACAATGGTTGTGGGAGTACAGGCCTGGTACATGGCGGGTATACACAAGAAACTCAACCAGATACAGGCAGGCAATCTGACATCCGTCTGGAGTGTTGATCCGGGGAACTCGTCTGCTCCGCTTAATGACAAATGGTTTGACAGACCGTTTGATCCTGACGGTTGGGACCCGTTTCAGGAAATGCAGCAGATGCAGGACCACATAAACAGTATGTTCGGTGATACTTTCGGACGTTTTGGACGCAGTACTCGATTCAGCGGCCTGTTCGGTTCGAGCGGCTTCTCGCCTAACATTGACATTCAGGAGAAAAAAGACCGATTTGACATTCACGTCGATCTCCCGGGTGCACAGAATAACAACGTGAATGTTAAGCTGGAAGACCTTCAACTGACCATCAGCGGAACCCTGGACCAGCAACAGGATTCCAGCCACGGCAAGGTTCTTCGGCGTGAGCGGCGATCCGGAAAATTCAGCCGGAGCATCACCCTGCCGGCTCCGGTCAAGGCAGGAGAAATGAAAACCCATTTCGAAAAAGGCGTGCTAAAAATCACAATTCCTAAGGCTTGATTGAAATAATATTTATACAGAGTAAGGTCACATGAAAACTAGAATTTTTAAATTAAACACAGGAGGTTATCTTGAGCATCACCCACAAGCAAACCTGTTAATCACTGCTAAGTTTCATTATTAAAATTTTACTGCCTAGAATGAGAGGGAATCATGAAAAAAGCTTACCATAAGTTAATCACTGCATGTCTTTTAATCATTTCATTTATATGCTTGTGTGGAGTTGATGCTTTTGAGACGAGACATGCAATCGAAGGAACCGTGGGCGGTGATGCTAAGTTTGATGTCACAATAACGTTGGCAGGTGATGATTCGGACACAACACTCACCACTTCAGATGGAAGCTATAGCTTTTTTGACTTAGCAAACGGCAGTTATACGATTACGCCAAATAAAAGCGGCTATACCTTTTCTCCAACAAATGAAAACGTAACTGTTTCTGATGTTAATACAACAATGATTGACTTTACAGCAACAGAACAGAGCACTGGCACCAGCATTGAAATGGTTTTCATTTCCGGCGGCACTTTCCAGATGGGCTGTACCCCTGAAGATGCGGAATGTTATTCTAATGAATCACCCCGTCACAGTGTGACCCTTTCTTCCTTTGAGATCGGTAAATACGAAGTAACCCAGGGCCAGTGGGAGGAAGTGATGGGGAGCAATCCTTCTTATTTTGATACCTGCGGGGATAATTGTCCGGTTGAACAAGTATCCTGGAATGACACGCAGAAATTTATTATAACTTTGAACAGCCAGACAGGTCAGAGCTATAGGCTATGCACAGAAGCGGAATGGGAATATGCGGCAAGGGCAGGAACAGAAACAAAGTGGTATTGCGGAAATGACGAAAGTTGCCTTGATAACATAGCCTGGTACAATTACAATTCAGACAGAAAAATCCACCCTGTAGGAACAAAATCTCCCAATGCCTGGGGCCTGTATGATATGAGTGGTAATGTGTATGAATGGGTAGAGGACTGGTTTGACTATTATTCCTCTAACAGTGTAACAGACCCTGCTGGCCCTGTTAGCGGCTCCTACCGCGTGCTTCGCGGGGGCAGCGGGGTCTACGGCGCCAGACTCTGCCGGTCGGCTCATCGTAGCAACGGCAGCAACCCGTCGCACACCAGCAGCCACCTGGGGTTCCGGCTCTGCAGGTAGGTCATCAGGTCAGGAGCCGTAGTATCACCCTGCCGGCTCCGGTCAAGGCAGGAGAAATGAAAACCAATTTCGAAAAAGGCATGCTAAAAATCACAATTCCTAAGGCTTGATTAAAATAATATTTATGCAGAGTAAGGTCACATGATAACTAAAATTTTTAAATTAAACACAGAAGGTTTTCTTGAGCATCACCCGCAAGCGAATCTTCCCGACAGGCATCCATATGATGATGCCAAAATCTGGGTGGATATCAGGCGGACTGAGCCGGATACTCTTGAAACGTTCCTCACAGACCTGAAATTACACCCACTTGCCGTTAAGGCCTGTCTTGAGGTCGTCCCTAACTCCCGGTTTGGTGTTTATGAACAGTCACTTTTTATCGGGTTGTCGCTGCTGATCAACGATGATGACAAAGACCGGACTTTCCTGTCTGTGCTTTGCCTTCCCGGGATGATCATTACTATTCATAAAAAGGCAATTCCGATCCTTGACAACATTTTAGAACAGTTTAGCTCTGCTATGCGGTTTAATACGATAAGTACGTCCGGGGTCTTCTATCAGATTCTGGATCTTATTATCGATCAGGATCTGGTCTTTGCCCAGAAAATTCGCGAGGAAATTGAACGTTTTGAGGAAACGGTCGAACAAGAGACCGATTCTAACGAAACCGAGAAAGCACAAACTCTCAAGAAATGTATTTTACTTCTGGAAGCCGTATTGGAAGATCAGCATTACTGTGTAAGCGCTCTTCAGACAATCGAATCGGAATCTTTTAGCATCAAAGGCCTGCAGGACTACTTTCGTGACAGCCTGTCTCATCTGGACCATGCCGTCCGCTCCGTAGACCGCCAAATCGACCGCCTGAGTACGATTCATCAACTCCGGCAGTTGAAGCTACAGGACAAAACAAACAGACGCCTGCAGGTTTTAACAGTTATTTCTGCGATTTTCATGCCCCTGATGCTGGTAACCGGCATCTATGGTATGAATTTTCAGCATATGCCGGAACTTAGCTGGCGCTACGGATACTTTGGTTCTATTTTTCTAATGTTTGTAATCGGGCTAACCATGCTCAGGTATTTTAACCGCAATGGTTGGTTCAAGTAATAAGAAATATTTATCCAGAGGAAAATATTATGAAAATTTCAAAGATGAAACTAGTGTTAGTTTTACTGACATCCATTGTTACTGCCTTTGCGTGGACGGGAAGCAGTATTGCGCAAATCGGTCCGCCAATATCCCCATTACCTTCGGCTGACGGATATACGATGCTTAATGAATATTATTTGCCTGTCTTGATGAACGAACCGGAAATTTGTTTTCATAATGCCCGAAGAAACTTCATCAAAAAGGAACTGAAGCTCTCTGCCGAAGATCTCCGTAAAGCTTCAGTTTACCTGAGACTTCAGGCCGGCCGTGCCACGGATGAGTATAAACACCCCCTGATGGAGTCAGTCCGTGAATTAGAGAAACTAGCCGCCAAAATAGAAAAAGGTACCGTCACCTCGGTTAAAGAACTGGACAATACATTTGCCAGAGCGCATCAGTCCCTGAGCAAATATCATTATTTAAAAGCCTTAAAAACATGGATCGGGAAAGATATCCACAATACCGGTCATGACATAAAAGCTGCGGTCTATCATCTTGAACACGCCCTAGTCTGGCACGGACACACCCTTGAAACAAAAACCAAAACAATCATCAAAAAAGCTCGTCTCATTGCAGAACAGTTGATCGATAAAAAAGAACAGAGCGCAAAGAAAGTTAACATGATATTAAATGAAACCAGTAAAGAAATTGAAAAGATGGAAAACAGTCAGAAAAAATAGTTTAAATTGTGCCGTTCAATAAAATTTTGGCCTTGTTTGGAAAGTTATTTAGAATGTTTTGTGTAAACGATGCCATGTTATATTTTGAGGAACTAATAAAAACCAAAGAGAAGAGGATAACCCGTAAAGTAAGAGCTAAGAATTTTTTAATAACAAGTTGCTCTGGTTACAGACCAGAAGAGTCCCAACTTCATTTCAGGAAATACCTGATTGCATCCTGGAAATTGTTGTTGATATCACTGATTACAGTAAGATAAAGAATGAACTGTGCCGGACCAAGTCAAGATGCCAGGGACTTTTTGAAAAGAGCCGGGATGGGACGTCATGGTCGACCTTCAAGGTAACTATATTTACTGTAATGAGGCCTATATCAAAATTGTTGGTTACCTGAAGTAATTTTCAGTATTATAGTTGTAATAATCGTTCGTATGGATAAAATAACCAAAACATATCCTTATGTAGATTTGGCCTAAGAATTGCTATTTATACTTATAATAGAACTAGCAAGATAGCTTGCAAAAAAAGATAATAAATATTATCTTGGGTGTGGTTGTAAAATCAATATCCAAACAAAACGTAGCGTTTATCTAATATATAAGTTATACCACACCCCAGTAGCTTAGAAAAAGTTGGCCCTAGAATGGAAAGTACACTACTCTACGCTGTAACCGTGTTTATGGGTTTCTTTGCAATAATGAACCCAATCGCAAATGTCCCAATATTTCTTGGCCTCACAAGTGACGATGATGAAAAGACGACTGTGGCCATAGCATTAAGATCGCTTATGCTGGCATTTCTGATCGTTACAATATTCTCGGTTGCCGGAAAGGTAATCTTTGACCTGTTTGGCATCACTCTGTCTGCCTTTCGAATTACCGGGGGGCTGTTAGTTTTTTTCATCGGTTTTCATATGCTGCAAGGCAAACAGTCGAATGTCCAACACCCAAGTGAAGAGGACAAGCAGAAGTCTCAGGAAGCAGCACTCAGTGTCGCAATATCTCCATTGGGAATGTCAATACTCGCCGGTCCTGGCACAATCACAACTGCGATGAATTTTTCAGCAGGCGGTGGCCTCATGGAGGTTGTGGTGACTATCGCTATGTTTGCTCTTCTTTGTGTAATCACGTATGTGCTTTTTATCTTTGGCGAGAAGCTCGTCAGCTATATTGGAGCCAGTGCCTTGGGAGTAATCACTCGCATGATGGGCCTGATCCTCGCCGTAATTGGAACGCAGATGGTGATAGAAGGACTGCATGGGGCCTTTAGGCTTGCTGGATAATTCACTACATGAACCAACGGTTGGGAGTTTTCTTTTCGAAGCGGTATAATATATAAATTAGAATCTTAAAAAAACAAGGTGCCTATCCAAAGGGTATGTAAATTGGCCAACGACAAAACTGATATTACTTCAATAGCAATCAATGCAGTTCAACTTCTTTTAGCAGAAAAGCGCACATCATTAGCTGTGATGAGGACAGGTATAGCTGTATTAGTCTTACCTATGTCGGTTATGAGTGTGTTAATCGCTACCTCTAAATATTATGATGCTCTTCATGTTGTACATTTTCTTGTTCCGCTGGGTATAGTCAATCTTGTTTTAATCATTTTGGGTACCTATCTGATTATTCGTTCAATAATTCGGATGCGACATTATGATCGGCTTATTCATGAAATTAAGCTAAAGCATAGCGTTATTGGAGAATTTATTGATTGAATTTATAAGACAACCTACAATGAAAATTCAGTTGAGCAAAAAGTCGCTCGACTGATTTGCGATGTTACACATAACCATTTGTAACCTTAACAAACTACAGAAACAATAGTTTGTGTCAAACTCTTGTTTCTCACCAAAGTAAACATAACTAAATATTATGTTGTTTTGATGTCAGATGAAATTTAATCAGCGATCCCAAAATAGTCGTATCAAATTTTGATCGGAGTGTTTCGCGGAAGCTCCGCTTTGCCCTGAAAACGCGATCTTTGTTAGTCAGGGAGCATCACTGTACGGATGAGTGGCAGGTTTTTTATGTTAAACAGCAGGAGGCTGAGATAAAAAGTTTATTATTAACTCGCTGGCCTCGTCAGCACGTTCGATCCAGAAAGCATGGTGTCCTCCTGAAAATTCAATAAACGTGCTGTCTGGTATTTTGCGGGCCAGGAAACGGCTGTTTTCGATGGGTGCAATAAGGTCTTTTGTTCCGCAGATAACAAGGGTAGGGACCTTGATGTTTTTGACATTATTTACCATGTCGTGTCCCATGGCCGCTCCCATCTGCCGGTACAGAATATCCAGACGTTGTTCCTCCTTTTCCTTGATCATTATTTCTTTAATTTTTGCAGCGTCTACAGGCTTGTTCTGCAAAAAATCAGGAGTAAAAAAAAGTTCCATAACAATTTGAACGCTTTCAGAGGCAGGGGCGAGCGAAGATGTTTGTAAGGCTTCTATGGTTGCTGAAGAAGGTGGAAAACGGTCCCAGCTGGGCATTGTTGCTCCGAGAACAAGGCCGTCTGTTATTTCAGGGAACATCAGGGCAAACCGTTGCGCGATCATTCCGCCAAAAGAGATACCAAAAATATGGCTTTTATTAATTCCAAGCTGACTTAAAAGAGAATGTATGTCTTCAGCCATCAATTCCGTAGTATATTCGATGTCAGGTTTGTCAGACATTCCAGCGCCACGGTTGTCAAAAGTAATTACCTGAAATGTCTCAGACAATTTATCGGTCATCCATTGCCACTGACGCAGGGAACAGGACATCCCCATTATCATTGTGAGGGGTGGTCCCTCACCTTTGATTTCATAGTTAATTTTTATTTGGTTGGCTTTTAAAGTTGGCATTTAAACTCTCCTTTTCTAGAAGGGGTTAATGCAGGGATAATTTTATCAAGTGGTATAATCAGCATTTATTCTGACATATTCATAGCTCAGGTCACAGGTTGATACCCCGCAGCTTTTTTCGCCGTTTTTTAAATCAATTAATAAGTCAATCTCACTTTTTTTAACAGTTTTTTTAAGCCTTAAAATATTTTTTTCAATGCCCTGACCATTTTGAACTGCAGCGATTTTATTAAAAAAAAGTGCAACACGGTTCATGTCAAACGAAGCACCGGAACTTCCAAGAGCTCCCATTATTCTTCCCCAGTTGAAGTCCTCACCGAAGAATGCGGTTTTAACCAGGCAGGAGTTGGCTACCTGCATGGCAGCTTTTTTTGCGTCTGAGTCTGTCTTTGCATTTTTTACCGTAATTTTTATGAGCTTTGTTGCTCCCTCACCATCTTTTACGATCATTTCGGCTAGTTCCATCATTACTTGGTGGAGCATTTTCTTAAAGGTGTCATATGTTTTAGAGCATTTATTTGTTATAGGGGTTTTGCTCATATTACTGGACAGAACAATAACAGAATCGTTGGTACTCATGTCTCCGTCAACGCTTATCATGTTAAAGGTCTCTTCGTTAATTTCTTTTAGAAGGCTTTTTAATGATTTCTTTTCTATGGAAATGTCCGTAACAATAAAGGCAAGCATGGTTGCCATATTCGGCATGATCATGCCTGAGCCTTTTGCGATGCCCAGCACTTTTACAGGTTCCCCGTTGATGGTATCTTTAAAAGCAGATGTTTTAATACAGGTGTCTGTTGTTAATATTGATTCTGCAAAATCCTTTGAATTTTGAGCCGAAAGGTTTTTGATGAGCTCAGGCAGTCTTTTTATGATTCTTTGTGTAGGAAATTTGACGCCGATTACACCGGTTGAAAAAGGAGCAATCAAGGTACTCTTCAGGTCTAGTTCCAAGGCAAGGGTGTCGGATGTTTTATGTGTATCTTTTATTCCCTGTTGCCCTGTGCATGCATTGGCATTACCGCTGTTAACAAGTACGGCCTGAATGGAATTGTTTTTTGTTTTTTCAGCGCAGACCAGAACCGGAGCTGCTTTCACACTATTTTTTGTAAATACTGCAGCCGCAGAGCAGGGGTGTTCAGCAAAGATTAGACCTAGATCCTTTACAGAATCATCTTTAATCCCTGCAGGGATTCCGGCGAACTTAAATCCAGGAACACCTTGTTTTATAGGGAAACGTTCCATACTTTTAATAGCGTGCCTTTCTAACGTTGCTTAGTCAGAGTGATTAAGTGCCTGAATCTAAATTCTATGATTTTCCGCAGCATTTCTTGTATTTTTTTCCGCTGCCGCACGGGCAGGCTTCGTTCCTGCCAACCTTTTTGTCTTTTCTGACCATAGGTTTTTTTTCAGTTTGTTCTTCACCTCTGCTCATTTCAATTTTCTGAGGTTCCGCTGGTCTTTCGATGCTTTCATTTTCAACGGCTCTGACCATAAACAGCTTTTCGATAAAGTCACTTTTTAAGCGTTCAACCATGCCGGTGAAAAGTGAATACGCTTCTTTTTGATATTCTCTTAACGGATCCTGCTGTGCATACCCCCTCAGGCCGATTCCCTCTCTTAAATGATCCATGTCCAGCAGGTTGTCTTTCCAGAGTTCATCAAGTCGTGTCTGGTATACAAATTTTTCAAGCTGATGCATGATATCAGGGCTGAATTCTTTTTTTCTATTCTGATACTGTTGCATGATGTCATCAAAAATCTTTTTCTCGAGGTCATCCGCTTTAGCAGCTTTGAGCATATCTGCATTCATACGGATGGGGAGTGAAAACTGTCTGAAAACAGCTTCAACAAATCCTCTGGTGTCGATATCGTCAGAAGATATTTCCCTTGCATAGTAGGTGTCTATGATACCTGCCAGCAGTTCTCCTGAATATTCTTTAATAATATCCTCAAGCGTTTCATCGTGAAGGGCTCTGTGTCTGAGCTTATAGATAATTTCTCTCTGCTTGTTCATGACATCGTCATATTCAAGCAGGTGCTTTCTCATCTCAAAATTATTATTCTCAACTTTTGACTGTGCGTTTTCTATTGCCCGGCTAATGAGGTTGTGTTCAATCGGCTCGTCTTCTGCCATGCCGAAGCGGTCCATTATTCCTGAAATTTTTTCTGCACCGAATATCCTCAGCAGGTCGTCTTCAAGAGACAGGAAGAATTTTGATGAACCCGGATCACCCTGGCGTGCAGCACGTCCTCTGAGCTGACGGTCTATCCGGCGGGAGTCATGTCTTTCCGTTCCTATGATGTGAAGTCCGCAGGGAACTTCTTTTTTACACCCCGTTTTCTTAACGCCTTTTTTCTCCGGGTCAGGACAGTTCTTGCAGCCTTCATTTTTCTCGATTTCACAGTAAAGACAGCAGTTGTCGCATTTAATTACACCTGGCCCGAGTTTAATATCAGTTCCGCGTCCGGCCATGTTTGTGGCGATTGTTACAGCTCCTGCTTGACCGGCACTTTCAATGATTGATGCTTCTTCCTGATGTCTTTTAGCATTTAGTATAGAATGTTTTATTCTTTTAGGTATCATACGGCTAATAAGTTCAGAGGTCTCAACAGAAACTGTTCCCACAAGGACCGGGCGTCCTAGTTTGTTCATTCTTTCTATTTCTTTAATTACTGATTTGTATTTTTCTTTTTTTGTTTTAAAAACAACATCAGGGCTGTCTATTCTTCTTACTGGTTTGTTGGTCGGCATGACCATTACATTTAGCTTGTATATCTTTAAAAATTCAGCTGCTTCGGTTTCGGCTGTACCGGTCATGCCTGAAAGTTTAGCATACATTCTAAAATAATTTTGTATGGTTATGGCAGCCAGGGTCTGTGTTTCTCCTTCAATTTTGACGCCCTCTTTTGCTTCTATCGCCTGATGAAGGCCGTCGCTGTAGCGCCTGCCGGGTAATATTCGGCCGGTATTTTCATCGACGATCATTACTTTGCCTTCATTTAAAACATAGCTTACATCTTTTTCAAAAAGCGTAAATGCTTTTAACAGCTGTGAGATGTTCTGGAGTTTCTCGCTTTTTTCTGAAAATTCCTTTTCCAGTTCCTGCTGTTTTTTAAATCTTTCATCTTCTGTTAGATCGTTATATTCGTCTGACATACTGAGGTCAGGCATGACAAAGAATTCCGGGTCGTTTGGTGACAGCAGCTGCCGGCCTTTATCGCTTAAATCAACTGTGTTTGCTCTTTCATCAATGCTGAAATAGAGTTCATCGTCTATCTCCGGAATGCGTTTATCTCGGATATAATCAAGCTCGATTTGATCAACTTTCTTTTTTAATGCGCCTTCCTTGCCCATTTTTAAAAATTTCTTGTTTTTGGGGGAGCCCCTTTTAACCTGCAGAAGTTTGATGCCTGCTTCATACTCTTTTTCAGGGTCTTTTAACAGGTCCTCAGCCTCTTTTAAAAGTCTGCTTATCAGCTGGTTTTGGCTGAGAATGATTCTTTCTACGGATCCTTTGAAGTGGGTGAAATAATTTTTACCGGTTCTTTCAACGGCTCCTGAGATGATAAGCGGGGTACGTGCTTCATCAACTAAAATACTGTCGACCTCATCTACTATAGCAAAATTGTGTTTGGTCTGAACTTGATATCCAGCATCATTTGCCATGTTGTCGCGGAGATAGTCGAATCCGAATTCAGTATTAGTTCCATATGTTATGTCAGCTCTGTATGCCTCTTTTCTTTCCTCCTGGGTAACCTCATGGTGTATAACACCTGCTGTAAGTCCCAGAAATTCAAATATCTGCCCCATCCAGTCACGGTCGCGTTTCGCAAGGTAATCATTGACCGTTATAATGTGTACACCATCACCTGAAAGTGCATTAAGGTATGCGGGGAGCGTAGCAACCAGAGTTTTACCTTCACCGGTGGCCATTTCAGCAATCATTCCTCTGTGGAGCACTATACCTCCTATTAGCTGAACATCAAAATGGCGCATTTGAAGAACTCTTTTTCCGGTTTCCCGTACGCATGCAAATGTTTCGGGAAGTATGTCATCAAGGGTTTCTCCGTTTTTGAGCCTTTTTCTAAAAGCCGGTGTCATTTCTTTGAGCTGATCATCGCTTTTACTGATCATGGTCTCTTCAAAACCATTGATCTGATCAATAATCGGTTGAAGTTTTTTTATTTCTCTTTCATGTGCTGTACCAAAAACTTTCTTTATAAGCGAAACAATCAAAGCTATCTCCTGTGGGAAAACGTTTATTTAATAGTTCTTATGTTATTTACAAGTTCAAGTATCTTTTCGGGATCTTTCTGAGCCGGGGCTTTTTCCACGCCGCTTGAAAGATCTATTCCGTATGGCCTGACTTTTCTTACTGCATCACAGACATTTTCAGGATTAATGCCTCCAGCCAAAAATAAAGGTATGTCTATGGCTTCGCCAATTTTTTCAGCTGTGTCCCAGTCACAGGTTTGGCCGGTACCCCCCTTTTTCTTTGCAACCTGAGTATCAAGGATTATAGCATCAGTGCCCGCATTTTTATAATTGTTAATGAGTTTGAGCAAAGACTGATAGGCTTCTTTATCAGCTCCTGTTTTTGGTATACTGATGGTTTTCCAGATTTTACAGTTTAACACTTTTTTTAAATGTTGAATATCCGCAGGTGAGTATTCTCCAATAAGCTGGATGGCATAGGGGTTTAGAAACGATGTTGTTTTAATGGTATCATTAATGTCTTTTTCAAGGAGAACTACTGTAGGGATTGGTGATGATTTTATTATTTCTTCTGCTTTTTCTAATGATATATTCCTTGGAGATTCATTAATATCGACAATCACTCCGATGTAGTCCGCTCCGGAATTGGCTGCTGCTCTGGCATAAGAATTGCGTATGATACCGCATATTTTTATCTTAGTTTTCATTTGGCAGTAATATTTATCTTTAAGATATTATAAGAACATTGTTTAGCAGGACTTGTTTCCGGAAGTGCATACCATACAAAAGGATATTGTTTTAGTTTTAGTCGTGCTGAGCCGGATGTTGCGGTTTAATTGCTAAGGGTTTTATCAGAAAGGTTTTTCAAATCGCTTATTAATCCATCTAAAGCGTTTTTGAATTCTCCAGCTTTCTTATAATGACTTATTCTGCAGCAAACTGTTTTTGTGTTTTTGTCAAAAATAATCAGTTCAACAGCAATTTTGGGGATAGTGTTACTTTTAAATATCCGCTTTTTTGGGATTAGGTCAATAATTGCAGTTGATATTTCCAGATCCATCGTTCCGGAAGTTGTTTTGTAGGATGAAAATACTTTGTCCAAGTCTTGACTAAGTTTTGCTTCAGCCCATTCATACTTTACGTTACTGTAGTTTACAATTGGCAGAATTTTTACATTTTCGCTGTCGTTGAGGTTGAAGCCCGGTTTTATCCATAGCCAGGAAACAATATGGTGCTCTTTCAACCGTTTGTAATCAGAAATCAGTGTTTCTGGTTTAGAATAAATTTGAACATTTTGATTCTGTTCAAATTTTTTATTATTTTTTGGTTTTGATTTTCTGGAAAAGCTGCAGCCGTAACTGAATAAAATTATTATTGCGAGTAAAAAAATTATTAAATATTGAATAGATATCGAGTTTTTTTTCATAATTTACCGTATAATATATTTATTATTAGAGAGTTTAAGTTTAAAAATGAGCATAACTAAAAAGTAAAAGAAGGTCAATCAATTAAGGTTTAAATTTTTTAAATACATTTTATTTTTACGTTTACATTGATGTTTGAAAATTGTATATATTATTAAGTTATTATAGTATAATGAGACTTTTAATATAATTACTTAAGTTATAATGGATTAATTATTTTTTAAAGTCGATAATTAAATTTGTTTTAATTTGCGGACAGAAGATTGATATGAAATTTTCATTTTTAAAAAACTTTAGAAAACAATCTCCAGAAAAAATATTTGAAGCTCAGTTGAAAAAACTAAGGAAAGCTGCCGAAGCTAGACCTGATGATCTAAGAATACATATAAAGATTGCTGAGCATTATCTTGAGGCTAAAAAGAAAAAGGAGGCTATTGATACATATCTTTTTGCTGCTAAAGAATATCAGAAAAAAAGACTTACTCAGATAGCTATCGCAATTTATAAGAATATTATTTCGATTGATCCGGATCAGTATGATGTTTATCTGGAACTTGCGGAGTTCCAGATAAAGAATGAACTTATTGGTGATGGGGTAGCTCTGCTTGAAAAACTTGCTACACATTATTACGAGAAAGGTATGAAGTTTGAGGCGTCCCAGGTTATTGATAGGATTGCAAAGGTCGATCCTGATAATGAATATTTTAGAAAAAAGGTAGATAATTTCTACAAAGAAAAGGATCTTTCTGTAGTTGAGGCACGTGAACATGGACCCGTGGATAAGTGGAAACTTGTCGAGGAATCTCAAAAGCAGGATGAAATCTCCGGTGATTTCTCACAGAGTTTTTTTGATTTGGAAGAGGCTCTTGGTGAAGATGAGTCCTTCTCTTTAGATGGAAACATTGAAGAAAGTGAGGCGGGTTCTCAGGTAGATCCTATAGACGAGATGTCGCCTGATGCAGTTTTCAACAAACTACAGGAAATGGTTAAGGCTTCTCCTGAACATGACAATCCTGATCTTCACTATAATATGGGGCTTGCTTTATACCGTTCAAACAAATTCGATCAGGCAATAGGCGAATTTGAACAGGCTGTTGAAGGTGATAAGAAAAATATTGATTGTTATAAAAAGCTGGCGGGTTGTGCGAAAGGTCTTAAAGATTTTAAAAAGGCAGAAAAATATTTAAAAAAAGGACTTTCTGTTAAAAATATAACATCTGCGGATGAGTTGGATCTTAATTTTGAGATGGGACTTGTTTATAAAATAAAAGGTGATAATAAAAAGGCGCTTAAGGTTTTTAAGAAGATACAGAAAAAAGACGAGAAAAATAAGTCTGTTAACAATGAAATAGCGAAGCTTTCATTATTATAAATATGAGGTTGTAAACTATGGCTGTTTTTAATGCTGCGAAAAGAGAGATTGATATAAAAATAGTATATTACGGTCCTGCGTTATGCGGTAAAACTACAAATGTTCAGACTGTTCATAAAAAAATGGCGCCTGGGCAGCGAGGGGACATTATGTCTCTTGCAACCAAGGATGACCGTACCCTGTTTTTTGATTTTTTGCCAATTGAGCTTGGTAATGTTAAGGGTTTTAAAACACGTTTTCATCTTTATACTGTTCCCGGCCAGGTTTACTATGCACTTACCCGAAGGGCTGTACTTACAAGTGTTGACGGGGTGGTTTTTGTCGCTGATTCCCAGGCGTCAAAATTGGATGAAAATATAGAAAGTCTTAATGATCTTGATGAAAATCTTAAGTTTCACAAAAAGAGTCTTGAAACGGTTCCATTTGTTATTCAATATAATAAACGAGACATTGGTAGTGTTATGTCCGTCAGTGACCTTGAGGCTGCAATAAATAAGTATAATGTTCCTGCTTATGAGGCAAGTGCATTAAATGGTGATGGGGTAATGGAGACATTAACCTCATGTTGTAAATTAGTTTTAAAGTCTCTTAATAAACCTGTCGGGTCACAATATAAAAAAACAATAGCGGTTGATGGACCAGAGATTTCAGAAGTGGAAGCAGAACCTGAGATAAAGCTTTCAGCAGAAGCTTCTGTGGCAGAGTCTGTTGCTGAAGCTGAACCGCTTTCTATAGATTTAGAAATACCTGACGAAAGCATTAAACCCGATTTGGATACACCTTCGCCTTCAATGGAGGAGTCGTTGGAAATTGAAAACGTTCCTCTTAAGTTTGCTTATGATGATATTCCTGAGGTAAAGATAGATACATCATATCTTCTCGCAGACAATGAGCCTGCTATTGTTTCGGATCCAGAAGTGTCTTCTGAGGTTCCATCCGCTTTCTCTGAGAGTGCAGATATTGCTGATGCTGAGATACCTTCTGTAACAATAGTTGCTCCTGAATCAAACCCAACTGTTATATCCTGTGGTGATCCACAAAAAATTTCTGATACTTCCATAAATGTTCCTCTAAAATTCAGGCTTGAAGGAGAGGGGAAAGAAGGTTCTCTCAATATTAAAATTAATTTCGAGGATTTTAAGCTGAGTTAATCATTAATTTTAGTAGACCTAATTCATCCATGAAAAAATATCCTTCCAGCTTGGGTCTTCTTATTCAGCGTGTTTTGCTTGTATTAATCCTGATGTTATCAGTTGTTCTGCAGAGTATTCCATTGTATGCCGGGATTGCATTTAAGGGTATTGAAGATGAGATAACTGATCATAAGGTGCTTGAATTTTTTCTTGAAGATATTCGGCAAAGAGCACTTGACAGCGGGATATTAAATTTTGATCCTTACTCACTTTTACTTGTTAAAGAAAGCCGGAAAGCAGTTAAAGAAAAAGAATTTGATGTAGCTCTAATTCTCGCTGATTATGCAGTTAAAATGTCACCGGATCTTCCCCCTGTATACGAAGCAAAAGCTGAGTCTCTTTGGGCTAAAAATAAACTTCTTATTTATATTCCTTTTATAGGTTATATCCAGTCATTTTATAAAGGGTTAAGTCACTTTGAAACGCTCCCTTTTATTTTGTTGTCTAATTCAGCCGTTATCATATTTTCTTGCTTGTTAACGTCTGTTCTTTTTACTTTAATTATTGCTGTCAGATATTTCGGTCTTTTTTTCCATGATTTAAGACATGTCTTTAATGAAAATTTTCCAGATATCTTTATTATGGCAGGATTGTTGTCCTTGTTTTTTTCCCCCCTTATTTTTGGTTTAGCTGCTGTATGGCTGATTCTGTTCTGGCTTTTTCTTCTTTTTAGTTATCTGAATATACGTGAACGTTTAGGTGCAGCGGCAGTGTTTCTGATGTTTTTAATTATTCCGGGTATGTTATCTATAGCTGGTTTTGGTTTGAAGCTGCCTCATGCAACTGATACTGGTTTATTGTGGAAGATGAATTTTAACTATTGGGATAAATCTGATTTAGATAAACTTCGGGGGCTTAGTGAGGAAAACCCTGATGATGAGGATGTGCTTTTTACTCTAGGGCTCGCATATAAAAAAAATGGTGATTTTCAATATTCAATTGATATTTATAAAAACCTTGCTGATCTTGACCCGGAGAATCATAAAATATTCACCAACCTTGGGAATGTATATCTTTTAATGAATAGATGGCAGGATGCTGTCGATTCATATAAACGGGCAATAAGACTTTCTTCTGGTAAAAGTGCGGTAGCACACTTTAATCTTTCAAAAGCCTATGGTCAGGAATTTATGTTTGATGAGTCTGAAATAGAATTTTTCAAAGCAATGGAAACAGGGTTTCGTCTAGTGGTGCAAAGTCTTGAAAATGACACAGAACACTATAACCGTTTGGTTGTTGATGAGCACCTTTCTAAGATGTTATTGCTGAAAAGGGAAGCTGCTTTTGCAGTAAGAGATCTGGCTTGCCAGGGTAATTTAGGCAACCTTTTTTTTAAACCTGTTCCCTGTAAATATGTAATGTCCTCTGTCTTGTTCTTTTTTCTTGTAAGCATGCTGCTGTTTAAAAAAGATCATTTTCGAATTGCGAAAAGGTGTGCGATGTGCGGAAAATCATTATGTGTGAGGTGCCAGAAGGAAATATTGAAAGATGCTATATGTGCACAGTGCCAGAATTATTATCGTGAGCAGAATCATTTTGATTACGATCTTAAATCAGCGAAGATAATGACAATGAAAAAATATCATGTTTTTTATAAGTTAGTCAGGAATGTTCTGGGTCTGTTTTTCCCAGGGGCCGCACTTATATGGAAGGGTTATGTCTTAACAGGACTCCTTATGCTTTTTGTTTCTGCCTGTCTTTTTTTTAAAATTGTTATGATCATAATTTTTGAATCTCCTTGGGCTTTCTTGGGTCAAAATCTTTTGCCCCTTGTTATATTACTCTCTGTTGGTTTGTTCTGTTGTTGGTGTTTTTCGGTATTTACAACTTTTAATTTTAAAGATAAAAGTCTTAAGCAAACACTGATTTAAACTGTTTAGCTAAGAAGGTTACAAATATAAAATGGCGCTTGAAGGTCAAATTAAGGTTTTTGGAGTAGCTGATATAATACAGCTTATTTCTCAGCAGCAGAAGACAGGTGTTCTCTGTGTCCAAAAGGAGCCGGGTGTGAAAGCTGAAATAAATTTTTTGAACGGAAATATTACCGGCGCAAAACCCACAGAATACAAAACCAGCTGTCCCCTTGGTGAAATGCTGGTCTCTGCAAAGCTGTTATCTCCGGAGAATCAGAAGAAGTCTCTTGATGAGCAGGAAAAGACGTTTGAATACCTGGGGCAGATCCTGGTAAGGGATGGTCTGGCTACTTCTGAGATTGTTGAAAGAGCTTTGATTACACAGATATATGAAACCGCATATGATGTTCTTCAGTGGAATGAAGGCACATATTTTTTTGAGCAAAAAAATATTGTTCTTGATTCGAATCTTCCCAACCCCGTTTCGGTTGAATCCATGCTTCTTGATGTACTTAGAATGGTAGATGAATGGCCTGAACTTGAAAAGCAGTTTTCAAGTTTTGATGTTATGTATCATCATGTGCCGGGTACTTCAGGAGAAGATCTTGATGATGAGGAAACGATTGTTTATCGTCTTGTGGATGGTAAAACAACCATACAGGAGATAATTAATAGAGGGCTCTTGGGCAGGTTCGCAACGGTTAAAGCACTTATTGATCTGAACCGGAGGGGATATGTTGAAAGTATAAAGCCGGATAACAATGGTGTAGATAAAAAGGGCGTGTTTAATTTTATGAGATTGATTAAGCCCTTTTCGTATATGGCGGTATTTTTGCTGCTGGCATCTGCTTTTATTTTTTTTGTGTCTTCCCCGAATAGTTTTTCACCGTTTACTGATTTCGAGGTGTTTAATCAAACTATTACTAATAGTTATTTGAAGAACCAAAATGTTTCAAGGGTCAAAAAAGCCCTTGAAATGTACCGTATGAAAGAGGGCCCATATCCTGAAAAATTATCTGATCTGGTCTCTGGCGGGTTTTTAAGGGAGAAAGACCTTGAACTTCATGATAATGAGTTTTTACAGTATGTTCGTTCGGATAAAAGATATAAATTGAAACTTATTCAAGTCCCTGAATAAGTTTCTCCGCATCAAGTGCTGCCATACAGCCTTTCCCAGCAGATGTTATGGCTTGTTTATATACAGGATCTGATACGTCACCCGCTGCGAAGACACCCGGCATGCTGGTTTTTGAACCGTCTCTGGTTATAATAAATCCATTTTCATCCAGTTCAAGCTGATTGTCTAAAAATTCTGTGTTTGGGATATGGCCAAGGCCGATAAAAATTCCGTCACATTTTTTTAATGTTACTTCTTCAGTTTTAATATTTTTTAGAGAAGCACCGGTTACTGTATTTTTTTGAACGTCATGAATTTCCGTAATTACCGAATCCCAGATAAAATTGATATTTTTTATATTTTTTGCTTTCTCCTGCATTATTTTAGAGGCGCGCAGCTCGTCTCTTCTGTGGATCACGGTAACGTTTTTAGCAAGTGTGCTCAGGTATATGGCTTCCTCCATTGCAGTGTCCCCGCCGCCTACTACCAAAACCTCTTTTTTTCTGAAAAAGAACCCGTCACAGGTTGCGCAGGTTGAAACACCTCTGCCAATAAGCTTTTTTTCTTCAGAAAGCCCCAGCATTTTGGGGGTTGCTCCTGTTGCTACGATAATAGCATTTGTAGTCATTTTTTCTTTTCCAACAGTGAGGGTAAATGGTGTATTTTTAAGATCGATTTCTGTAACTTCACCATTTTTAAATACAGTGCCAAATCTTTTAGCCTGTTCTCTCATATCGCTCATCAGGGTTTGTGCATCTACCCCATCAGGATATCCCGGCCAGTTTTCAATAATTGTGGTTGTAGTGAGCTGTCCGCCAGGTTCCATCCCTTCGATTACTATTGGGTTAAGCTGTGAGCGTGATGCATATATAGCTGAGGTGAGACCGGCAGGTCCGGATCCGATGATAATCAGGGTGTTCATGTTTTTCTCCTGTGGTGGTAAGTAAGTATTGGAAAACTTGTTCTGTTTTATGTAGAATCAATTATAAGCGTATGAGAAAAAGATATCAACAGTGGAGTTTGAAAGTTTGAATAAAAATAAGATCAGATGCCTTGACTGCGAACATTATTTTATTACCTGGGATTCGTCCTATCCTTACGGCTGCAGGAAGATGGGTTTTAAGTCAAAGTATGTTCCTAGGACAGCGGTATTTAAATTGTCGGATATAAATTGTCAGTATTTTTCAAGGAAAAAAAGAAGAAAGTGAGTATGATTAAATAATATTCATCTCGGAAAGTTCTTTTTTGAGTTTTTCAATTGTTCTAAAATGTATTCCATTAATTCCTATGATATTTGCTAATTCAACATATTCTATTATATCATCAATGTACATACAGTTTGCTGGAGGTTCATCAGCATGCTGAATTGTCTTTTTAAATATAGCCTGGGCTGGTTTTGTTTTTCCGACTTTATAAGAGAGAATAAAGCCGTCAAAAAGTTTAAGCACCTGAAATTTTTGCATGCAGTAATTAAAATGCCATGTATTTGTGTTTGACAGGCAAAGTAGTTTATACCTGTTTTTAAGTGAGGATATAAGCTCTGTAATTCCGGGATTAAGCGTAAATATCTTTGTCCATATCTTTTTAAAACTATCCTCGTCAATTTTAAGTTGCACTTCTTTTTTTACGCGCGAATAAAAATTTTCCGGAGAAATCAAGCCCTTGTCAAAGGATGCTTCAAGTCCGGAATTAAAGATTATGTCATAAATCCGAACAGGTTCAAAAGCGCTGTGTTTTGAAAGTTTTTTACAGATATGCATGTGGTCGAAGTTCACAATGACTTTGCCAAGATCGAAGATGATGACTTTAATATTTGTTTTAATATTGTTATCCATGTATGACATTATAACTTCTAAATAATGATTGATTAATAGATTTTGAGGAATACAGAGTCTCAAGAGTTTAGAAAAAAGCATTTTTCAAAAACACTTTACCTTTTTTAAATTTGTGGTCAAGGAATATTTGGGAACGACTATTTAGGGAAGATGTTGTTAGCGGAATGATTTTTTAAGTGGTGTAAAAAATGGTGGCGGTGCAGGGACTCGAACTAATTATATAAGTATTTGAAAAAACTTTAACTTGTAAACATTAATAAACTCTTATACCGTCAAAAATACCGTCAAATTTCAATTTTAATTCTTTTTAGGTGATAGTTTCTTCATAGTATTTTTTGTTGGAGAGAAGGCGTAGAAACAATCTATCTGCGGTTATATAGCATATTCGTTTTTTCAAAATAGAATTTTTTGAATTAAGAACCTTATTGAAGTGATTATATGCTTGGGTAATTGACTCTCTATCCAAATGGAGACTATTTAAGTACGATTTAAGTTCCTTATACTGTTCTTGAAATGATATTTCATTGCTTTTTTTCAAAGCATTATTTACGGATAATGTTGCCAGTAGTATTGTATAAGCAATAGCGACAAGTGGCTTATCAATTAAAAACAAAAAAACCAAAGGCAATAAATAAGCCAATGGCTTCACAATTAGCCCAATTAGTTCAATGTAAGGGAAAGTTTTATAGGAGTAAAAATTTTCTACTAGTTCTTCATATATAAGTGCTCGTAGTATATGAATGTCTAATTTTCTAATTCGTAAATATTCATCCTGAAAAGAATAATTATCTGCTTGCTGGTACAAGCCAGTAGATAGTGGCCAAAATTCTGGTTTTTTCACATGCTTGTAAAAATCATTTGAGGAAAGTACGGAAAAAAAGTCATCTTGAAAACCCCTTTTTTGTTTCTGAGTTTCGGGCAGTAAATCTTCGATTGTTAGATGCTGGCGAAGTTCCTCAATAATAGATTTTGCATTTGAGTATTCTTCCTCCCAATTGTAGGGAGATATTTTGTTAGAAAGCATGTAGTGATCAATATTACGATAAAATGAACTATAGAGTTCGTGTCGATCTCTTCCCATTTTTACTAATTCTGTTCTGACAGTATATTCTTTAAGACCCCTTCTTTTTGGTATATCATCTGAAATATTTTTAAATGCTATTAAATTTGCTTCGTATAAAGACATCTGATGTACCGTTAAAAAATTTTCGGGCTTTCCTATCGATAAGGAGGCATCTAAGATTAGTTTTGTTTGAAAGGTAACGCTTTCGAGGTTATGATGTGTAAATTCAAAAGGTGTTTTGAGATCCTCAGAATTTTCTATTTCAAGTTTAACTGAAAGATAGGCCGCATCAATTGTTTTTGTTTCCCAGACCTTATCGAATGCCTTTATTTCCATAGATATATAAATTTTAAACAACAGTAGCCCTCTGTTTTCTTCCCAGTGTGCGATTCCAGGCGATATGGGTTCTTCGTCCGGGGTAATTAAGATTTCACAAGGAAGGTATTTATTAAATAAACGGCTTTCATAGGGGAACACAAAAGGATCGCCATCACTTTCGCCAACACAATTTAATAATATTTTTCGAGAATCATAATGATCTCCCTCAATGTTTCGTTTTGTAAAAGAAATTCTAGAAACAGCATTTAAAAAATTTGTTTTTTTCATTTGCGACAATTTCCTCAGGATTATGATAATAGTATTTATAGGCTTACGCAAAGCTGAGTGGTCGAGACCTCTTGCGACACGATTTATTAAAGGCAAATTCTCTTCCCAGCAGAAAAACTGAAAAACGCCGGCTTACCCCGCACCCTCTTAAGCAGGTTTGTTATGCATAATTGATTATTAACCAAACAACTTTCTGACAAATTCTGCAATTACATATAAGCCAATACATATTAAAATCGGCGGCAAAAACTTATCGAGCAATATGAGACCTTGCTTAGGGCTTACCCACCCTGATAAGCTGTCCAATGTGACAACAGACTCTTTATCTAGAATAACTGTGGCCCTGCCTTTTTTCTGTTTAAACCAAACATTCTGGAAAAACATTGCAAAACGATACTTGCCATTTGATAATGCAATCCGAGCAAGATTGTCGAATCGATCTGAATCAATCCATACTTCAGTATTTATTAAGTCGATTATTGGTTTACCTGATTCATCATCAATCTTTAGCTGTGTAGATGCGTACACAAAAAAGTCCAAACTTCGTTCGAATGATAATTCAGTAAGCTCCCCATCATCTTCCAACCTATAAACAGTTAGGGGTTTTTTAGTCCCAATAGATAAAGTAGACCTTGATAACGCATCAATAGTTAGTTTGTAAGATACGTCCTCATATTCTAATTTTTTGGAAGTTCTGCTATACCCATCTAACTTAGAGGACGAGACCAACGTATTTTCTCCTGTATGCATAACGTTTATATTATGATTTTATATCAATGAGACAGCTAAAAAAGAACAAGGTTAGTTTTCCTTGGCCCATTCCTTTAATTCTTCCATTCTGTCTTTTAGTAGAGTGTTCTTCAGTTCTTGAGTCTTGTTGATATTATTTGCTGACTTAACCATTTTTTCTCTAAGGACATTATATTGGCTTAAGGCCTTTTCCTCGGTTCCATAAATCTCTTCTCCTTGGAAAAGAAACTTGTCATGGTTTTTAAGAAGAAATTCATAAAATTTATCTAAGTCATAAAGAAAAAATAACCCCAGCTTTTCCTCATAGAAAGGAGTGCTTCCACCAAGCCGTTTTTTAGCCAAATCTTTTTTCCCAATTTTGATATTTGCATCCCTCATTAGAACATCCAACGTGTCGTAATGTGCTTTTTTGGTTTTTTTATACTGTTTTATATTTTCCCTCAAAATCTGGATATTATCGGCATTGGCTAAGTCAGACATTGCCTCAAACTCTATTGGGCCAATTAAGGTAATGGCTTTCTGTGTTTTTGAATTTTGCTCGATAACTTCTTTCATGTATTCGCCCATTACTTCTTGAAATTCATTCTCTGGGGCACTAGGGGCAAATTTTTTATTTTCTAAATCAAGTGAATTGATGATGTGTTTAAGGTTCTTGTCGTAGTCATTTTCTTCTTCACTTGCATATGTCAAGGAGAGCAGGACAAGAACAATAAAGATTGTGGTTAGTGACTTTATAAGAAGTTTCATTTGTCGATCCTTAAAAATACAACTTATTAATTGAATGTAATACACATTTTCATAGAAATATTTATATAACCAGTCTAAAGGTATTGTCAATTAAGATTATAAAATAAATATTTACTGTTAACAGTCATCATCTTCTAGCATTTGTTTTCTGGCTTTTTTTAATCTATCCATAAACAACAGTTTATTGGTTGTCTTTGTGGTTTTTTGATGTATTCTATGTCTAGCATTTATTTACCGTCAAATGATTTCTTTATTCTTTTAACCGTTAAACCGCCACCAATCTCTATTTTCTCAGTAAACATTTTAAGGTGTCTGCCAAGGAGTTCTTGTGCCTTTAACGCCTGATTCTCCTTGTTATCATCCTTCATACACCGTTCTCCGATGGTTTTGATGTTATTTAGGACGTATTGAGTGTTAATTTCAAGCTTATCAAGAGATGGCTTAACTAATTCTTCCATTCTTGCCGTAATCTTGACGTTATCGGTCAACTCTTTTGCTTTTCTATTTATGGATTCAGGCTTCATCTTTGATGTATTGTATACTTCCCTGTATGCTTCAGTAGCATTCCCTGTTTCCAAATAAACATGACAAAACTTTTCCTGTTTTATTGTTAGTTTAGGTTTCATTCTTCATCATCCTCCTTATTTCTAAGTTCTTGTAACCGCTTGTCAATCGCTTCCTCTGTCATGTCTGAGTATGGTATCGGGCCACCGTTAGGGCCAGCACTCTCTATAAACGTCTGTGACAGCTTCTTGCGTTCGTTATCAGTACCCATTAGCTTCAGTGCGCCTATCTGTAAAGCAGGGGCAGCGCCTTCTTTACGCCAGTTTTGCTGCATCTCTTTTTTAATATTTGTCCTGTTTTTCTCAAGAACCTCTTTTATTGTGTCAAGTTTATCAAGTTCGTGTGTATAAAATGTTTGTACACTACACCCAGAATAAACACAGAATATCTCACGAATAAAACAAATATCAGGATCTTTCTTTATTACCTTGAGTATTTCTTTTTCGTAATTGTCTGTAACTTTTTGTCTTTGTTTAGCTGTTAGTTTCTTTTTCATGATTTATTTTTACCTGTTTGTATGTTCTGATTTGTCTGTAACATATGGCATATTCTTTAGACTCTATAGAAAATAGAGCGGAGAAAAGTAAGAAAACAGTCCTACAACTCTAGTTTTTAGAATGATGAATTATTAAGAGCCTGCTGTCCGTTCTATTTTTTGTAGTTGCGCTGTTCTATTTTTTATAGGTGCGTTTTGTTTTTTTATTATGCATGGCTGCAAAACCACAATGTGTTCGAAGTCCGTGCTGTTTCTTCATCGTACCGGGTTCAAACTTAGCTGTTCCGTAATTTAGAAAACGCATCGAAAGCCGATAAATATTGCAACTCTTACCACCACTTTTTAGACCACCTTGCTCTTTTAAGTCAATAAAGCCCTTGTTCTCAAGCCCTATAATGCAAGTCCTTACTGTCTCTATACATATCCCAGAATCTTTGACAAGATTACTGTACGAGTATTTTATATCGATATCGATTGCAGCGCTCAAAGTTCCAATAGTTTTTGAACGCAAGAAGTTATAAATCACGTAAGCGCTGTATGATAAGTCCTTGCGGGCAGGACTATATAATAGTTCCTTGTCTATCATTATAAAAGGAGGGCTTTTTGTGCTTCTGCTGTGGTGTTTTTCTTTCGCCATATACTCAACTATGCCCCGCTTGCCGTTCGTTGGTTTTAGAGCCGAGAATAACCCCCTGCGTGGTCTTTTCAGGATTATTTTTGTGTGCTCTGCCGGGAGTGTGTGCCCGTCCCATGCGAAACGGAAACAGCGGGCACAATTTGCTTGTACATTCTGCAACTTCCAGGACTTGGAAGCCCATGCACTCAATGCATTGAAAGCGGATTGCTTTTATAGGGGTTAGATTGCATGTTTGCAAAGCACAATCCCCATTTTTTCTGAAGGTATGTTTAATCATTGTTGACCTCTCCCTTCCTGACAAGTGCAAGAATGTCAGATTCACGCCACGTTGTAACCCGTGTGCTTAGCTTGACTGGCTGCGGGTATCGGCCATCCTTCACGCCCTGCCAAAAGTGGCTTTTAGATACTGGAAGAATGTCTGGGATAATTTGGGAAAGTCTAAGAAGTTTGTCTTTGTACATTGTGTTTTTCTCCATAAAAGGTTATTAATTATGTTTACTAACAACCTATATAGAACAATAAAACATAAAGGTCAGGGGACGAATCCCCCCGCAATTCATCCCCCTTTTTTGACTATGGTTTTGAGTGGGTTTAAGTCAGGATTATGTTAAGTCGTGGAATACTTGCGCATTTTTTTGTAAAAGGCGGGAACTTCCCATTTTTTTCTAATTGTAAAAAATCACCTCGCCACTATTCTCTGGTTTTAATTTCCAAGCTTTATATTTTTTCGCAATAGCGGCTTTCAGCTTTTTGTATTCCTCCACTGTCTCTGGCAAGGGCATACTTTTTATTTCATCGTCTGAAAATTCTTCAAGTGCAACATGTACTTTAAAATCAAAAGCATGACTATTTTTTAGTATTTTCTTTATTTCTTTTTCCTTGTCCGTATCGGTCTTCCCCTTTTTTTCTCCCCATATAGCGGAAATTGCTTGAAGTGCATCAATGCGCTTTTTTCCTTTTTTTTCAGCGAAGGCCATAATGGTATAGGCAACCCGTGCCCTGCTCTTGGTCAGTGTCTCGCTTAGTTTTTTTCCGCCCGGTTTGCCGGGTGAAGTCATGCAAGCAACAATCTGTTTTACAAGCTCAGGGGGCACATCTATGTCGTCCGGCAAGGCTTCGACCATTTTACGCAAGGTGTCCTTAGTGTGTTTCGGTATGCGGGCATTGATTTTTTCAATCTCTTTTGAAATTTTAACTAATCGTAAAACTTCAAAATCATGAAGAAAATAGGGCGTTAAATCAAAGCCGGCGCTTTTTTTAAATGCTAACATCACTCCTGACGGGTCATCCTCAAGTTCCGTCAGCCAATAGACAGCTGGGTTAGGGTGGCGCTTTCCCTTTTTCGCAACTGTACTTTGCGTACTAAGCCAAACCAAAGTAGCTAGGTGCTTGTGGGGTATATCCTTTTTCATGACTGAACTTTCTTTAAAGGTAATATTTTTGAATCCAGCCTTTAGCTATATAAAACATTCTAAGTAGAGTCAAAGCAAATCTAATAAACGTTTATTTGAAAGCTTTTCTTTCAAGACAATAAAAACAATCTCCTTTTCATATAACTAAAGGTAATATATACTTTTTTCAGCCTAGTAAAAGTTAAGGTTATTATCGCAACTGTTGACTTTTGAGGTACACTTGAAAGTTAATGTTATCAGAAGTAATGTTGACAAAAAGAGATTGCCATAAAAGGTTATAAATATTATCTTGTTTGTGGATGAATAACAAATAT
>Ga0307988_1000288_pt1 | contig 37781 bp, 19 predicted proteins | sample EllFjometagen183_FD_203166 | JGI IMG/M metagenome (GOLD analysis project Ga0307988, IMG submission 203166) | Marine microbial communities from Ellis Fjord, Antarctic Ocean - #183 | ecosystem: Environmental > Aquatic > Marine > Unclassified | place: Southern Ocean | collected 2014-10-08 | reverse complement strand
ATAGTAGAGACCAGTAAGGCTGTAATAAATATGACTTTGATTGATTTCACGGAGCGAAAATAGTTAATCACCCAGAACAAACCAATCTCTTTCTGCTAATTATTTGTGACTATTTGATTTGGATCAAATGACCGTATAAGTATGGGTAACCTTCACCCTGACTTTTTCATATCTAGAAAATCGTGGAATTCCAGTTGAACTTCACTCTTCGCACTTCGACTCCGCTCAGTGTGACGGTCCAGTGTGGTGGCTCAGTACTGAATAGGACTCGCGGTATGGACCACTGTTAGTTTCCCTGAGGGGTCACCGAATTTTATATGGAGTGCTCTCAAAGGGTTCTATTTGTAAGGCAAATGGGTACACACCTGAAATGAAATGTATTGATCAAGACTCTGAGATGGCATCATGGTGAAATAGAATTTTGTCAATCCTCATGGGCTTTTTGCGGATGTGGCTAAAAAAAAGCTGCTGCCCATTTCTGGACAGCAGCTCTTCTTGATTCTATATCTAAAAGGATTACTTCAAGAACATGAGTTTCTTCACGTCAGTGAAATTTTCCGTTTCAATCCGGTAGAGATAAACACCAGAGGATACAGGAGCACCACCTTGGTTAAGTCCTGACCAACTAATGTTATGATATCCGGCACTCATACTCTGATCGACCAGTGTTGCCACTTTCTGACCCAGAACATTGTAAACCACAATCTTCACATCCGTTACCTCTGGCAATGAATAGCGAATAAAGGTAATCGGGTTGAATGGATTGGGATAGTTCTGTTCAAGAGCATAGGTCATTGGCAGGCCAACATTATCCGTACTCACGAAATGAATTGTGACGGTGTCTGTTGTGGCTGATTCAGCAATATCATATACAGCACTTACCGTATATTCAATAATCTGATCTTCCAGTACAGTATCATCGAAATAACCCAATGAGTCAGATGTTCCAAGCAATCCCCAGCCCGCATTATCTACATTACTGTAAATATTGAAAGTGGTAAACTCAGAACGAAGTCCCTGATCTTCCATAGGTAGACCAAGACCACTCCAACCGGAGATTTGGCCTTTCGATTCAGAGTCGAAGGTACTTCCTGGAGTTGTATCCCGGGTACCATTATCATCACTAATGACGGGTGCCGCAACCAGAGTACCATCATCTCCAGCACGAATCCAAAGGTTCAACATAAAGTCACCCATGGTTGGATTGTTCACACTTACGTCACCAAGGGCACTAACAGCAGCCAGGTCAATGATGAAACTGCTACCTGGCATTGCAGGAGCTGATTCGTCTGTTGAGAGATCTGGATATGCATCAGTCGCAGAGCCACTTAATGGTTCAATGAAGATACCAACCTGTGAGAATCCATCAAGACCGCCGAGATCAATTCCATATTCAAGAACTGGTGCTACTGCGGCATCAAACTCAGTTGTAAGTCCTGTAATCACATCAATCGTCGTGAAATCAGTCCAATCAATGATATGAAGATTGTAATCAAATGATCCTCCGACACCCCATCCATAGTGGACAAAGTCGAGGTATTCGATACTTGCATCACCGAACATACTGAGATTAAAAACGACACCATATCCCTGACCAAAGTTTTGGTAGAATGAATTTGATGGTACGCCATCATGATAGAAAATTGGGAATTCCACCGTGGGCATATCCCATGATAAATAGATTCCACCATCTTCTTCTGCCATCAGATCCATTGGTGCCATAACATTGGCATCCAGTGCGGCATCGAATGTGGTCGTTGCATCCATTGCGATATCAAGATTCATGTTCATTGGGAAATAATCGTGGTGTCCAATTCCAACTTCATAGTTTCCAACAGGAATATCTAAGATGTAAGAACCATCAGCCATTGTCTCTGTAAAGAACTCTTCCCAGCGAACTGTATCAACGGCAACTACGTAAGCACCCTCAATGGTCGAGCCATCATAGCTTGAAGTCACTGTACCAGCGAGAACACCCATGGGTGGAGCTAGTTTGATATCAAAGGGAAAGACTATTTCTTCTGGTGCATTTACAGAATTATTAAAAATACTGATAAACCCTGGATAGTAACCAGGCTGATATTCTACAACGTCAACCTCAATTGAGATTTCGTCTGTACTATCAGGTACCAACTCATTCATATCAGGTGTAATGCTAACCATAAAGGCTGGATCCATAAAGACAAACGATCCTGAAACCTCATGTGGATCTGCACCCCACTCGTCACCTGAGATAAAATAGTCAAAATAAATATCACCAGTATAGGAAGCATCTACAGTAATATTTATCACTGAGCTAGCCAGTTGGGTACTATAGATCAGCGATCCAGTGCCATCTAGCCATTCGATGGTAGCACCATCACCTGTTGCATTATTGGTTGTGAGATAATTAGTCTCACTATCAACCGCAACAAAGTCTGTGCTGGAATTAACTGTAATACCTATTGGCCACGTTACTGAGGCACTATCAAGCCATTCAGTATCCTGACTATCATTCTGAAGCATGATTTGCAGGCTGGTGGTTGTTCCTGGTGCTGGTGGATAATCCATACTGTACATGTTTGCGCCATCGATCTCACGTGAGACGATGCGACCCATTGCAGCATGATATTCAATTGCATAATCAAGTGTATCTAAACCAATGCTCATCAGATCAAAACCAGCGCTGCCATAGACATCACCAAATTCTAGATCGACAAACATAGCTTCCATATCTATGGCAAGATCAATCCAAGCCAAAGCTTCTGGAGTATAGGATACTTCATTGGTAAAGGGTGAATCACCTTCATCATAATTTGCTGTTACAGCATAGAAATAAGGTGTGTCCCCTAACTCTGGGGCATCCATATACATGGTTGCATTTAAATCATCTACAAGGACGCTGTCATAGACACCTGACTCAGATCCACGGTGAACCTTAAAGGTACCGAGGAAAGAGCGTTCGCTTGGAATCAGACCAATTTCAGGAGCAGCAACCGTGGTGTTAACCAATGCAGGAACCGCAACCGTTGAGATATTTCTGATAACAGGTTCACTTGGACCGATGGCAACTACATCACCACCCACCTCAAGGAAGGCATGCATCATAAACATTCCGCTCCAGGGATTCCAGGTTGTACCGGCATCACTAGACCAGAAAGAGCGATCACTTACGACATCGTCATCGGTACCAACAAACGGACCAACTTCTGAGCCATCAGTCCACTGGGCAACCACAAAGAATTCTGAATTTGTTGCAGCAACACCAGCTGGTACAATACTCCATTCAGCACCCAACTCCCAAGTACCATTCATGGTAACATTGGCGGTTGTGAAGAGAACATTGCTCATATCTGGTGACCCATCACCAGCCCCACCCACGATGAGAAGATTCTCAAACATAGAGGGTTCATCACCAAGACCAAAAACAGCAATATTGGAAATATTAAATTCACCGATGGGAGCGTTAAAACGCAGGGCCATCATGTGATCAGTAGATGAAGGGACGTCCACAGACATCCAGGATTCAGCAGTTCCGTCATCATAGCCAATCTCGCCAGCAGGCATGGGTGCCATCCAGTTAAGATTAGCTGTAGCATCAGGATTTGCTGTCAACATCAAGCCAAGAGGTGGGTTGGGTGTAATTTCAGCACAGGCTTCGATTGAAGCCGCTGATTCAACCAGGTCTGGCATAATCTGAGTAACTGTATAACAATACTCACCCGGTGTCAGGCCAAAATCAATAAAACCACCATGGAAAGCATAGTCAATTGGTTCAACAGCACCCGCGATCATCTCTGCACCACGATAGATGTTGTAAGTTGGGATATAGCTTGGTTCTGCGATGGTTACCGTCAATGAGTCTTCATTGTTGGTCTCATCAATTTCATCAATATTATCCCAATAATCAGCAATCATATTTACTTGAAGCTCGCCAGGACCAAGGTTAGCATAGCTAAAGCCCTCTAAGGCCAAAGTATCTGATTCACCAGCCATCAGGGCGTTTGGAAAATCATAACCTATGTATTCACCATCCACGTACCAGCGACAGCTCACACTTGAACTACCGATATCCAGGCTACCAATATTACTGATTTCTGCAAAAACAGCATCATCTTCATACCACATATCTGTTACAGACATGTCCTGGACAAGTGAATCAGCAGAAAAGAGGATATTAAGGATATAGTCAAGATCTCCTGCGTAATAGCCATCAACAACCACTAAATAGTCTCCTGCGACAACCGCACTCATGACTTCAGAGCGTACACTACAGGCATCATCATTGGCATCCAGTTCAGTCACACAATCAGCAGCATATATCTGCATTTTTGTATCACCTGCATCGCCACCACATGTATTTGCGTAGAGATAACCAGCTTCGGCAATGGTCACTTGATAGACAACATCATTTCCGGCGCCATAGGTAAAACTATTGGTAAAACCCTCAGTTGACGAGGTATCGTCAAAGGGGAGAGCTGAGACAATATACGGCTCGGTACAATCATTACCGAGTTCTCTCAGGCCAGCATTCATGGCATTAATTTCAGCCCATTTCTGAATGACTTCAGCATCTTCAACAAGATGTTTGACTTTTTTATCACTGACACCCTGTAAGAATCGGCCAACTTGGGCATAAGATTCTTCAGGTGCTGGATCCCAGGTTAAATCGATCTGCTCAGCATTGGCTATAGCCATTAAATGGCGTGGCGTGGCTGGTGGGATCAAAATATCAATCATCAGTGTATCATTATTGTTAGTTTCATCAAACTCGGCAACATCGTCATCAGTATCAACTTCAAAAACGACTTCGTGCAACCCTGCACCGAGCACATCATAGTTAAGCCCAAGAATGGTGTAAGTAAAACTTTCACCTACCATCAGGGCAATACCTGATTCAGAAATATAGCCGAGATAGTCGCCATCAATATAGAGACCATGGTAATCTGTTCCGAAATAACCAGGAGAATCAGCTTCACCAATATTGGTAACGACTACATCCAGGGTATCCTGGCCATAGTATTCCATTGAACTCACGATAAAATCAGGAGTGCCGGCAACGACTGTAAATTCCCAGTCAAATGCACTGCTAGTATATTGTTCTGACCAATAGATGTAATATGTTGTTCCAGCGACTATATCCATTACGAGGGTAGATGTTAGACCTGCTCCACCATCATCATCAGAGTCAAGAGATGAACCTTCACAATCATCATATACATAGACTTTTGTATCAAGGGTCTGGCCATTGATATCAGATGTGATCGTCATAGAACCATCTACAGTCGATGTGAATTCATACCAATCTGGAGCACCAGCAGCAGCGTTCACGCCCTCAGCAGGGATCAACGCCATACTACAAATATCACCAGGAAGGGGATAATCTTCATTGTGATAACCCATACCATACCAAAAATCCTGATCAAAAACGATCCATTCAGAATCATCTGCATTTGTTCCGGCAGATAGAGCCCAATCGGTATTTCCGGTTACGACATCAGCTTTACGCATAAGGTTATGATTTGCAGTTGCTGAAGTAACACCTGCTACATCCCAACCTGAGCCGGGATCTTCTGTAGGAATACCAATAATGTCTACAAAAGTTGTATCAGTACCAATGATCTTAACTAAACCGCGAGCATCATCACCATTATGATGAACAACGCTGGGATAGCCTAGGACTTCATCGGCTAAGTCGATTACTCCCTGGAAAACGGCATCATTAGCAATCAACCAGACAGCATCATTTTCAAGTGTGGCACCAACTGGGAAAACATGATAGTATGCCCAATCGCCACCATTAACTGACTGTGCTATCTGATAATCATCCAGATTGATTGTGGTGCCAGTGCCATTATAGATCTCAAGACCTTTATTATTGCTTGAGCCTTCCATGTACTCTGAGAAAAAGAGTGTGTTGGTAGAAGGAACAGCTGGAGGACCAACAACTTGATCAATGTATATGTATGTACCATAGTCACTGGTAGTTACAAATTTAAATTTAAAGGTACTACCACTGTATGCGCTTAGATCATAAGACATAAAATGCCAGTTATAGTCTTGATACAGAATATTGTCTAACTCTACCCAGGTTGCACCATCATCTTCTGAAACATATAGCTGTAAAGCATCAGTATAGCCGCTATAGGTTGTTGGATGAGCATAGTAGAAATACAAGTTATTGTCTGTATTTAATGTCAAATCAAGTGTTGGTGAAATTAGCTCTGCTGATGAACCAGTAGAAGCACTAGAGGAATTGTACCTTGCTGAATAATCGCCATCTGCTGAAGCAGAGGATGACTGATCCCAGTTATAAGTACCAGACAGAGTATTTGCCTGCCAACCAAAAGGTGGTACACCATCTTCAAAACTCTCTACTAGCAGAGTATTATCATAGGCAGCACCACTAAGGGTCAAGGTATCATTACCAGCATTTGTCTCAATAATGAATGATACTTCATCTGAGCTAAGATCAGTTGGAATATATGAAAATCCAAATGCATGACTTGAATCAGCATCTAAAGCAATTGCTATATCAAATGAGCTGGAAAACTCAGTTCCAGATAAATCGGTAATACTAGTAATAGTCAGTGAACCACCACCAATATTGGTAATCTCAAAAACATCACCAAGACTTGCTGTGTCACCAAGTAGCACTAGACCGTGATCTACACCAGTATAGTTTACATAGACTTCAGGTTCTGATGGGGGTTCTAGAACGTAAGCTACGAAAGCTATCCCTGCTCCTGGAGGTGATCCATCAGATGCAACCAGGTTACCCAAGTTATCATAAAAAGCATATGTATGTTCAGATTCAAAGCTTCCCGAAGTATAAACGGTCTCAACAGAATCACCATCTTCAATACCGAATACGTAATCGTCCTGTGAACTAGTTGTTGTGATATCATCAAGAACGAGGGTTCCGTTAACAAAGACGTCTAAAGAGGCTCCGTCCCACCCATCTCCATAGCTATCCATAATGGAAACTGTAAAATCACCAGCAAGTGCAAATACGTCAGCCACAAAGCTAACACTAGCACCTGGGCTTGGCCCATCAGACGCAACCATCACTCCAGCATTATCATAGAATTCGTAACTGTGTTCAGACTCAAAACTGCCTGAAGCATAGGTGGTTTCTACTGAATCACCATCATTAACTGAAAATGTGTAATCATCCTGTGAACTAGTTGTTGTGATATCATCCAGGACAATAGTTCCGTTGACCAGCACATCTAAGGATGCTCCATCCCAACCATCACCATAACTATCTAGTAGGGAAACAGTAAAATCCCCTGTAGCTCTAACTACATGGATGTAAGATGGGACAGCACCAGCTTGGGAAAGAGTAATTTTCCCTGACGGAATCTGTGCTCCTTGTTTCTTGTTTAATGCATGTTCACTATTCCCAACACCAGCAAATGTTAAGCTGATTGCTAAAATAGAGATCAAGCTAATTAGTAACGATCTACGCCACATACTTCCTCCGTTTTTTGTTTGCACGCTATAACCAAAACAATAATAGCAGCTTACCTGCTAAAATCGTTTATTTTCTTGAATTATATTAGTTTAGACTCTGATTTAGGGCACGACAAGTACCAAAAGTATCACAATTATAATATTTTAATTTTAACGATTGCATGTCACGGGCATTTATTAAGACAATTAAATCTAAATCAATCTGAAATTTGGTATAATACCATTTTCGACAATACATTTATTTTATAAAAGCCATTTTGTGGGTCTTTGAATAGTTGCCCGCACGTATATGGTATATATACACACCTGTAGCAACGGGTTGACCCGCATCATTCAAGCCATTCCAGACCACTTCATAGTACCCCACATTCTGAGGTCCCGAAACCAGAGTTCTGACATGCTGACCTAACATATTGTAGATCACAAGCTGAACATCTCCAGCGCCTGCAATATCATAGCGAATATTGGTCGTCGGGTTAAAGGGGTTTGGATAGTTCTGTTTTAAGCTGAACTCTGTCGGTGCCGGTAAGCCAATATCAATAATGCTTACCAAACACTCACATTCAATTTCAATACCGCCAGGACCAGAGAGTACTAGACCTTCTACTGAAAAATCAGTTGCCCCACTGGCATTTTCATCAATAACCTGGACTGGTACATCCATCAGTAAACCAGAAGAAAGATCAATTTGGCCACCGCTAAGATCAATTGCCAGGACGCGAAGCATATTTCCATTCAGCGATGTAAAAACGGCAACATTCTCATTCCCTAATCCAAGGGTTGGCAACCCTAGCTCAACCACTGAAGGATCAAATAGCAGGTCTGCCTGAAAACCAGCAATACTGCCATCATAATCAACTGTAACTGGAATATTCTGCCATTCCATATTGGCGTTCAAGGTTTGCGGTGCAACTGATGCAGAAATGTTCTCAACAATGGGCGCTTCTTTTGCCAAGCCAGGTGAGTTGAGTACAGCTTCGATCAGAATAACGACATCCAACACATTATAGGCTCCGTCACCATTAAGGTCTAGAAGTCCTATTTCATCTGGAGTTACCTCAAGGCCGGTCTGAGTCACGATCTCAATCAGACGGGTAATGTCCTGTATATTCAGCACACCGTCACCATTAAGATCACCCATCATGATTGTATTAAAACCATGCAAGACAACATTATCAATGGCCCAACCACTGGCCCAGGCCGTTGCATCGTCATGATGAAAACCCAAATATACATTATCAATACCATTTAGGAGGCCTAGATCGATGGAGACTACAGTCCAAACGTCACTGGGCTGCACATTCTCAAGCACTTGCCAGTTTCCAGTTGCACCGATACGATATTCAACACTAGCCAATGACCCATATGACCCATCAAAGAAATTATCGAAGGTCAGAGTCACATCACCAGAACTTGCAAAATCAAACGAATTGGTGATCAGAGTGTTATTTCCATCCATACCATCACCAGCGAAATCATCATTGATTGCAGCAATGGGACTGCCTGTCTCTGGAATTGTCCAGAAATCACTTGAGATCTCAGTCGCTGTTCCGACTGTCCATGGGACAATAGGATTACTTTGAGTCCACTCAGGAGGTAGTTCACCAGAATTAAAATCCCAGCCCAAAGGTTGTGGGCCATAAGGAACAGTGACCATGATGGCAGCACCATAATTTGGCACCTCATCAAAAGGAATAAACTCATAAACGACATCACCTGGTGTAGAGGCGAAATCATTGAATTCCCATTCAATTGGATCGATGAAGTCATACTCAATGCCATCTTTTTTGACCAGGATACCTTCAAAATCACCACAGGGAGAATTATCCATATTGACAACAGGATCAACCCATCCAAAATCTGCCTGCCAGATACTCGGCATATTCATTTGGAATGAGGTCATTGGACCTGGAGCCATATTGGCACGCGCTTCAACCATGTTGGTAGGAGCTGATGTCTCGTTATTGGCATAAGTGGCAGTTATCTCATAGAAGTAACTGATATCTTCTTGAACTATATCGTTATAATTATTCTCACTCGTCGTCGCAATAACAGTCCCATCGCGATAGATATTATACTCTGTAATCTCACGGTTTATATCAAGCTGCTCTGGACGAGTAACATCTACGGCAGCAAAAGAACCATGTTCAAGGGCTAGATATTCCAGCTTATCCCGTCGATAGTCCACTGGATTATAATTTACAGCAAGCGGTTCAAAGGATTGACCGTATCCGCGAATCATAAAGTTGACCGCAAAACCTTCAACAGTACCAATATCCAACCAGCCAATATTGCCAGCTGTATAATCTGCGATTGCCCACTGCGTACCCATCATAAAGTCCCATGGGGCACCGATTCCATCATCAGTACCAAGGGCTGTAAATTGGCCAGGAGTGTTCAAGCCGATAAAGAACCCTGAAGCAGAAGTAACCGATTCAGGAAGTTGGTAATCGTTCCAGGTATCATCCGTATTGGGAATCATTCCAGATATGTGAAGCACTTGATCTACATCTGGCACACCAGCTGCATCAAGACCGAAGATGAGCACTTTCACTTCAGAATGAGGACCACCTTCAGAGGTAATAAACCAACTTACTGAACTTAGGGAAGCATTCACTGGGTGAGCAGCGCCCATAATACCATTGGCGGGTGCATCCGTAAATCCAAGCTGACCGACCATTACATCATCATCATACCGAAATTCACTTGCAGTACCACCGCCACCAGGAGGTGCCCAACTTAGAGCGATATGATCATCAAAGTTGCCGTTGGCCACTAGATTCTCTGGTGGTGCTTCACCTACAATTACCAGTAAACGATTGGATGGACTAGACTCTAATCCTCCAGCATCCACTGATTTAATCTGGAAATAATAAGTTCCATCATCCAGGATTTCAGCAAAGAGGGATGCTTCTGAGTACACCTGGAATTCATCATTGACGTAGACATTGTAACCTGTCAGATCATAATCCGTGGCATCATCCCAGTCGAGGGTTACTTCATTGGTTAAATCATTCACCTCAGCAGTTACGTTTTGAGGAACAGAGGGTTGATGATTGAGCGGTGTCGCACAAGCTTCATTTGACTGAGTAACTGCAGCAGTATAAACTGAGGCAACGGTGTAGCAGTATTCTGTACCGTTACTCAAGTCTTCATCAACATTCCAACCATCTACATAGCTGTATGTATCAATGGGTAAAACCTCAGAAACGGCGATACCGTCGCGGTAGACTTGAAATCCATCAAAACTACGCTCTGCGCTATCATCATTCACTGACTGAGGTACCCGTATTTCGGCACCCGACAAATTGATATCATCAGGGTTTACACCACTGGCAATCAATTTTTCAAGCTCATAGTCTTCATCGTAGGTGAAAATATCACGGGCCATATCAGACTCAGTTACTTCAATCCCAAAATTACCAACAGCACCGGAGTAGCCATCGACCACAATCAGGTAAACGCCTTCAGGTAAAAACGCGCCTTCAATCGTAGATGAAAGAGTAGAAAAACTGCAGGCAGGATCATCGTCGTTGTAGAACCCAGTGGAAGTATTACAGTCAGCATTGAATATCTCTAACTTGGTGTCAAAGCTTGTCTGATCAGAACATAGGGTAACATCAATGATTCCATCGCTAGGCATCCAAAGCTGATAGGCAATATCTTCACCTCCTCCTCCAGAGACATCAAAATTATTCCCGAAGCCACTATTGGTTCCAGTTGCGCTGAAGGGCAGTGACTCGATCATAACGTCACCACAAGGCAAAAGAGCTGGCATCATATCGCCAGGTGCAGCCCATTCAAGCAGAACCTGACCATCAAGACCAGACTCAGCGGTTAACCTTTCAGGAGGCAATGGACCAGTAGGAACATTAACTGCTTCAGATAGCTCAGATTCAGCATCCTCTGCATCTACTGCGGTCACCATATATTCATAAACACCAGGGGCAGTAGCGACTTCTGTAAAGTTTGATACTGCCAGATTTGTCACAAAGACATCATCACGATATACGTTATAACTAACCAGGTCATATTCAGTATTATCATCCCAATCCAAAACTACATTTGAATTCTCGTCACCAACACCAACCAGACCAAGCGGAGCGCTTGGGGCATGATTCATGGGTGTTCCTATCAATTCTGGCGACAGGGAAAGCTCAGTATCCTCAGGATAATTAGCTGCAATTACATAAAAATAATCGGTACCATTTGTAAGTGGTTCAAAATCCCAATACTCAAGCGCTAAGGTGTCGAGAGTGACCAGTAGGGATGCTTCATCAATCAGAACTGGGCTGGTCAAAGATCGATAGATTCGATATTCACCAATCTGTGAACGCATCTCACGAACCGGACTATGAATAAGGACCGGTTCAAATTCCGTGATATCACGGAATTGAAATGATTGCGTGCTCAATTCACGAGAAACATGCTCTGGATGGGTTCCCCAAAGACCTGTATTGGCTGCGAAAGTAGGAGCCCCACCTTCAGGGCCGACGGTGATCCCGTCAAGTAACCAGACCCACCAAAGACCAGGATAATTTGGATCGGCCTCATCATCTACATCAATACCATGGAAAGCAATCTGAACTGATTCACCAAGATATTCACTCAAATCAACTGAGTAGGGCACTTGCCAGTCATTGTAATTACTATTGTCGATATTATCAAAAACAGGCAGGGTGGACATGTCCAGAACGATATCCCATGACACTCCACCATCTGTGGAAACCTTTACATAGTAGTGATCGCCATGCTCTGAACCCTGTTGGGCATAGGACCAGAATGTCAACATATCATTGGCACCAATGGTGATCTCAGGTGTATATAGCCATTCATCCTGATGTTCAAATTCCTCCCACCAGACACCTGCGGACAAGAGTCCTTCATAGGCGTTATCATCATAAAGCTGCCAGGTATTGACTGGATTACCTTGTAATTGACTCCAATCCGCAGGTGGGAAGATTCCACTCTCAAAGTCTTGATAGAGACCATCACCACCCATTGTACCCGGTGGCAACCAACTTAGCTGCACACCACCGTCCAACCCAGATTCCGCAACAGCAGAAGCAGGTGGCAAATTCCCAACAGGTAAAATAGCTACATTACTTGGTGTGGACTCACCGTCCTCAGCATCAACTGCTGTGATGTAGTAATGATAGATATTACTGATCGGCAGATTCTCTGAAAAGGTAGTATCTGTCGTATTGATAACCAGTACCTCATCGCGATACACATTGTAAGAAGCCAGATCATAATCAGAATTGGCATCCCAGAGGAGGGCAATATCATGGTCATTGATTGTAAAAGTAAGATTCTGAGGAGCCAGTGGATTCCAGTTTAAAGGTGTGGCACAAGCTTCATTAGAAGCAGAATTACCATCATCATACACAGCTTCAACGATGTAACAATATTCCACACCGTTGGGGATGTATTGATCTATAAAACTGCGGGCATCAACTGCCAACTGCGAACCTGTTGCGGTTCCATCACGATAAACCTGAAAACCAAGTTGTTCGCGAAGGTTAATGGTTCTTGCAGGAGCAGAAGACATCTCCCAAGTTTGTACCTCTATTCCGGTGGCTGCAATTTTTGCCAGCTCAATACTGGGGTCTTCAGCGACAAAAGTATTTCTGGCGGCTGATGCAGAAACCGTGATCTCATAATTACCGACTGCAACATCAAAACCATCAACGACGATAAAGTAAATACCCTCAGCTAGAGAGATGCCAATGAGTTCAGATGGCGCATAAGGTGCTGGTGACTCTGGACATGACCCAAAGGGGCCATCATCATCATAAAAAGTCGTTGTCGTGAAACAATCTGAGTTAAATATTTCCAGCTTCGTATCATAGTCAGTCACATCGCTACAGAGGGTGATATCTATGACACCATCTTCAGGCATCCATAATTGATATGCGTAATCCTCACCATCCAAAGAGTTAACATCGAAGTCATCACCCATCCCAGCGTTGCTTCCAACAGCAGAAAAAGGAAGAGCTTCAATCAGTTCATCAGCACAATCCAACAGACCGGGACCCAGTTGTCCTGGTTCATCCCATTCCAGACGAACAGTTCCATCTAAACCGGATTCAGCCGTAAGACGCATGGGTGGCAAATTGCCAACAAGCATGGTTACATCGTCTGACATCTCAGATTCAGCATCCTCAGCATCAACTGCTGTGATAGCATATTCATAGATACCACCGATAGTGAGAACATCTGTAGCATTTGACACGGAAGCTCCACCGATAAGGTTGCCATCCCGATAGATATTATAGTGATCAAAATCGTAGTCAGTATTGTCCTCCCAATCAAGCGTAACGGTCATATCATCTACCACACCCTGTAAGCCAACAACAGGCTCAGGGTTATGGTTAACGGGACTGGCACATACGGGGCTGGTCTGGGCATCTCCATCAGGATACTGAGCAATCACGACGTAACAGTATTCAGTACCATTGAATACAGCGAGATCGGTGTAGTCAAGCACATCAGTGCCCATGGTAGCAAGACTACTACCATCACGTACAATTTCATAAGCCGTCAATTCACGTTCACGAGAAGGAATATGAGTAAAACCAGAGACGCTGTGAGCGTCGATTACTGGATTGACTGTTTCGGTATAATTATTTTTTGAATTGATCTGTTCTACTTCAATATCAAGGACGACATCCATCATGGCAACCCGGGCTGGGGTGGAAAGCTCAACAGCATCTAAATGCCAGAACTCTCCCCAAGTCGATGTGTACTGCCACGCCAATTGGACTTCAGCGCCCTGATAAGCTGAAAGATCTACAGAGACCAAGGTCCATGCGTCAGGAAGTGTTGACTCTCCCGCAGCATCCAAGTCCCAAACCAACAGCTCATCCCATGTCGAGCCATCATCAGATGATATCTTTAGAAAATTTGGTGCATTATCATAGGAGGTTAACGAGCCGTAATGATAAAAAGACAGGGTGCTATTCAAGCTGCCAATCATCACTGGATTTGTGATTAACCACTCATCAATATACTCACTTACAGCTCCATCTCCAACTCTGGCTACCTGTCCACCTTCCGGTGCGGTGGTCAGACTATAGGCTCTCCAGCCATCGGCTACCTGATCACCAGCGATGCCATCGACTGTCCAATCAACGGGAATCCCATCTTCAAAGCCTTCAAACATAGCTTCACCAGGATTTGCTCCAGGGGTAATCCAGGATAATTCAATTTTACCATCAAGTCCACTTGCGGTTCGCAGATTAAGAGGTGGCAGGTTGAGCAAAACATTAAAATAGTAGAGGTCACCAGGGGCATCAGCAGGAGAATATCCCTCATTCCCTTCTTCATCCATGGCCAGGATATAATAACCGATTGTACTTCCCACAGCTTGGCCAGGAATATCTGCAGCATAAACACCATCGCCCATGTCTGCCATGGAGGCAGTTGAGAATGATCCACCATCAATATTATAGAATAGTATGGCGATGTCTACACCAACGTTATCAGCGATATCAGCTTCAATAGTGTAAGGACCTACAGTATCCTGTGTATAGGGCAATTCTGTTACGTTAGAAATTGTGGGGGCCCAATTATCGGTAAAGGGGGTATTTAAGAAATCTAGATAGGCCGAGAGCAGGGCGCTTACCGTACTCACACTGTCCGAAAGACCGCCAAACTCAAAAGCATTTCCAATTGTATTGATCCCGGGGCTCATATTTCCAATACCACAGGCAATTCCATCGGCTGGGTTGGAATGCAGGATAGTAGCATCGATTGACAGAGGACTGATATGGTCAACAAAACTTCTGTCGCCGTTATAGGTGTAATCCATGCCATCTAATTGAGTCTCACCATCAACAATAAATAAGTCGTCACTTCCATCTGCAAAACCATCAATTCCAAAAAAGCCATGTAATGAAGTTGGATCGTCATACGCCCAGGTGTCACCACCCTCCATATAGATTGGATTGCCAGCAATGACATAATCTATGAGTGCAGTAACTTCGGGGGAGCCTTCAATTAATTCAAAATTATCCGAGAACATACCCAAGGTGACAAAAACTGCTGAATACCCTGCGTCCACCGGGTTGCCAAACATAAAAAGATCTGTCGTTGCAACTGCAGTATATCCTAAGTCTTGAAGACCCTCCAGAAAAGCCTGCCCACTTATTGAAAGCGAAGGATTCCAAACCATATAGTCTGGAAAGCCATCATAAACCATGGCAGATGCTGTGACAACAGCTTCAGTCATATTATCAGCATCTGATACGACAGTAAAAGTGCCCTCTGTAGCTCCAGGAGCTGTTGGGGTGAGAGTAACATCCATTATTGCGGAAGTTCCAGCTGTAACGGTAATGGGTGCTGCCAGTGATGTACTGAAGTCAGCTCCTGTTACACCAATTGAACTTATACTAAAATCTTCATTACCCAGATTTGCAATCGTTACATTTTGACTTACAGCACCATCATCAATTTGAAGCGTGCCAAAATCAATATTCATAGGAGAAATAGTCATATAGGAGCCAGCAATATCCTGATACAGGAAACTGGCAGTGATGCCAAGATTACCTGTAAGCAGTGGGTCGCCACCTGTTGCATCACTGAGCGTAGCCCAGGAACCTAGGGAAACATAATTTCGATCGGTATGATTAAGTTGGAGATCATTTGAGATGCCACCAAACCCACTTCCGTTTTCCCACACAACGATATAATAGTCGCCACTAGTAATGGAAATCTCGGGAAAAGTCATGTCAAATTGTTGAAGGCTGCCATCAGAACTGGAAAAATTTGTTGGTTCTGATTCCCAGACCGCTGTTCCATCACCAGGTCCAAGTGGCTGTGAAGGAGGACCACTTAAAGTCGCTGCAGGATCGAGGTAAATACTGACAACCCCGCCGGTCATACTTGCATCTTCTTGGGTATACAAAGTAAAGCCTGTTAGAAGTATGGGAGCATCCACACTGAATCGTACACCTAAAGCACCCGTAAATACTTCTGTACCCAGCTGTCCTTCGAAGGATCCATCATGATAGGCAAGGCTCTCATCTCGTTGCGAAATAGCATCCACTGTTTCAGCACTCCAATTAACGGTTAAGCTACCGTCAGCAGAAGTTTTTAAACAGACTTCGCAATTATCATCTCGATCGATTTTCTGGTCGGCAAGACCACCTGTGGTCATGAGCATTGCAATCACAAGCAGTAGGCCAATAGAGAAAAATCGTTTCATGGTGAACTCCTTCATATTCAATTAATAGTAAAGCACATCGGCTGACAAGGCAGCCAAATATTTTCATTATGTCTTATTCTTACCCCTAGTAAAAAAGGTATAGTATCTCCTGTGTATAGGTAATGAATATAGATTTGTGGCAGAATCAATTCAAGCGTATTGCCAGAGGCAGCTCATACGACATGAAAATGGGATATTTAAACCAGCTTGAAAAAGGGTTCTATTTTCTGGTTAAATGACCAAACCAAATGCGCATGGAAAGCCCCGTTAAAGGAGCATATTTTGGGTTAAATCCATATTCTGATTCGTAAGCCTGCCCAGAAAAATTGTGGAAATAACCCATCTCAACACCCCAGGTTTTCTTGAAGTTGAGTCCATAGAGTAACCCAAATAAATGGAGCTTTTCACCCCATAAGCCACTGGGTATATAGGCATACCTCAATCCCAGATATCCATAATTAAAGATGTCCTGTTCTGTTTGTTTGAACACCTTACCATCGCGTCGAACCTTCTTTGATCGCTCTTTTCGGGATACATTATAGTAGGTTGTCTCAAAGGAACTTTGTTCTGCATAGGTCGCAGCGAAATTTACTGTGTGCAGGCGCTTTCCTTCATCCCGCAACAACACGGTCATATCCACCCCACTGCCCTGGAAGGCAAACATCCCAAGCCTGATACCTCCATCCAGCCTGTCCCCCAGACCTTTCCGATATACGAACTGCGGAGTCATGTTCTCCACAGACAAAACAACACCCTGATAGGTTTCATCGGGTGCCAGCGGTTCTGGTGATATGACAGCGTGAGAGGTACAAGCCACCAAAAAGAGTATGGGCAATAAGAATAGCAGTTGTAATCGTATTTTTGACATGTCCTTGAATTTCCATGCTAAGCGCATTGATGACAAGCCTTTTTCTTATCCCAGAGTTGGACATGTTCTATCCCTGCATCCATTCAAATCGTTTTGGAGATCACTATGGTTGGTTTAGATTAACGGCATGGAAACAAAACAAGAAATTGTAAAAAATTGGATCTACCGCTATACAGGGGTCGAACCTGAAGCCTTTGGAAACCGTATTCTTTTAACCAACTTCAAGAATTACGTGGAGAAATTTGCTGAACGCTTTGAGGTCCCCATTTATGGTGAAGATCGATCAATGACAGTGGCCACCAATTCTGAGGGCCTTAGCATAATTAACTTTGGAATGGGCAGCGCCAATGCTGCTACCGTAATGGATTTACTCTCTGCCATCAACCCTTATGGTGTACTCTTCCTGGGGAAATGTGGTGGACTTAAGCAGTCAACAGATCTGGGCCATTTTATCTTACCTATTGCTGCTATTCGCGGGGAAGGAACCAGTAATGATTACCTTCGTCCGGAAGTACCAGCTATGCCCAGTTTCAAAATCCACAAATACATCTCCCAAATTCTGGTTGAGAAGGATCTTGATTACCGAACGGGTGTCGTCTACACCACCAATCGACGAGTTTGGGAACATGATGCCAAATTCAAAGAGTATTTACGTGAGATACGGGCCATCGGGATTGATATGGAAACTGCGACTATTTTCATCACCGGACTAGCCAACAATATCCCCCGTGGAGCGCTACTACTCGTGAGCGACCTCCCCATGGATCCTGAAGGTGTGAAGACAGAAGCATTGGATCAGAGTGTGACCAAGAAATACGTGGATTTGCATCTGGATATTGGCATTGAAGCCATGTCCCACATTGCAGAACACGGAGAGCAGATCAAGCACTTCTCGTTTTAATTAAAAGTCGATTACTTCGGGTTTTTTGCGATTACCGTGTATATCGCAATAGTCGGTGGGAGCTGTTCCAGGTAGAAATACTTCTCTTTCTGGTGTACAGTACTGGGTCGCCAGCTTGTGGGTTTCAGAACAAACATTGATAAATACAACTGATTCGTCAGGGATCTCAAATTCCTGACGATCCCAATCCAGGCTATCATAGACCGCCTTCATATACTGAGCCCAAATGGGTACACCCAGAGCCGATCCGGCCATTCCAGGTCCCAGACTAATTGAAGGAGAATCTAAACCAACCCAGACGGCTGTCGAAAGACGGGTGGTAAAGCCCACATACCAGGCATCTGTAAACCCGGTTGTCGTGCCTGTTTTTCCACCAGCAGGTTCCCAAAAACCAAACCGGTACCTAGCACCTCTTCCAGTTCCATTGTTAGCCACAGTTTCGAGTAGAGACAACATGACATAGGAAGTTCCCCGGCCCAACACTTCTCTTCGATCTGGTGTATAGTTTCTTAGCAACCCGCCAAAACGATCCTGCACCGAAAGAATTCCCATGGGCTGAATCCAAATTCCCAATCGCGGATAAACAGCATAAGCAGCAGCCATTTCTATAGGTTTGACCGCTGAAGATCCCAGGGCAAGTGCATCACCTGGATACAAACGACTGGTAATCCCCAGTGCTCTGGCTTTTTCGACGACGGCAGCTGGAGCAACAAGCTCCTGAATAGTTCTTACAGCAATCAAATTCAACGAACGACGAATTCCTTCCCTCAAGGTGGTCTCACCGCCCATACTCAAATCATAATTCTTAGGTCGCCAATCGCTGGAGTCATTCCCCGCCAACTTGATCACAACGGGTTGATTCAGAAGTGTTGTCGTAACCGGGTAACCATTATCAATGGCTGCCGTGTAGAGAAAGACTTTAAATGCGGAACCAGGTTGCCTGATCATCTGGGTCGAACGATTCCATTTGGACTTACTAAAATCTTTTCCACCGACCATGGCTTTGATCTGCCCCGTCTCAACATCTAGTGAAATCAACTGGGCTTGAACGGTTAATAACTGTTCTATTTGAGAGATCATGGGAATAGAATCAGCAATCATGAGTCTTACCGTATCAATGGTAAGATCAAGCTTATGTTTTTCCAGAATTTCAGCTAAGGCGTTTGACTTTTCATCCAGCATTCGGGCATTAAATATTGTCTGTACACGATCCAACTCTTTTGCGACAAATTCATTGGCTATGGATTGCATTCTCGTATCAAGACTGGTTTGAATCGTCAATCCATCACGATAAAGATCTACGCCGAGCTCATCATCTTCTTTTTCCAATAATCGGCGTACATACTCTCCGAAATGAGGCGCGACATTTCCCGTTGCCACACTATCCGGCACGTAGGGTTCAATGGGAAGCGATTTGAAATAGTTACGTTCTACTGCATTGATCGCTTTTTCACGAAACATGCTATTGATAACCACATTGCGAATATGTTTTGAGCGATCAGGATGTCTGATGGGTGAATAATAGGCCGGTGCTCTCAATATACCGATGAGTATAGCACCTTCATCTAAGGTTAAATTTTCAACCCTTTTATTAAAATACTTGGTTGCTGCAGCCTGGAGTCCGTAGGTTCCGTGTCCGAAATAGACCGTGTTCAAATACATGGTCAAAATTTCTTCTTTGGTAAAAGTGTGTTCAATCTGGACTGCAGTAATCAGCTCGCGAATTTTGCGCAGATAGGTTTGCTTGAAGCCAATTCTCGCATACAGGCTTCGGGCCAACTGCTGAGTCAGAGAAGAGGCTCCCCCATGAATCTCACCAGTAACGACATTAAGAGTAATGCTATAGACCGTACGAAAAAGATTCATGCCCCAATGTTGATAAAAGCGCTGATCTTCAGTGATGATGAGGGCTTTTTTTACATGGGGAGGAATTTCATTCGACTTTACCAATGTCCGTTGAGTGGTAAATAGTTCTTGAATAACCTGATCGTCTGCAGACATAATCCGAGTGATTAAATCAGGGTCATACCGCTCTAATTCATCTAATGAAGGTAAATCCTGTGAGAGAATAAATAGCCAGGTGAAGAAGCTAAAAATGAAGAGTAAACTAATCCCCAGCGCTATATAAAACCGCTGTTTAAATTTCTGTCGGCCACCTTTGGCTTTAAAGTGTTTCTTCATAGCTTACGATTATAAACTTTTACGCTTATCATGTTCATACGTTTTTATAATTCCCTGGGAATAAATCGCATCATATTTCTTAACCGCTAATTACACGAATTACGTGAAGGTCCTTTGGGGGTGGGTGGAATATTAGCAAGGTTGGCTTTGCGGGGAAATTACCCCCTCTGCCTTTTGGGCATCTCCCCCAAAATGGGGGAGCAATTTCCTGCTATCAGATAGATTCTTACAAAGCATTTTACCAGCATAACGGCAACACATTTCTCCCCCCTCTGGGGGAGATGTCCCTCTGGGACAGAGGGGGTTTATTGGCTTGGTAAAAGACCAAATACCAGCCTATCCAAAAATCAGTTTTTTAGCAACCTCATCTGATTTGGCTTTAATGGTTGTATGCAAAGACCCACCATGGCTATCCATGGTAACGACTGCAGGGAAATCCTTGACCTCAATATGCCAAAAGGCTTCCGGTACACCGAGCTCTTCAAGCATATAAACATTTTTGACGCTGACAACCGATTTCGCCAGTGAGGCAGCTAATCCACCAATTGCATGGAGGTACACACCACCCGATTTTGCCAGGCCAGCCAGAGTTTGAGCACCCATACCACCTTTGCCAATCACGGCCCGTACTTTGTAATGTTCCATAACAGATGCTTCATAGGGTTCTTCACGAATACTGGTCGTTGGACCAGCGGCTACAAATGACCAGGAGCCATCATCATGCTTTTTAACAACGGGACCACAATGATAGATCATACTGTTTTCCATGATAGGATTCAACCAGTCTGGCCATTCCTCATGGATATACTTATGGGCAGCATCCCGAGCAGTGACCATCAATCCAGAGATGAGGACTTCATCACCAATTTTCAACTCACGGATAGCTGCTTCAGAAATAGGCAATTGTAACTTAATCATAGGTCACCTCCCCACCGGCTTTCAAAATCATGCTGTGACGGCGATAAGCCCAACACATATAAGCGATTGATACAAAGAAAGAGGCTGGTAAGCGATGTAAGGCACCCATCTTCACGGCCAATACGGTTGTGTTACCACCAAATCCCATGGGACCCACGCCTAACTTGTTTAAATCATCTTTAAGCTTCGTCTCTAACTCGGCCAACTCTGAATTGTCATTCGTATCGGTAATTTTCCGAAAGAGTTGTGTCTTTGCTGCGAGATGCGAGGAAGTCCGATCTCCACCAATCCCAATTCCAAGGATTCCAGGAGCGCAACCCAAACCCTGAGCTGCATTCACTGCATCAACAATAACTTTGTAGACACCATCCAGATCACGACCAGCACCCAAGCCTACATCAGGAAGTTTATACTGAGTAGATACATTCTCACAGCCGCCCCCCTTAAGCATCAACTTGAATTCAATGTAATCATTATCCCATTCTTCAAAGTGAATGAATGGCTGACCCTCACCCACATTATTACCGGAATTCTTTCCGGTAAGCGAATCAACCGCATTGGGACGGAGGTAACTCTTGTCAACCGCTTCAATTGTAGCTTCTTTGATGAGTGCTGTAAGCTTCCTCATGGATACGCCTTCTGGAATATAAACCATATAAATATTGGTTCCAGTATCCTGGCAGATCGGTGTGGACTCATCTCGAGCCAGATCGATATTTTTTAACAACATCCCAAAAACACTGCGAGCTGCAGAGCCTTCTGGTTCGTTTTGCTGGGCTGCCACAATGGCATCCACCACATCTTTTGGTAAATCAGTTGCAGCTAAACGAATCAATTCAAGAAGTTGATTCTTTAGCGCTTTTTCATCATATTGAAACATGTTTCACCCCTTAGCTACTAATAATTGCATGAAAAAAAGGTGTGTTATACTTCGACAAGCTCAGTATGACACACCCATTATTTATGGTATCTATAGTGTTCGTCTTTCAATTACAGAACGAATATTCTAGATAGTTGTTATTTTACTTCCCAAACATCTCCTGAATAAAACAGGTCTTCTAGAGTGCCCTTGCCTTTGAGTTCGGTCACTTCATCAATCTGGGATAATAACATATCATCGTATGTGGGTGCTTCAACAGCACGGAGCACGCCGAATGGTGTTGGATTTAAAGGATCAAAGGTCATCTCAAGCAAGAGATTGGTAATGATTGAGTTGGTCTCATCATGAACCAAAAGATCCTTTTCAGACCAGTCACCACCCAAACTCACAACTTTGGGATGGTTGTCTTTCATGATAATACCCTTGTCACGTTCTTTACCGAAGATCATGGGTTCACCGTGGACAACAAACAGAGCGTTGTCAGCACGAGTGGCCTTGTTTTCAACATCGGCAAATTCACCATCATTAAAGATGACACAATTCTGATAGACTTCGATAAACGAAGCACCTTTGTGACGCTGAGCACGCTTGATACTTTCCTGTAAACCCTTGGCATCTACATCCAGAGCGCGAGAAATGAAAGTCGCATTGGCACCAAGAGCAATGGCACTTGGGTTAAATGGACGATCAATGGATCCAAAAGGAGATGATTTGGTTTTCATACCCAGTTGTGATGTGGGTGAATACTGTCCTTTGGTCAATCCATAAATACGATTATTAAAGAGCATAATATTCATATCAATATTACGTCTCAACGCATGGATCATATGATTACCACCAATAGAGAACCCATCTCCATCACCCGTGATAATCCAAACAGATAAATCAGGATTCGCTAATTTCACACCTGAAGCAATAGCTGGTGCGCGTCCATGGATCGAATGGAAACCATAAGTATCCATGTAATATGGGAAGCGACTGGAACAACCAATACCAGAGATAAAGGCGTAATTTTCTTTCTTAACGCCCATAACTGGTAAGGTTTTTTGCATATTTGCCAGAACCGAATAGTCACCACAGCCCGGACACCAGCGAACTTCATTGTCCGGTACAAAATCTTTCCGGGTCAGGTTCAACTCTTCTATGCCTTGAATAGTCTCACTCATTTTACTATACCTTATCTATATCGCTCGGGGATTAACCGAGAATTTCGTTAATTTTATTTTCGATCTCTGAAGCGCGGAATGGTTCTCCACGGACCTTATTCAATTGATGAATGGGTCTCACCAACTCAGCTTTTAAGAGTAACGAAAGCTGACCGGAATTCACCTCAGGTATGAGAATATCATCGAAATTATCACAAACCGCTTTAAGATCTGCCGGAAATGGACTGACCCATCTTAAATGCAATTGACTCACTGATTGACCAGCAGCTCTTGATCGTTCAACAGCAACGTGAATAGAACCGTGAGTACTACCCCAACCGATGACCAACAATTTACCCTTATCATCACCAAAGGTTTCTGATGGAGGAATTTCCTGAGTAATTCTAGCCACTTTATTGGCCCGAATATCAGTCATAAGCTGATGATTTTCGGGGTCCTGACTTACCATACCGGTTATGTTCTCTTTTTCAAGACCACCAATTCGGTGCTCAAGACCAGGAGTACCAGGGAGAGCCCAGGGACGTGCTTCATTCTCATCACGTGAGTATGGCATAAAACCAGCTTCACCGCGTGCAGATGAATCAGGGTGGACCACGGGTATCTCAGGTAGATCTTTGGGATCAGGAATGAGCCAAGGGCCAGAACCTTGTCCTAGATATCCATCTGTTAATAAAATGACCGGTGTCATATATTTTAAAGCCACTCGCGCTGCTTCAAAGGCGCAATCAAAACAATCGGCTGGATCTTGAGCAGTAATGACAGGTATCTGTGCATCACTGTTACGACCATGAACAGCCTGAAGCAGATCGGATTGTTCCATTTTGGTAGGCATACCCGTACTTGGGCCACCACGTTGAACATTCACAATCACGAGGGGTAATTCAGTAATAATGGCCAGGCCAATGGCTTCAGTTTTAAGTGCCATTCCTGGTCCTGAAGTTGTGGTACAAGCGAGATCACCAGCATAGGAAGCACCGATAGCCGATGAAATACCAGCGATTTCATCTTCAGCCTGAAAAGTCTTGACGCCATGATTTCTAAGCGTGGAAAGAGTATGCAGAATCTCACTGGCAGGGGTGATCGGGTAGGAACCAAGAAATAATTCTTTCCCAGCTTTTTCTGCCGCAGCAACCAAACCATAAGCGACAGCCACGTTCCCCGTAATATTGCGATATTTACCTTTTGGCAGATCTGCTTTTTCAACCGCATAAGATGTGGTGAATATCTCTGTTGTTTCACCATAGTTATAACCGGTTTTCATGGCAGTGATATTTGCCTCTGCAATCGAGGGATTTTTTCCAAATTTTTTACGGAGCCATGCTTCAGTAGGTTCAACAGGACGATTATACATCCAAAAGAGAACACCCAAGGCAAACATGTTTTTAGTTCGCTCAATCCCCTTTGAGGTCAGGTCTGAACCTTCCAGCGCTTTTCCCACCAACTTGGACATTTCCATACTGTAGAGAGTATAATCATGCAGAGTACCATCTTCGAGCGGGTTAGCTTCCCATCCTGCCATTTTCAGATTTTTAGCTGTAAATGCATTGGAATTGGCGAGAATGGTTCCACCTTTTTTCAAATCCTTCAAATGTACCTTCAAGGCAGCTGGATTCATGGCAACCAATGTATCAGGCAGATCTCCAGGTGTAAAGACGCGAGAGGAACCAAACATTAACTGGAAGGCACTCACACCAGCCAGTGTTCCAAGCGGTGCGCGAATTTCTGAAGGATAGTTAGGAATGGTTTTTAGGTCATTCCCTACGATGGCAGTTGCTTCTGTGAAGCGTGTGCCTGTTAGCTGCATACCATCACCGGAATCTCCGGCAAAGCGTATGGTAGCCTCATTAATACGAATTACTTTTTTCGTCATGAATCTGAACTCCCGATAAACGAAACTATGATTTTATGATTAAAATTGACTGTACTGATGTCTTTGATCAGTGCTTGAGATAAGCTGCATCTGCCTCGAACTACACGTAGTTTTGCAAATACATTTTGATACGATTCAAACACTGAGTTTTTCGACTCATTCATGATCAAAAACTAACGCTAACTTCGAGCGAAAACAATGCAGAATGATATGAGACACCATTTATTTTTCACAAGTATTCAACTAAGCAACTATTGAGCCGTATGAGACAATATCATCGTTTTTTTCACATTCCAGAGGCACGTTTTCAAAGCAATGCAATACTACACATATTGTACACCCGTCCGTCAACATCGATAGAAACATGCAGGTCTAGACAACCATCAGGCCAAATTGCCGGAAAGTGAGATGCTTCGAGTCCCCTCAGCAAGACACCACTCTCATTAAACTCCTCGCACCCGTGAAACTCAGAAACTCAGAAACTCAGAAACTCAGAAACTCAGAAACTCAGAAACTCAGAAACTCAGAAACTCAGAACTACTTAGTCAAAGCCTGCCCTTTTACGAAATACTTCTTCAACTTATTCTGAGCTTCACCAAAAACGGTTCTGGCTGGGAAATTTCCGTGTTTGTTCAGTGCACCAGCTTTTTTGCCCGTGAGCAGCTCAATGCCTTCTGCCACTGTTTTTACAGACCAGATATGAAAGGTCCCATCTTTGACAGCCTTTCGAATATTTGGCATCACCATCAAGTGGTCCACATTAGAATGCGGAATAATAACCCCTTGCTTACCAGTAAGTCCACGAATCTCGCAGAGATGGAAAAAGCCTTCAACCTTTTCATTCACTCCGCCAATTGCCTGGATTTCTCCCCATTGATTGACTGAACCAGTCACTGCGATGCCCTGATTGATTGGAAACCCAGATAAAGCAGAAAGAATGGCATAAATTTCAGTGGAGCTGGCACTATCACCATCAATCCCACCGTAAGATTGTTCAAATGTGAGTGTGACAGCAACTGACAGGGGGAAATTCTGGGCAAAGGTCTGACCCAAATAGCCATTTATAATCAGATTTCCCTTATCGTAAGTCTTACCTGAGAGTTTCGCTTCACGTTCTACTGAGATAATCCCAGGCTCCCCCATATAGGTGGTGGCTGTTATTCGGGATGGTTTTCCAAAAGAATTGTCACCCATGGAGTAAACAGCCAGGCCATTAATCTGACCCGTGTGCTCGCCGTCTACATCTATCAACAGCGTTTCACTCTCAATATTCTCCCAGACTTTTTCCTCATAGAGGCTACCTCGGAAGCGTTTTTCAAGAATCGCCTGTTGAACATCTTCCATTTGGACCTGACGATGTTTCTCACGTTTCGCCCAATAGGCCGACTCAGTGATTAATCCCACCAGCGTTCCAAATTGAAGGGAAAGTTTTCCCTTATCACCTGCCAGCCTGGAGCTATAGACAATTATCTGCGTGGCTGCTTTGGTTGTAAAATGAGGGAGCTTACTTTCACGACAGACACGGGCAATAAATTGACACAAGAGATGTTCGTTTTTTGCATTACGATTTACTTCATAATCAAAATCAGCCCTAACCTTGAAGGTTTTATTAAAAGCCTCATCAACTTCCTGCAAATAATGGAAGTAATCGGATCGACCCAATAAAATGACATTAATGTCCAGGGGGATTGGCTTCGGTTTTAGAGATGTGGTTGATGAGAACCCAAATTGTTCATTTACATCTTCAATCTGGAGTGATTTATTTTTTAGCGCCCGCTTTAAAGCCTCCCATACATGATTGTTCTGTAGAACATTCTGGATATCCAATATTAGAAATCCACCGTTCGCCTTTAATAGGGCCCCAGACATAATCATGGTGAAATCGCTGTACCAACTACCCATAATCGCTTTTTTATCAATGCGCCCAAAAAGATTATAGTAAGAAGGATTGGTATCAATGATCACTGGTGCACCTTTTTGACGACAATTGTCAACCAAGAGGTTCACCTTATAGCGCTGCATGAGTGCTTTTTGCACCTGTTGGGGACTTATACCTTCCTCATCTTCCGTGGCGCCAACCATGCCGATGAATTCCTGAACATGCTCAGCAATATCATCTCTGACATTCTCTAGGTATTCAACGATGCCGGGATATTCTGCATAATTTTCCAGCAGCCTCCCGATACGGTGTTCAACAGAGTCCAGCGCAATTTTTTCTTGAAGATTTTCGACCACATCTTCTCGCTCTTCTTCAAGCTCGGCCATATCCCTCAAAGCATCACGTAAATGATCTTGAATATGATTTATTCGCTCATTTAATCCAGCTTGGTCCTCCTCCGATAGCGCTGCAAAGCCCTCCTCACTCATAGGTTCTCCATTGTGAAGTGGAATCGTCTGAAACCCCTCCTGCCCCAGAGTTAATTGGATATCTAATTCTGCAGCTTCAACATTCACTCCAGCAATTATCTCTTCCCGCCCTGTATCAAACTCAGCAGTGATTTCTTTTTTACGTTTGGCGTATAACTCACCTTTAAACACCTTCGGTAAATCCGTTCCCAAACTCGTAATCAAGCGTTTCATTTGTTTTGAAAATTTTATGCCTTGACCCGTTGGAAGACTAAACACATTGGGATGATATTCATCCTGAAAATTGAAGACCAGAATCCAGTCGGGAGGAGCAGGTTTCCCAGCTGCAAACTTCTTCACCAGATTTTTAACGATGGTACTCTTGCCCGTCCCAGGCAAGCCGCCAACAAAAACATTATAGCCTGGCGCCAACATCTCCAGACCAAACTGTAGTGCTCGTACTGCGCGCTCCTGGCCAATAACCTGCTTTAAACTGGGTAGTTCCGCAGTTGATTTAAATGCAAGGGCAGCTTCATCCGTTGTTCGACAAAGATCTTCAATAGTGAGTTTCTTCATGGTCAATTCCTAATTTCTATACTCAGACCCAAAGTGTGGGTTAACTAATTGGACTTCGTGCTTATAATTATTGTTGAAAATCGTGAGCCAAGATAAACCAATATTTGGTGAGTACTGATAATAATTCGAAAACCCCACTATGTATTCTGTGGGTCATCTTTGTGACAAAGGACAACTCCGAGATGACCAAGCGGGGGTTCAATCCCCGCCTGGCAGACCCTGAAATAACCCTATCAATCTCTTCCCTCAGGAATACCTTTTCGAGCAAGTAAAGGAATCTCTATGACCACGCATATTCATACCGAATCATTCAACCCAGCCACCGGGGAATCACTGGCCAAAATCCCCCAGAATACCATTGATGATATTCGTGATTCAGTTAAACGTATTCGGGTAGCCCAGGCCAAATGGGCACTCCTTTCATTTTCTGAACGTGGCAAATATTTGCGGAAAATGCAACGCCACCTCACCCAACATAGTGAAGAATATGCCCGCATCATTTCTCAGGATAATGGCAAGACTTTAGCCGATGCTTACATGACTGAAGTTTCATCCGCGATCATTGCCTTCGATTATTACATTAAACATACTGCTCGTGTACTCCGACCACGACGGGTCAAAGGATCACACATATTCGGGCTCTTTACCAGCAACAAACTTCAGCATGTCCCTATGGGCGTGATCGGAATTATCTCACCATGGAACTACCCTCTGGCCATACCAATGCACGAGATTCTGATGGCCCTCATGTCTGGAAATGGCCTCCTCTATAAAGCAGCCTCTGAAACCCAAATGGTGGGTCAGATCATTCAGAAAACCATTGATGCTGGAGGATTGCCCAAAGATCTCTTTATTCAAGTCAATGTACCTGGTCGTTTAGCCGGTGATGCTTTTCTGGAAGCTGGCATTGACAAACTTTTCTTTACTGGTAGCGTTCCTATCGGGAAAAAACTGATGGCAAAAGCCGCCGAAACCCTGACTCCCGTGTCTCTAGAACTTGGTGGCAATGACCCCATGATCATTTGTGCAGAAGCCAACCTCAAAAAAGCCGCCAATGGTGCTATTTGGGCTGGACTATCAAATTCAGGACAAAGCTGTGCAGGTATTGAGCGCGTTTATGTCCACCGTGATGTTTACCAGCCCTTCATCAAAATCCTCCGCAAAAAGGTAGAAAAACTCAGAGTTGGCAATGCTGCTGAGAAAGCAACTCATATTGGCACCATGACCACTTCTCGACAGCAGGAAGCGGTTCGAAAAGTATTGAGTGATGCCATTGCACAGGGTGCTACCGTTTCTGCTTTGTCACAAATAGATAAAAAAATAGAGCAAGCACTGCCGGCCACTATTCTCACTGATGTGAATCATAACATGACGGTTATGCGTGAAGAAACTTTTGGACCTGTGCTCGGGGTAATGCCCTTTAAAACAATTGACGAAGCTATTCAACTGGCCAATGATTCAGATCTCGGCCTCACAGCTTCAGTCTGGACCAAAAATCTGCGCCTGGGCCGCCAGATCGCCTCACAACTTCAAGCTGGCGTGGTCACCATTAATAATCACCTGGTTTCCCATGGTATCCCCAATCTGCCCTGGGGTGGCTTTAAGCAAAGTGGCATCGGTCGCACCCATGGCGAATTGGGACTTTTGGAGATGACTGAAGCCAGAGCTATCGTGACCGATTACCTACCCCTGACTAAGCAATTTTATTGGACACCTGTCCCTGGGTTTATCTATCGTCGCTGGGTTGGCTTTGTAATGATCATTGGCGGAACCTGGACCTACAAACTCAAGGGCTTACTTAAGCTGATCTTCGGATTCAAAAAAATCTAGGTGCTTTAACCTGGCCAGCTGGTAGACAATGCAATGAGCAATTGTCCACTGTAATAGAAAGCCAGACTGATACGGTTGTATTTCCATTCTTTCCAAAATCGATTGGCTGCTAAAATAATATCTGAGATATAAAATAAAATAGCACCCACTAGAATTATCATTGCCCGACCCCCGTCAAATGAGGGGTTCTCAAATAACATGGCTGCACCGACTGCCATTCCCGAAATTATAATTATATAAGCAATCACTGGAAGCTTCATGGATCCAAGCTTCTGATGAATAATTCGATAAAAACCGAATCCAAATATGGCCAGAATGACCAATCCAAAAAGGGACCATGAGGATGCATGTCCCAAGCGAAAAAAGATTGAAGCATAGATAATATGTGCTGTTAGGAATAAACCCAGGCCTACAGAAAATGCTTTTTTATTCTTGGGAAACATGAGAGCGATATCGCCTCCCAGCGAGAACACCAACCCACCCAGTATAAATTGGGTATAGTTCATATTGTGCTCAGCTTGAAATAATGCCAGGGTGGCAACACTCATAACCAATAAGGTAGCCAGGGGTTTAAGGAAATAAATCTGCCTGCGTTGATCAGCAAATTCAGCTCTGATTAAAAAAAATACAACAACCAATAGTGTGACTACCAGATAAGCCAATGGATTCATACCCGTCCTCCTGAAGATGAGTATAAAACTACATGGCAATTCCCAAAATGGTATCTAATAATCCTGGGTAATTTGGTATTATTGCGAAATACACTCCCCCAGATCTCGAAAACCGCGATCTGGGGGAGGCTTGGATGATCAAAAGAATAATTTTAGCGTTTACAAAATTGAATCGGTAGCTGAAATCTTACCGGGATTTTCTGCCCCTCAATAATGGCCGGCTGCCACTCAACAGAGCTAACACCTTGAATGGCTAATTGATCAAAGGCTTCCCCGGCACTCAAGAGCACTCGAAATCTTGAGACTGCTCCATCTGCATCAATCCTGAAGCTCAATTTCACCGTTTTATCCAAGTCGCACCATGAATCAGAGTACGAGCATTTGATCTGCTTACATAAATAATCAAAGCCCATTACGGGGCAAGGTTCTCGATCATAGTTTAAGCGTTGGGGTTCTCCGAAAACTTGAATGGAAAGCACCAGAATCAGAACCATGCCGAAAAGTTTTTGTGGTTTCATTTAATACCTCCTAGCCATCATTAATAAAGCATCTCAGAGGATATTATTTCAACATACTTGCCATTTATTAAGGGATACTGTAAGCCCCTAGTATACAACTATTTACGTATGCTTATATGCTTCGGTTAGCAAAAATTATCATACATATTTGATATGTACATATATCATTTCTATGCTTTGGGTGAATGTTGAAGGGATTCTTACTGGGGCGGAGAGAGCTTTGGATTATCCCTGGAGAGTCGGCTGGACGCCATAGAAGGATTTAAAGCACTTAGAAAAATGCTTCGCATCTCTAAACCCAACACGGTGAGCCAGATCTGCAATGCTATTAGGGAGACCTGACTCAATTAACTTTCTTGCCTGTTCCAAACGAACTTGTCGGATGTATTCAGCTGGAGTTAAGTACTCAAGTTTTTTTAGACGTCGCTCTAATTGTCTTCGAGTAACGTAGGCATCCGCTGCAAGGTCATCAACTTTAAATTCTGAATTGTCAATATTGGCATGAATTGATTCGATCAATCTTCTCAAAAACAAACTGTCATCCTCAGCAATCCCAATACCCGGTGATGTCTGATAATTTGGTGTTTCCTCACGTTTTTGATGAAGACGAATAAGACTCTTGACCGCTGCAAACAACTCACTTGTATCGATCGGTTTGGTCAGGTATAAATCAGCGAGCAAATCATATCCGTGAACTTTATCAATGGGTTCATCAAGTGCCGTTAGCAGAATAACAGGAATAGCCGCGAGTTCAGGATTGGATCGGATATTCTTTAACATGGTAAAACCAGACATCCTTGGCATTCTCACATCCGATATTATTAAATCAGGGTGAATCTCTTTCGCCTTCTCCAACCCAAAGACACCATCCACAGCTGCCACCACCTCAAACTCTGCGTTCAGGGTCGCGGTCAAGAGTTCGATATCCGAGTGGTTATCTTCCACAACTAGAATCTGGTTCTTATGGGTCACTTTCTCGCTCAAAGTCATTCCTGGATACTCACCAAACTATAACAATAGTTTTGCTTATTGTTTATGATACATACTATCAATCAGTGCTTTAAATTTCTTGTTGATCTGTTTCCTTTTGAGTTTTAAAGTTGGTGTGATTTCACCAGCTTCCATGGTAAAGGGTTTGTCCAAAAGTTTAAACTTCTTGATCGTTTCATACTGAGCCAGTAGTTTTGACTGCAATTCGATCCGTTTTTTGTAAAACTCTGTTACTTCAGGATGTTTAATTAATTCATCGGTCGAACTGTACTGAATTTTTTTCTTATGGGCCCAAGCTTCAAGACTTTCAAAAGCTGGAACGACCAGGGCGCTGACAAAGTTTCGTTTGTCACCAATTGCGATAATCTGTTCAATATAAAAATCTTTTCCAACAAGCGTTTCAATATTTAGAGGGGCAATATTTTTACCGCCTGAAGTGATGATTAAATCTTTAATTCTATCTGTAATCTTTAAATAGCCATCTCCGTCAAATTCGCCAACATCTCCAGTGTGAAACCAGCCATCTACAATTGATTCTGCTGTGGCTTCAGGATTATTATAATAGCCCAACATGACCTGAGGTCCCTTTACTAGAATCTCACCTGAATTAGCAATTTTCACTTCACAATTTGGGACCAACTTTCCCACCGTTCCAAATTTGAAGGCACCTGGTGTATTATAAGAAACCATGGGAGATGTTTCAGTAAGCCCATATCCCTGACAGATGAGAAGACCACAAGCCAAAAAGAATTCCTCAATGGTTTTTTCCAGGGGCGCTCCCCCTGCTGAGAAGAAGTTTTTATTGCCACCCACTAAACCGCGGACTTTTGATAAAACCAGTTTATCAAAGAGTTTGTGTTTCAATTTAAGACCTGTTGGAATACTCTGTGATGTAAATGACCTGGAGTAATAGTCTGTTCCTGTCTTTAAGGCTGCTTGAAAAAGTTTCTTTTTCAGAGGCGATGCACTTTCCTGATTATTCATCACCGCAGCATAAATTTTCTCATACAGACGGGGTACTGAAACCATGGCCGTAGGTTTAACTTCCTGCATGGTCTCAATAACTTGTTTGGGGTCTTCCAGATAGGTTTGAATAGCACCCTTCAGATAAACATAATAGGACCACATGCGTTCATATACATGACTGAGTGGCAGAAAGCATAAAGATACATCACTACTGCTCACTTCGAAGTTTGCATCAACAGCCTCAAACTGATGAAAGAGATTCGCATGAGAAAGCATAACACCTTTTGGATTACCGGTTGTTCCAGATGTGTAAATAATGGTTGTTAGATCATCGCTTTTGATCTCGGATTGGCGGGCTTTTAGTTCTTTGTCAAATGTTGGGGTACACTCAATTTGAAGAAACGCATCAAACTGTTGTGCTATGGTTGAATCCAATTTTGTTTTTTGATCATAGGCAATAATTTGAAAGGCCACCCCTTCCCCATGAATGGTAGCCAGACTTTGGTATTGTGAATCATTCCCGGCGAAGATCAGTTTTATCTCAGCATCCTGGATAATGTATTTTGCCTGCTCGGTTGTGTTTGTGGCATAAATGGGTACGGATACAGCGCCCACCATGATACATGCGATATCACTCACTGCCCATTCATAGCGATTGGCAGAGTAGATACCAACTTTGTCACTCCTTTGAATACCTGCATCGATCAGTGCGCAGGCCAAACGCTTGATCTTGCTGCCAAATTCTGCGTAACTCAGAGATTCCCACTTTTCACCAGCCCTGTACCTTAAGGCTGTTTGATCACCATATTCTGCAATCTTCCCTGTCATCATTTGACCGATGTGAGTGTATTTCATCTTAATACTTCCTTACCATTATCTTCATTTACACATTATTAAACAGCTTAACCTATCATCACTCGAAATCACGTTAAAAACGTGTGCATCATGTAAGCATCGATCAACCTGGAAAACGGGCTTGAGCAAACCCCATAACAACTCCCCGTTGCGATCTTCACAGGGTCGGATGATCATGCCAAGACCTTACTTTTTGACTCGCTTTGATTTTCCCAGGCGCTGCATGATCTTGGCCATCACCCGTACTGACCAGGGGTTCTCACCATTGTCCATGGGCATGGCGCCTTTAGGGCTGTAAAGATCTTCCATCATTTTCAAAACTTCTTTTTTGATCATCCCTCGAAAGGGGAGTTTTGCAATCATTCCGTACATGGCCGCATTGCCAGCCGTTGCCAGATCCGGATTTTTACGAACGGCTTGAACGGCTGCCTCAATATCAGTCAGATATTGATCAATAATTTTGGCATGGCCAGGGACTACCATCACATGTAAACCCTCTGGCCGTTGAAGTCGATCCACATGCCAACCTTGCTTCTCAAGCTGATCACCGACGGCAAAAATATTTAAGTCTTCATCAGTTGATCGATAAGCGAATACACTCATATCGGGTTTACCCATCACAGCAAGACCCTCGATCTGATTAATTCCCGTTTGCAGTTTTTGGGTAATATCCATTATCTGCTTAGCATTTTCCCGATAACCGTCTTCACCTAGCGCGTGCATGGCGGCCCAGGCTGCGGCAAAAGAACCCCCAGGTCTGGTTCCCAACAAAGCAGGAGATGCGAAGACACCACCGGGCCAGTCTTCATGTACAAAAAATTGGTGTTTCATATAATCCATACTACGATATATGAGTGTCGAGGCACCCTTGGCTGCAAAACCATATTTATGGACATCAGCAGAAATCGAAGTAACCCCAGGAAGTCGAAAATCAAATTCTGGAAGTCTTACCCCATTCTTTTCGATGAATGGCAGTAAGAAGCCACCCAAACAGGCGTCCACATGTAAAGGAATATCATTCTGTTGAGCAATGAGACTGAGTTCAGCAATGGGATCGATGACACCATGGGGGTAAGAGGGAGCTGATCCCACAATCAGAATGGTACGTCGATTGATGAGCTTTCGTACAGCTTCCACATCAACTCTGAAATCCTCTTTTAGCGGAGCATAAATTATTTTTACACCAAAGTACTTGGCCGCCTTACTCCAGGCAACGTGAACACTCTCCGGTACGATCATCTCAGGCTTAATGGGTAATTTTCGTTTCGCTTTAGCCATATCCCGATAGGTTAATACAGGTAACAAACAACTTTCAGTTCCACCTGAAGTAATGGTTCCAACGGCATTTGCATCACCATGAAACATGGAAGCGGTCATATTGACCACATCAGTTTCAAAGCGTTTCAGGCTTTTAAAAGCCATTGGATTTAACGCATTTTCAGAGAAATAGAGACCATAGGCCTGTTTTAAAAAATCTGTATGCTCCTCGTTGAGATGATACACCAGGCTCCAGGTCTTGGCTTCCTTGTAATTAACATCCTGTCCACCATACGCTTGCATTTCTTTTAAGATATCTGCATGGTTTTGACCATTTTCAGGTATGGTTTTCATCAAATCTCTCTCCGTGTAATTGAGCCGTAAGCTACAAGTTTACATGAACGAAAGGAAATCCATTTTTCAGTGAATCTTCATGAATAAATTTCGTTCAAATCAAGATTCTAGATTAGTTTGAGGCAACTTTCAAGACAAGAGGCAATTATGAGTATCACCCGCAGACAAATTTTACAAATGGTAGGCACCGGCCTGGTCGCAACCCAGGTCCCTCTAGCAACAGCCTCAGGGCTTTTTGATAAAGCTGTACTTAAACCACCACGTTTAAAAGCAGGCGATACTGTAGGCTTAATCAACCCAGCGGGAGCAACCTTTCATCATGACGATGTCGCCATCGCTGAAGAAACGTTGGCAGCACTTGGCTTAAAGATGAAATCAGGCAAGCACTTGCTAGATCGATACGGTTATCTGGCTGGCACGGATAAAGCTCGGGCTTCAGATGTGAATGATATGTATGCTGACCCTTCTGTGGATGCCATTCTCACCTTAAGAGGTGGGTGGGGCTGTAATCGTCTTCTGGATCTTCTGGACTATAAGATGATTGCCAAACATCCCAAAATTATCATGGGCTATAGCGATATAACCAGTCTACTGCTTGCACTTTACGCCAAAACTGGTTTAGTGACCTTCCATGGACCCGTTGGTATTTCGACCTGGAATGAATACTCCACCGACTTTGTCAAGCGCTTGCTTTTTGAGGCCCAGGCTTTTGCCATGGAAAACCCTAAAAATATCGGTGACAATCTTACTCAAACAGATGATCGTATTTTGACCATCCATGAAGGTCAGGCCCAGGGCAAGCTTTTTGGAGGCAATCTCTCAGTGCTTACTGCAATGGTTGGTTCAGATTACCTGCCAAACTTTAAGGGCAGCATTTTATTTTTGGAAGAAGTCGGCGAAGATGTTTATCGCGTAGATCGCATGCTCACCCAATTGAAATATGCAGGGATCTTGGATCAGCTCTCTGGTTTTGTCTTTGGAAAATGCAGCAATTGTGGTCCTGGGGAAGGTTATGGTTCGCTAACTCTGGAAGAAGTGCTGGATGATCATATCAAGCCCTTAGGAATTCCAGCTTGGTACGGTTCCATGATTGGTCATATCTCAGATAAATTCACCATACCACTGGGAATTGAAGCAAAAATTGATGCAGGTAAGGGAAGTATTACGCTACTAGAACCGTCGGTGATTTAGAGACATTTTTATTCCAAGGCTCGGGATGACGACAAGCAATTCCATTATTAAGCCATGCCGCTTGTTGCGGGTGCCATATCAATGCCAAAACTTTGAGTGGCTGAGAGCCATTTTTCTGCCTCATTACCGCTGAAGACAAATTCTGGGGTTACTTCCTGGAAGAGCCAATCACCATTCTCGATTTCTTGTTCCATTTGACCTGCACCCCAACCAGAATAACCCAACATCATTTTAAATTTTCGAGGGCCATCACCCGCTTTGATAGCCTCTATCACATCCGCATTACTGGTCAAACAAAAGTCTGAACCAACTTGAAGTGTTTCATCGGTTAGAAAATCGGGACTATGGAGGATAAACCCACGTTCCAATGCAACGGGTCCACCAAAATGCATGGGCGAAATTACTTCACTGATGGCATCATCATTAACAATGAGTGTGGGGAATATTTTTTTGACTTCCTCATCTTCAAATGACTTATTGATGATCAGTCCCATGGCACCCTCTTTATCGTGTTCACAGATAAAAACCAGAGACCGACCAAAATAGGGATCAGTCAAGTGGGGCATGGAAATCAGGATATGACCTTTCATTGATGACATATTGAAAGGTAGGAAAAATTTGATTGAATTACCAATACAGAAATCAGGTGTGTAATAAAACTCACGAGGTGGGGATAAACTCCCCACCTCGTTGATACAAATATCAATCTTGGGGAACTAAACGTAGCTCCTGTATATTACCCAACTCATCACGATCCAGATGGACATCCACATATTGCCC
>Ga0307988_1000287_pt1 | contig 37867 bp, 35 predicted proteins | sample EllFjometagen183_FD_203166 | JGI IMG/M metagenome (GOLD analysis project Ga0307988, IMG submission 203166) | Marine microbial communities from Ellis Fjord, Antarctic Ocean - #183 | ecosystem: Environmental > Aquatic > Marine > Unclassified | place: Southern Ocean | collected 2014-10-08 | reverse complement strand
CATTCGGCTGATGTTGTGACAATGTAGTTCACCGGGCTTTCGATGCTCGCAGGTGCCCACACAAACACTGGCGCCGGCGTCATTTACAATCTTCAGCAATGCGAACAGGTCTTCAGATAATTTTTCTTGCGCCATTTAAACACCTCTCAACCTCGCACCACCGAACCACCTGAATCCATTTTCTTATGGGTTTCCATGAAGCCATCTCAGAAAATCGACCATATCGTCGGCAACCACCGTTTGGAATTTTGATTCGAATTTTTTCCTGAAACGAAGCGCAAGTGGATTGTTTTCCCTGGCAACCATTGCCAAATAATTTTTCGTATCGACCACCACGGTATCCCTTTTGTCAAAAATCGGCGTCGATCTTCTTTGGGCACCTTCCAGCATAATTTTCCCGGGCTCATAACGTTCGTGAAAAACAAAAAAGAGCACCCCTTTTTCAGATAGACGCGAATAAGCATCAACAATCGAACCCACATCTTTACGATGCAGTGGCCCGAACATATCATATATGATGTCGAATCCGGCGGAAGGCAGATCCATATTTTTGGGATAATATCCGATGTATTGGTGATGAATGTAAGGTTCATCCAGCTTTCCATAGATTTGACCGAGCGCCTCAGCGGGCATGCGAAATACGTCCTCGTCCAGAATATACCATGAGCAGCCGTGGGAACACTTCTCCATAATTTTGAGGTGCGGGTTTGACGAGAAACTCGCCAACAACTCATTGCCGGAACATAACAGGGGCATATAGGGATTGACCGGCGTGTAGGATGCCGTATGAATTTCCGCATCGATGTGCATTGTTTTTGCCAGGCAGTACAACTCATAGCAGGCATTTCCGGCTCCCGGACCCAACTCAAGAAATGTAAGCGGCTCGCCCCTGAAATGGTCCAGCGCGAGGCGGATACCATGGAACAGGGGTCGGGTGTTGGTAAAGGATAACCCGCCCTCGTAGTGAATCCCGTTGATTTCCCATGAAATATGATTTGAAAACCGCATCTCTCCGGATTCCGGCACATACTGATCCGCATCAGTAATACGCCCCTCTTCGAAGGCGCGATGAATTCCCTCTTTATATGAAAATAGGTTCAAAATGGATGAGGACATAATTTGTCGAAACACAAAAAAAATAAACCGATGGATCCCAGAGCCCGGGCTATGCCAACCCCAGGAGTCTTTGGCCGTTGTCAACGAGTATGGCCCGCTGTTCGGTTTCGGACAACAGGCGGTTCCCCTTGACGTTGTTGACAAGCTGCGCGAGGCTTGTGCCGTAGTACAGGGGACCGGGGTAGTCCGTTGCAAACAGCACTTGGTTAAAGCCGGTGGTTTGACGAATTTTCTCAACGGTCCCCGCATCCGCCAGCAGATAGTGGGCGGCACTGATGTCGGCGAAGACGTTGGGGCATTTTTTCATGAGCGCCAGAGCGTCACTGAACCATATGCCCGGTTGGTGAGTGCTGTAGGATGCAAAATGGGCCAGAACAATGGGGACATCCGGGTATTTCAAGGCCACGGATTCCCAGAGTGACGGATGGGAATCCCGGCTGAGTTCGGGTATTTCAAAGGCGCCGGCAGCACATCCGGAATGGGTCAGGACAATGGAGCCCGTTTTACGGCAGTATTCAAACAACGTGTCGATGTTGCCATTTTCAGCTGGATTGAAAAACTGGGAGTAGGGAAGCAGTTTGATACCCTTCAGCCCGAGCTGTTGAATCCGATCCAGTTTTCTTTCAACGTAGTCCCTGGTTTTACCAAGGTTCACCGATCCAAAGCCGGTGAGGGTGTTCGGATAATCCGCGACCCAGTCCGCAACGTCCTGGTCGGTTACATGGGTCCGCGAATAGAGGTCCGCCCGGATGGTTTCCAGAAATTCCGCAAACGGAGTCGATGGGGAATGGGCGGACTCGGAATAGGCACTTTTTAGCTTTTCCACAATTTCCGGTCGATCCAGGTCTTCCGGATCCGTGTCCGTGGCCAGGATCACCGCATGCCGAACCCCGGCCTTACGCATGTCCGACAGAAATTTCAAATCCGGCATTTTGGGGTGAACATGAAAATCAACCGCCGGCCAATCGTCCGATTCCGTCTCGGCGGTGCCCAGCCGTGACGGATCGTATTCGGCAGCCGCCAGCTCATCGGTGGTAAAGGCGCCCTCGCCCTTAACCACGGCATAACCATTCACGCGGACCGGTCTTTGAATGGACTGCATCACCATTTGCAGACGAAAGATGATCTTCCAGTGGAGCGGCGCTTTTATTTTTTCGACTTGTTCCTGAAAACGGTTCCTGAATTGGGTGAGCCGAGGGGCGTCTTCGATTCGCAAAAGGGCTCTGACCCAACGCCAGCGCACATCGGGCGGATCGTGGATGAGAGCATGGATGATGTCGTCATCCGGCGGCAGTTCCGGGAATCCCAGGTACGATGTTCCAGGTTTCATTTGAACCATATCGTATTATCTCCTGAAGCGTTGGTTGATTGCAAAGGGACAACGGATCGATGGTTTCGGATTCGCGCAAAAAAAACCGTAATGCCCATCATGCGATCGTCTCATCCAGGAGAAAAGCCAGAGAAGACTTTTCCAAGACGATGGTATCCGCAATAACATAAGCCGGACGGTTCAATTCGTGGTAACCCGGTGAGTGGCTTAACAAGGGCAAGATCCCGTGGTGGGCGATAAAGCCCTTGGTTTCAGTGAAAAATTGCTCCACCAGGGCCGGTGGGATCACATAGCGCCGGTTGTCGATGATCAGGGCCGCCTGCTTGTTGATCTCCCTGAAGGCGGACATTACCGAAAAAAAGTGTTCAGGACTTCCCTTTTCAATGGTTGCCGAATCCAGAACCAGTTTTTCCAGCATGAAAACCGCGCGGTCTTCTTCACCGGGAAAAAGGGCCTTGTAAGGTCGCAGGTTGACTCTCAATATGGTGTTATCGTGGGTAACCGATTCCAATACGGGCTCCCCCTCCCGCGACATCACCGACTCCCAGTCCTCGGCCAGGTGTTTCCTGAAATATTCCTTGCTGGGAATATGTTCCCAATAGCCGAAGGTCCCCTGGTGAAGCAGCTTGTAGATGTCGGGCATGTCCATGGCCCGTGTTCTAACCTTCAGCGCTTTATGCGGTGTCGTCTCCAGGGGGGGATGGTGCCTGATCTCGTGAAGGATGTATTGCCGCAGCAGCACTTCAAGGAAGCTCTCCGTTTCAGCGACCGTCAGGTGTTGAGGAATGCCATTTTCCATTTCAGGGTGATGCAGGGTTTGTGTCAAGACCTGCAAGGGTTTCGCGAATCATTTCTTTCAAGGCCTCCACATCGTCACACAATATGAGATCCAACTCGGCGGTGATTTCCGCCGGGATACCGGTCATCAGGGAACGGACGGCCAACACCGGTGTGTTTTTGATCCACTTGGTGGCGACCATCTCGATCATGGTCCCGCAGGACAACCCGAGGGCAACAAGGCAGTCGCTTATTTTGGCCAGTTCAAAGGGTTCCTCGCCCCACGTCAGGTCGTCTTTCACGCGGTCGGCCAATTCCGGATGTCCCAGGGATTGCGCCTGGGAGGTTTCAGCCAGGTTCGACGGCCTTGGCCAGAGGGCCAGGGAATCCTTTCCGCGAGCCCGCTTGTAGCTCTCAAGCACCCAAAGCGGAACCCCTTTTAGGGGTACGCAAACCATGACGAGAGACTGCTCGGCCAAAAATCCCCCGATCTCAGCGGCCGCCGCCTCCAGCGTCCCCGAAGACAGTCCTGCCTTTTCCTCCATAAGGGCTGCGTTGGTGGGCCCTATGATGCCAACGCGTAGTGATTCCTCTTTACGCTTCATCCTACCCTTCCCATTTCACCCACTCATCACAGCCTCCGTGTGGCGGCTTGATTTTTTGTAAGCGTTCGCATTGGCCTCTGGCTGATGATTTTACCTTGGCCTTTCCGTTCACCCATTCCCGTTTGCCCTTCCAGTCCTTGCAGATACCGCATAGTTGTTTGCTGCCGTCCAGATCCATTGCCTAAATCCTTTCTAAAACAGACATCCTTTTTAAGCCATTTTTTCGAAGAATTCCTTGCCAACCCCGCAGTTGGGGCAAAACCAGGAGCTCGGCACATCCTCAAAAGCGGTGCCCGGTTCAATGCCGTTCTCCGGATCCCCTTCGACCGGATCATAAACATGCCCACAGACGCTGCATTCCCATTTATCCATTGATCATTCCTCCCTTCTCTTTCCCATGCTCATGGTTGGGAACATATGCCAAAATATCAATCCAAACCACAAACCCGCAATAACCTTTCTTTGCCTTCTTTTTTCAGAATCACACCCAGCCTCAGGTTCCGGGTTTGGGGCCGGGACGATAAACCACGGTAATATTTTAAAAGCTTATCCAGGATCTCCAGCACCCGTTCATCGCTTAAATTCCGACCGATGATTTCGGCTATCATGGGGTCTTTTCCCCCGGCGCCACCCACCATCAGGGTCCATCCCTTGGGGAGGCCAATGAGCCCGATATCCTTAATGGCGGGCTCGGCGCAGGAATTAAAACATCCGGCGATGCCGATTTTAACCTTGGAGGATATCTTCGGGTAGGGATAGAATTTTTCATCAATTTTCTGGGCCATACCGAGGGTATCCTGCTGACCGCGCTGGCAGAAGGCGTTGCCGGGGCATGCCTTGATGTACTGCTGGCAGAGCGCTATTCCCGCCTTGGCTTTGAAACCCATTTCCCCATAAGCGGCTTCGATATCTTCTTCCTTGACCCCCATGAGGGCCAGTCGTCCGTCACCGGTAACCTTCAGCATTTCAACGCCAAATTTTTCAGCCGCATCCGCAATCCGTCGGCCTGTTGCCACATCCATCACACCACCCAAAAGCCGCGCTGTGATGGCATAGGTTTCCTGATCCCGCTGCAGGATGGCGCCCTTGGGCAAAATATCGCTTTTTTCCATCGCTGTTTCTCCTTTTACACACCAACGGCTTTTTTAAATTCGTCGACACCGATCTTGTCGATAATTCTCCCCAATCGCACCTTGGGGGGACCATCGGCGTTCTCGAAAAAATGAAAAATTCGACCCGCCATTTCCATGGCATCCCCATCGGTCAGGTTTTCACCCATGAGATCCCCCATTCGCGGCTTTGCACCACACGTCCCGCCGGCGGTGACTTTCCAGCCTTCCGGGAAACCGGTTAAACCGATTTCTTTGAAAACGGGAGCATTACAGGCATATTCGCAGCCGGCAACCCCGATTTTAAACTTGGCCGACAAAAATCGACCGTGGTATTCCTTGTCCAGGGCCATGCCTATTCCCATGGCGTCCTGTTTCCCGTGACGACAATAGGTGGTACCCGGACAGAATTTGACCATCCTGACGCACAGCCCGATGGCGTAACCGATATTCATCTGCACATCATCCCAGAAAGCATCGAGATCCGCCTCTTTCAGCCCTACCACGGCAATTCTTTGACCGGAGGTCATTTTGAGGGCCGCCGCATTAAATTTTTCCGCACTGTCCAACAGCTTCCTGAAATCGGTCACCCGGATGAAACCTCCCGGGATATGCGGCGCCACGGCAAACGTCTCTTTGTCCCTTTGACGAATGGCTCCCTTCTCCAGTATGTCCTCTTCCATAAGGTTCACTCCTTTTTTCCAGCAGTTGTTGATTGGGTTACCCTTGACACATTATCCCTCGGCGCTTGTGGGATCGATGATTCTCTTGACCTCTGAAACGGTGTTGGCCGGGAAACCGCCCTCCTCGGCGTGTTTTCTAATCAACTCTTCGTTAGGAGAAATATAAATACAGTAAAGCTTATCGTCGGTCACATAACTCTCAACCCACTGAATCTGCGGCCCGAGATTCGTTAATACCTCACAGGATTTCTGGGAAATTCCCTGAATCTCTTCCTGAGATAGTTTTCCAGCGCCCGGCAGCTCACGTTCGATGACATATTTCGGCATGATAATTCCTCTTCTTTGAATTAAAAAATTTTAGAATAGAACATCGGTTATACTTCACGGTTATCCCTAAATCTACAATCCCAACACTTCATCCGCCACATCACCCAGACCCAATTCCTCTAATTTTTCACGGGTGGGAATGCCGGTCTCCTTGTCCCAACCCCGCAAATCGTAATATTCGTCTTTCATCTGCTCGAATTTTTCCTTGTCCATGACTTCGCCTTTGAACTTTCCTTTAGAAAGGGCCTGTTCAAAAAATTTCTTGGGCAAGGTATCATCAGACCTCCTCAAGCCCTGACGGACATCGAACATCCGCTCCAGATTACGCACACGTTCGGAGACCTTGAGCAACTGGTTTACTTCCCAGTCCTTGCCGGTTACCAGATTAAACAGGCGGGTGGGCATTTCCGCATCCTCATAGACGAAGAGCGTATAGATCCACTTACAGATGCCTAAATTGTCTGCCACCCGTTCCATATGTTCGGAAATAAAAGCCGGCAGGGCCTTCCCCTCATAGGATGTGGGGATCGCAGCTTCTTCACTGCCGTACTTCTCCTTGGCCACCTGCTGGAACCATTCAGCAGACATATTCCAGTCAAACTCCAACAGACTGCTCCTCAAGGGGAGAGGATCCCCACGATGACCCACGGCAGCCATGAGCCCCGTGCCCTTATAGGCTCGGTATTCATAGGCATGGGGGGCAAGCCCCTTGATCTGGTCTACTTTCTCCACAGCTTCGGGGCCGAATTTTTCTGCCGCAGCCATCTGGCCCCGGGCTAGCAGATCCCCATAACCGTCCCGGCCGGCGATTTTGCGGATGGTGGTGAGGATGGCCTCTTTGCTGCCTCGCTCCATGGCGACGTCATCGGTCTCCGCCGCCGTGATGATATTATCGTGGTAAAGCTCCATCAGCAGTCCGATGCAGGCCGAGGTTTCCGTGCCGTCCATCCCCATGCGGTTGCACAACACGGTGGCCTCCCAGAAAACGTCCATGTCCAGGTTCCACACCGCACCCGTAAAGCCGCTGAAAGGTTCGCAGGAGGTGACCCCTTTCCCTATTTCCGGATGGGAGAAAAAACTCATGCACCGACCGGGACAGTTAAAACACCCAAGGCTCCTGAGTTGATATTTTTCCATAAACTCAATACCCTGATAGTTTTTGATGATGTCCTCCCAGCAGACATCCTCAAAATACCCTACAGGGAAAAAGCTGTGTTCATACATCATGGGGATGGACCTTGATACCCCCCAGTTGGCAAGCTCCAAATAGGCAGGGTTCTCTCGAATTTCCTGGTTCACCTTGATGGACAGTTCAAGCAACTCCTCCGGCCGGGCCACCTGAACCCCTCCTGAGCCACGAACCGCAATGGCCTTCAGATTCTTGCTGCCCATGACAGCGCCCATGCCGGTCCTGCCGGCGGCATCCCCGGTTTCCGTGATCAGACAGGCGAACTGGACCAGATTTTCTCCCGCCGGACCGATGCAGACCACTTTGATTTCCGGATCTCCCAGCTCCTGTTGAATGGCCTTCTGGGTCTCAAAGGTGTCTTTCCCCCACAGATTCTCAGCATCACGGATTTCCGCCCGGCCGTCCTTGATCCACAAATAACACGGTTTTTCCGATTTTCCCTGAAAAACGATGTGGTCATATCCCGCATACTTAAGTTCCGGTCCCCAGTACCCTCCGAAGTTGGATTTGGCCCTCAGGTTGCTCATGGGGGAAAGTGCCGTAACATCCACCCGGCCGGAACCGGGCACCGCGCTTCCCGTCAAGGGGCCCGTATTGAAGATCAGCGGATTTTCCGGATCCAGGGCACCGGTTCCGGGCGTGTAACGATCGTAAATCAACCGCACGCCGAGTCCCCGCCCCCCAATGTAGTCATCCATATAGGGTTCCGTGGATTCACTGGTGATGTTGCCCCCGCTCAGATCCACATTCAGCATTTTTCCCGTCCATCCGTTCATCATCCTTCCCCCCCTATGGCTTCTTTAACCAGCAGCGGAATCCGACCGGCATTTTCAATTAATTTGAGATAGGTTTCTTTGGATACTTCTTCATAGGTCAATGCGCCGGTGGGGCATACCTTGACGCAGGTGGGATCACCGTCGCACAGGTCGCACTTCAGGATATGTCCGTCATCCTGATCCACAAAGGTGGCACCAAAAGGGCACGCAAATACGCAACTCATGCAGCCGATGCAGAGATAAGGGTCCACCTCCATGGCACCGGTTGTATGATTGCGGTAAGTGGCATGTTTTGGACAGATAAGCTCACATGCCGGTGACTCGCACCGCATACAGTTGATGGGTACAAAGGTTCCGCTCTGCTCCCATTTGACCACATGAATTCTCCCTTTGGCGGGGTTGCAGACGCCCTCATGTTTTAGGGAGCAATAGGTCTCACAGGCACGACACCCGGAACATTTCCCGGCATCAACAATCAAGGTTTTGATCATAACGCATTCTCCTCCCGGCACTTCATCTAGAATCAGTGCCTAAAAAGGCAATAAACTTATCTCGATTCTGTTTTGAGTTTCTTTAACCGCCTGCTCCCGGAACGGTGCGCTCTCAACCGCTTTTTGTGTCAAGAGACAGCGGAGGGCATTGTTCACGGTTCTCGTCCCCAATATCTCAATTTCTTCCACAATGCCCCGCTTATCCGTCCGATAGTGGTGGTAAATGAGCCCCTGAGGAGATTCGAGCGCTGCAAAACCTATCTCACCGATTTCAGAAGGAATGGTTCGGATGGCCGGTCCCGTTAACTTCTCCTCGACATATAAGCCGTTCATCTTTTCAGCCGCCTGAAGCAATTCCACCACTAGCGCCCAATAGGCGGCCACCACGCCAAAATGCGGGAAAGGCCCCAGGGCCTCAATGAGACGCTGCCGTTCTTCTTCGGCCAGGGAGGATTCAAGGGCTTCACGGCTGTTCAATCGGGCCAATGGGCCCACAAAGAGGAAATGGGGATTGGGAACCGGAAATTCGGAATGGAACATATCCCCGGTTTTCCCGCCTGGATTTTCCGAACTCCCCTGGATGCAGGCAAAGGGTTCACGGGTCCATGACGCAGTGTAAATGTCGATTTTTTTAAACATCATATCCGGGGTAAAGCGATCCTTCTCTTTTCCCAGGCTGTCTGTCAGGACGACATTCCCATCCTTTTTAGAAAGGGTCAGGGATGCCATGGGTTCTATCCGAAGATTCTGGAAACCATCCAATAGTTTCCCATCTCCAAAAACCGCATCTCGAAAAAATTCGCTCAGACGGTTGGCGAACGCCAGGCAAAATTGAGCAATTTCGGACAACCGGTGGTAGTAACCTTCTTTCAGGAATCGACTCACCCCCCCTGTCACAGCCGATAAAGGATGATCACACCGTCCCCCCAAAATGGTGGCGGCCTCCTGGGAGAGGGCTTCATGATGCATGATCTCATCCAGAAAATGTGGTGGAAACAGTTGAATTGCTCCGCGGCTGCCACCTTTTCGATGGATTTGAAATGGATTTTGCCGGGAAGAGATTAAGAAATAGAGTTTCCTCAGATGGTGTCTGAAGACATGGGTTTGAAGCAGGGCCTGCCGCATATTCAGCGCCATTGGAGGCGGCTCAACCCCAAAGAGTCGGTCGAGGGCCATGGCCGATACCAGATGATGGGCAGGTGACATCATGGTGAGGATCCGTGGAAGCTCCTCCACCGGCCTCCCCTTGCATATCCGCCCCATATCCCGGGGGGCAGTCACCTGAAAATAAGCTTGAGGATGTTCCGGGTCGTCAAAAACCGTGACCCGTACGGGATCTTCCTGCCATCTTAAAGGCTCAAAGGTCATATTTTTCATGTTTCAATCCTTAGATGGTTTGGACAAGAGGGCACATTGGGTTGGCAGCGTGTAGCGATAAAAGGTGCCCGCCAGATCCACGAAGTCATCCACAAGTGCGGAAATTTCCGCTGCATCCTCTGAATCAAATGTCGAACCGATGGCCGAAACCATCTTGGCCCCCGGATCGAAAACAGCTTCAGCCTTTCCAAAACAGCCACGGCAGGGTTGCCCCACTGCCGTGCAAAGACCGCCACAACCCTCCCGGGTGGTGATCCCCTGGCAGACCAGACCCTGTTCCAGAAGACAGCGCCCGGATGATTCGTACGCCTCGTACGGGCGTTTATAGGCGTCAAACCGCTTTTCCTCTTTGACCCTGGAGCATGAGGCACAAACGGCCTTCTCGCCCGCAAATAGAGTCCCTCCGGGGGGCAGGATACCGGAGGCAATGGCCTGGGAAATGGCTTCAGGCAACCTGGCGGCCGCAAAGGAGATACGCGCCGGAGACTGACCATTACAAACCAGGGACTGTATGGCCGCCCATAGAAAATTCTGTGTGGGCGGGCAACCGGGAACAAAATAGTCCACTTTCACGATCTGGGAAAGAGCCGAAACCCCGGGTTCAAGCGGCGGCAGTTCCGGTTTCCCGTCTTCAGGGGACTGCTGACCCTTGTCCGTTGTCTGTTGCAACTGACCCCTCTCGGTTGACCCCTGAGGTAAATTGATCAGGCCGGGCATGCCGCCGAAAGCAGCGCAGGCCCCGCAGGCAACCATAATCCGGGATTTTTCCCGCAATTTAAGGGCCGCTTCCCGGTCTGCACCAGTCCGTATGGCCCCGGAAAAAAAACAGACATCCAGCCGATCTTCCGCTTCCAGATCTTTCCACTGAGACCCTGACACATAGGGCCAGAAGGCGATGTCGGCAAAACGCGCCAGGGAACTCACCTGATAATGGATATCCAGGATGGCATTTTCACAGGCCCGGCAACCGGTGGCGGTAAATATGGCTAATTTCTTATTTGGCACTGAATTTGTTCCCATCATTATTAGTGACAAATGACAAGTGACAAGTCAAGGGCTTAGTCAACTCGCACTCATCACTCGATTATAGATGGTGAAAAGGGCCCCAGACTGCGCACCTCATCACTCATCCGGTTGACTAATTCGGCATATTGGGGAGCGTCGGAAGCCGCAATCCATTCCAGCCGAAAACGTCCACTTTCGACGCCCATCTCCTCCAGCAGCTTATTCAGGAGAGGGGCCCGTCGCATTGCCTTGAAGTTTCCGGAAATATAGTGGCAATCGCCCGGGTGGCAACCCCCCACAAGTACCCCATCCGCTCCAGCAGCAAAGGCCTTTAAAACGTAACTCGGGTCCACCATTCCCGTGCACAATACGCGGATCACCCTGACATTGGGCTTTTGTTTATAGCGGGCAATACCGGCGGTGTCCGCAGCCACATAAGCACACCAGTTACAAAGGAATGCAATGATCTTCGGCTCAAAATCGCTCATGCGAAAATTCCTTCTATTTCAGCAAAAATCTGATCCGGGGTGAAATGCTGCACCGCAATGGCCGCCACGGGACACGCGGCGGCACAGGTACCGCACCCCTTGCAGAGGACATCATTGACAAAAGCCGCTTTTTTCTCTTCAATGAAGGAGACGGCACTGTAGGCACAAAGTTCCACACAGGTCTTACATCCGGTACAAAGCCTTTCGTTCACCACCGCCACGGTGGGCTCAATCTCAATTTTTTTCCGACTGATCAGTGACAACGCCAGGGCCGCGGCACCCTGGGCCTGTGCCACGCTGTCGGGGATGTCCTTGGGACCCTGGCAGCAGCCCGCAATAAAGATGCCATCGGACGCCGTGGCCAGGGGACCCAGTTTTGGATGAAGTTCATTGATCCAGCCGTCAGCATCTTGTGAGATCCCCACCATACGGACAACATCCTCGACACCATCGGCAGCCTGCAGCCCCACACTCAAAACGACCATATCCACGGGAATTCGTCTGATCTTACGGGCGAGCGTATCCTCGGCGACCACGGTGAGCCTTCCATGGTCAGAGGGGTCATCCACGATATCGGTCACTTCGGCGACTTTGCCCCGTATAAAGTGAGTGCCCTCCTCCTGGAGGCGGTTGTAAAATTCCTCGTAGCCTTTCCCCGGCGAGCGGATGTCAATGTAAAATTCATAGACCTCGGCCCCCACTTTTTCTTTGACCAGGTGCGCGAGTTTCATGGAGTACATACAGCAGACACGGGAACAGTACTTATTATGATTTTGATCCCTGGACCCGACGCAGTGGATAATGGCCACTTTTTCAGGCACCCGTCCGTCCTTGGTCCGGATCTTTCCCTCGGTCGGGCCTGTGGCATTGTTCAAACGTTCAAACTGTAAACTGGTATAGACCTCCGGGTACCGACCGAAACCATAGTGTGTTATGGGTGTGGGGTCAAAGATCTTGAAACCCGTGGCCACGATGATAGACCCCACATCCAGCTCACGGAACCGTTCATGGTCCTTCAGGTCGATGGCCTGGGGCCCGCATTTGGTCATGCATTCCCCACATTGGCAGCAAATACTGCAGTTGAGACAACGCTGTCCTTCCGCCATGGCCATCTCTTCGGTAAACCCCAGCTCCACCTCTGCGAAGTTTCCCTTTCGCCTTTCGGGCGTCAGAGTAGGCGTTTGCTGACGTTCCAGTGGACGGGCCCTTTTCCGCTCTTCTTCCGTCAACACCGGATCAAGGGGTCTTTCTGTGGGTTTGACCTCCCTCAGCCCCCCATGCTCCAGAAAGCTGTGAATGGACTGTGCGGCCTTTCTTCCATGAGCCACCGCCTCCACAAAGCTGGCCGGCCCCAGTGTACAATCTCCTCCGGCAAAGATGCCCGACTCTATGGTTGCCAGGGTCTCTTCATCGGTTACGATTCTGCCTTTGGGGTCGGCTTCCAGGCCCAGGCCTTCCAGAAACGCTGCCTCTGGCATTTGGCCGATGGCCGGTATCACATTATCCACATTCATGATCGTTTCCGAACCCGCCACGGGCGCGGGCCGGCGGCGGCCGGATTCGTCGGGCTCACCCAGCGCCATCTTGAGGTATTCCAGGGCCTTGAGCTTGCCGTTTTCCCCCACGAGCCGGGTGGGGGCTGCCAGGAAAGTAAATTTGACGCCCTCTTTCTCGGCTTCTTCCACCTCCACGTCGTAGGCGGGCATCTCAGCCCGGGAACGGCGATAGAGAAGGGTCACATCCCCGGCTCCCAGGCGCACACAGGTACGGGCGGCGTCAATGGCCACATTACCGCCGCCGATGATCACCACCCTGTCGCCCAGGGGGATGTTCTGGTTCAGCGAGACGTTTCTGAGGAGGTCGGTTCCGCCGATGACCCCTTCCAGGTCTTCCCCTTCTATTCCCATGGAAAGGCTCCGGTGGAGTCCCGTGGCGATGAAGAAGGCCTTGTAGTCTTCCTTTTTCAGGCTGTCGAAGGTAACATCCCGGCCGAAAGTCACCCCGGTTTTGAGGGTCACCCCCATATCCATTAGATTCTTGATTTCCGCCTCGAGGATATCCCGGGGGAGACGGTAATCGGGAATACCCACCGCCAGCATACCACCCGCTACGGGGAGTTTTTCAAAAATGGTTACCGGGTACCCTTCCAGGGCCAGGTAATAGGCAGCCGACAGTCCCGCCGGGCCGGCCCCCACCACGCCCACTTTTCCCTCGCGAGGATCTTTTACGGGGGGGTGGCTGAAAACACCCTTTTCGAGCTCAAGGTCTCCCAGAAACCGCTTGGTATGACAGATGGCCAGGGGTTTATCGAGCTGCCCCCTTTTGCAGGCATCTTCGCAGGGATGAAAACAGATGCGGCCGCAGATGGCAGCAAAAGGCATCCGTTCCCTGACCACGGAAAGGGCCTCATCAAATTTCCCCAGACCGGTCAAAGTCATGTATCCCACGGCGTTCACACCTGCGGGGCAGGCGGCCTGGCACGGGGGCATGCCCATGCGCTGGATGGAGAAGCCACTGGGGACGGCCTGTGCAAAATTACGACCGATGGCATGACATGTCTTGAGCCCCGACTCGTAGGCACTGGGGATGGTGATGGGACAGACCTCCACGCAATCGCCGCACCCGGTACACTTGTCCAGTCTTACATAGCGCGCTTTGTGACGGACACGAACCTTGAAATTTCCCACAAACCCTTCTACGGCTTGAACTTCACTGTACGACATGAGTTCGATATTTTCATGCTGACCCACGGAGACCAGCTTTGGTGTTCCGATACAGGCGGCGCAGTCCAGGGTGGGGAATGTCTTGTCAAATTTGAGCATGTTGCCGCCAAGGCTCGCTTCCCTTTCCACCAGATAGACCTTTTTCCCGGCATCGGCAATATCTAGGGCCGCCTGCATGCCCGCAATCCCCCCTCCGATAACCAGAACGTTTGGGTTGACATCGGCCACTCCTGAAAAAAGCACCTCATGCTGAAGGACCCGGGAAACCGCACCTCTCACCAGATCCTTGGCCTTTGCCGTCGCCTTCACGGGGTCCTCGGTCACCCAGGAGTCATGCTCCCGGATACAGGCCATCTGAAAAAAGTAAGGATTAATGCCCGCGGTCTTGGTGGCCTTCCGAAAAGTTTTCTCATGCATCCGGGGGGAACAGGAGGCCACAACGACCCGGTTGAGGCCCTTCTCCCTGACATCGTCGATCAACAACTGCTGCCCGGGGTCGGAACACATGAACTTATACTCGTTGGCGGATGCCACATAGGGGAGCGTACCGGCATATTCGGCCACCGATTCCACGTCCACTTTACCCGCGATGTTGGTTCCACAGTGACAGATATAAACGCCGACTTTTGGTTTAGAGTAGCTCATAAATTATTCACTCTTAGGTCTTCTTAAAAGGTACCAGTAACTTTTTAAGCTGGAGATCATTTTCTCCCAGCCCAAAGGCCAGGCCCAGAAGTTGCGTAAAAAAAAGGACCGGAATTTTGGGCAGATCGAGCCCGGACTGCGAGGCATCCACATTGAACTGGCAGAGCGGACACACGGTGCTGATGGCCCGGGCCCCCTTGGCAAGGGCATCACCGACGATCCTTTTGACCAGCGGCAGGCAGTTTTTCTCGTAAGGCATCACGTGAGAGGCGCCGCAACAAAGGGTCTTGGCCGAATAATCGGTTGGCACGGAGGCCCCCAGGGTCTCAATGAGACGGTCCATCATCACCGGATGTTGACGGTCATCCAAATCGCCCCAGGGCCGGTTCAACTGGCATCCGTAATAGGGCGCCACGCTCAATGCTTCCAGGTCGACTTTCACATGCTTTTTGATATCATCGGGATCAAGGTCGTTGACCAGAACCTCCATATAGTGCCGGATCCTGGTACTCCCCGTATAGCGCAAACCCTCTTCCGCCAGGGCCTCATTGACCTGCGCCATCAACCCTTCATCTTCAGCCAGCTTATCTTTGGCCTTTCTTAAGGTGGAATAGCAGGCATTGCACACATTCACCACTTCCTTGAAATCCTGTTTTTCAGCGAGGGCCATCACTCTTGCAGGCAAAACAACAGCTGGAAGGTCTTCCAAACTCCAGTACGAGGTGGCCCCACAGCAGTTCCACCCTTCGATTTCCACCAGCTCCGTATGGAGAATCTGAGAGACAGCCTCTGTCGATTCCTTGTATCCCGCGGATCCCTGATAAGTGCACCCGGGGAAAAAACCGTATTTCATGATGTCTTCTCCAATTCCCTGGCCTTTGTCATCACCTTTTTGAACCCGGCCAAATTCTTTACCGGGTGTACCTTATGGTCCAAGCGCTTACGCTTTGCCAGTTTGAGAGCCAACAAGGCGTTTTTCATCACATCAACAGGATGACGGAAGGCATATCGATTCATGACCTGTATATCGGTAATTTTCCCGTACCGCTCAACGGGTCCCCTGAAAGCTTCGTAAAGGTCAGGCAATTTGGCACCCGGCGCCTGTATCCCTTCCCCGAGCGCCATCTTCTTCAAGGCATACATGTGGTCGGTAATAACAATATCGCGCGGGCATTTGACCACGCAATTGTAGCAGGAGACACACAACCACATGGTGTTGGCTTTCAGAACATCTTCCATGTCGCCCTCCCGGGCCAGTCCAAACAGCTGCCGCGGGCCATAATCCATATACGGGGCCAGGGGGCAGGAACCACTGCAGGATCCACACTGGATACAGTTCTGAATTTCTTCCCCGTGGTATTTTTCAAAAAACCTAGCCTTTAAGGCCGCGTTATCCATTTCGACATAAACCTCCTCTTTCAAAACCGGCCACAGGCCCCATAAAGCATCACCGATCCACTTTCAAACTTCGGGCGATTCTCATGGCTTCCTGCCCCCTTACATCCTGAACCACCCTTGCCGAGGTCCCGAAACTCAAGGCGCCCGTGGGGCACTTGAGGACGCAGGCCGGCCAGAGATCCTGTTCCACCCGATCCATACACCCATCGCACTTGGCAATCTTCCCTGTTGCAGGATTGAGCTGCGGAACGCCAAAAGGACAGGCGACGGCGCAAGTCTGGCAACCGATGCAGAGCTCCGGATCGGAAAAAACGATCCCATCCTCTCTTTTTTTCATAGCGCCGGTGGGGCATGCCGAAACGCAGGCCGGCCTGTCGCAATGCAAGCAGGTAACAGCCATGAAATTCATCAACAGGTTGTCACCGTTTTTCACCGGGCCCATCTGAATCACCTTGAACATACGGGGCCCCGCGGGCAGGTTATGTTCCAGTTTACAGGCCACCTCACAGCTGTAGCATCCGATGCAGCGGGCGGAATCCACCAGCAGAAGATCTTTACGCTTCTCAGTTTTTTGTTGTTCCTGGCTCATGGCAAAAACGCTTTCAAAATGTCAAAAGCCTCCTCACTTGTTTGATCCCTTTTGTGTACTACAACCCGTTTCTCGTCCATTTTTCGGGAAGACCAGACCATCCATTCCGGAACCATCCGGCTGATCCAAGCGCGGCCTTCCATCATTCCCGCAGCGCCTGTCACCAATATGGTTTCCCCATTTTCAATGCCAAGTGCCTTTGCGATCTCCGGATGAATCTGCACGGCATTTTCCGTTATCAGCTCCCGTGTCCAGGGCCACCAGTGAACCACGTCGTTGGTGCGGGAAATCACGCGGGTGGCTTGAAATTGAAGGGGGAAACGATCCGCTTCATCAGATACACTCGTGGTTGGAATGCTCGACGGTGCATGCATGGGGGTGATTTTTTTGGGGGCCTCTTTATCTTGAACAGGCCAATGCACAAGCTTCGAAGTATCCTGCAGTTGATCCACCTGACACCCCGAGGTTTCAGGGGAACGTTCCAGTATCCAGTTGTAAAATGCACTGTGATCGGCCAAACCATTTTCTTTTTTCCACGGAAAGTATTCCTCCCAACCGAAACGCTGGGCCAGACGAATCCACAACCCGAGGCCCGAACGACAGGCGTCGCTGGGCCAGACGATTCGGTCCCCCCACTGGATTGTCCGATCATTGGTAAAGCTCAACCCATCTCTTTCCGCCCATACGGCCGCCGGAAAAACCATGTGGGCCAGCTTTCGGGTCAGGTTGGGGTATGAACCGAAGTAGGTTATCAGGTCCATTTCATTCACACGGGGCTGAAACGGGGAAAAGAAATCGTTCAGGCAGTTACCCGTACAAATCAGGGCTTTGGGTTTCATCTCACTGGAATCGTTCGCCCAGTCGGTGGTAAACTGGTATGGCGCAAGGCCGGTTTTTTTTGCAGACGGACCTTCATCATCGGCACTTTTGATATCGCCGGTGGTATTCAGCCTGGGCCATCCGGATTCCAGCGGATACCAGCCGCCGCCGGTGTTGTCCGCCCATCCCATGGCGCGGGCCATGGTGGACCAGATGCCGTGATCGGGAAAAAACGCCAGTCGTTTACCGGTTACCAGGGTGAGGGATTGATTGCGGGCAAGAAAGCGGACCATGGAAATAATATTCTCCGCCGCAAGACCGATTTTCTGTTCAACATTATCCAGCGACATCTCGTTAAAAGAGGTCAGCCATGCATCCGGTTCGAGAAATCTGTTTTTGACGGATTCCTGTGTACAGAAACCTTCCTCAATGAGCGTCTTCATCAGGACCAGGCCCAGAAGGTTGCCGCTTTCAGGTCGGATCACGACGGCCATATCGGCCTTGGACAGGGTCGTGGTAAAGCGGGTATCCAATGCAAACACCCTGGCGCCCCGCTGCTGCGCATCAAGCACCCAGCCGAACGCCACGGGATGGGTGGTTGCCAGATCGGCTTCCATCAGAAAAATGCATTGACTGTGGGACCAAACCGTGCAGGGTGCCCATGGATCGATGAGATCGACCGGAGGCAGGTGATCTTTCGGTTCACCCAGGGGATGGTAAACGTGTGGGGTCCCCCAAAGTTTGGCGAAGCGCAACGCGCCGAGAAAAAAATCAAGCCCGGCTTCCGGATCGCAACCCACCACCAACGATTCGGGGCCATGTCGGTCTTTTGTTTTTCGAAGCCGTTCCGCCAGCAGGTCCAGGCCCTTCTCCCAGTTGTCCACGGCCTCAAAGGGACCCTTGAGTCCGCTGCGGGTTGCCGGCAGCGTGATGCGGTCCGGATGGGTCACGCCCTGAACGAAGGCCATACCCTTGGCGCAAAGTCTTCCCCTGCTGATGGGATGTGCTTCATCCCCCTGAATATCCACGATCCGTTCATCTTTGACGTAAGCCAAAAGCCCGCACCCAACGGTGCATTCCTGACAGACCGTGCGAACCGCCCGATCATGGTTTTTGATTGTTCCGGAAAAGCGCCTTAACGGCTCATGGGTCAACATTTAAACTCCATCAATAGAGTCCACTGTTACGAAGTGGACTTTGTATTGGATTTACCGGCATATCCATGGGGGAAAAGCAATGTTTGTGCCAGAAAAGGAAAAACCGTGGAAAATCGAAATACCTACACAAGCTTAGAGAAAAATTGGTTTTTATGGAACCTTTCAACATACGGGCCCAGCGTCATTTACGGGGAAAAATACCCCATGAGTTGAATCTGATTTCAGTCTAAATATTTGATATTATTTTTTATTTTATACATTTGGGGTTAGATGGGGTCAAAGGGGATATATATGAGACATTTCGGTAGCTGCTTCGATAATGGATGGCATCCGCCCCACATTAATTTCTACGCAAATGGGTATGCCTAAATTTTTTGCCACCTTGTCAAAACCGTTCCACCACGCTCTTTTGAAACATGAATGGACCGTTATTAAACAGAATCTGGTGCGTTTTTTGCAGTGTTCTTCCGGATTGATATTAAGATTTTTCTTATTTTTAGGGATGCACGCCTCTGCCATACATTTAACACAATGCCATAGAGGTACAAAGCCATAAGAGGTTTATCCATATGAGTCTTGTGGATCAGTTCAATCGGCCCATTCATTATCTCAGGGTTGCCATTACAGATCGCTGCAACCTGAGGTGCTTTTACTGTATGCCGCATAAAAGGATCGCTCAATATGCCCATTCAGAGATACTCACATACGAAGAGATACTTCGGATTGTCCAAACAGCCGCTGAAATGGGATTTAACAAAGTCCGTCTGACGGGCGGTGAGCCACTCGTCAGACGCAACGCCCACCAATTGGTTCGACAGCTCGCCGATACTCCGGAAATCCTTGATTTGGCCATGACAACAAATGGTGTCTATTTGGATCAAATGGCGGAACAGCTATATAACGCCGGTTTGAAGAGAATCAATATCAGTCTCGATACGCTGAATCCGATTAAATTTTACAAGATCACCCGAAGCGATAAATTCAAAACCGTTTGGAAGAGCATCGCCAAGGCTGCGGCCACCGGTTTTTCACCCATCAAGATTAATGTCGTGGTGATGCGGGGTGTGAACGACGATGAAATCGGCGCTTTTTCACGCTTATCGTTGGACAAGCCATATGCCATCCGTTTTATTGAGTACATGCCCATCGGGGGTGGTAATGACTGGGTACCGGAAAGGTTTATATCGGCAAGCGAAATAAAGGCACAGGTGGAAGCCATCGCCCCGTTGCAGCCAGTGCCGCAAAGCCGCATGGACGGTCCGGTCGAACGCTACCGGTTCGCTTCCGCCAGGGGCGAAATCGGTTTTATCGGGGCCATCAGCCAACATTTCTGTGGATCCTGCAACCGTCTTCGTCTGACGCCCGACGGCACACTGCGGCCTTGTCTCATGTCCGATGAAGAGGTCGATATCAAGACCCCGCTTCGAAAAGGGTGCTCTGCGCAGGATCTGAAAGCCCTTTTTCATCACGCCATTTCGTTAAAACAAAGACGTCCGCCGATACCGTCGCACAGCGATATGGGCAGTGGGCGTATGATGTCACGCATAGGGGGTTGAACGATTTCGATTTAGCGCTTCAGCATGTCGTGCTTAAAAGAGTGTTGGGCGAAAATCAGTTCCGGCTTCATGACCATAGATTCTGAAGCCCTAGTGAACCTTCGAAGCCGTTTGGGTTTCCTTGTTCAATTTTTGGGGGATTCACGCCATTCTGACAGAAAAGGGGGTTGGTAACCATATGCTAGATGCGTGAGAAAGCTGTTCTTCGTTTTGGATGTACAGTCTTAGTGTTTACTAAAACAGTTAAACAAGGAGGAATGAAAATGACATTAGCAGTTCTTGTAGCAATTAGCGTTATGTGGGTACCTTTAGCGATTTTTTTATTGGGTAAAGGCGAGGGCAAGAGCACCGGCGCCGTCTGCGGCATGGTGGGAACGGTTGTGATCATCGGTGCGATTCTTCAAGCAGCCGTTTTCAAGGATGGCTTCGTTGCAGGGTTGCTCTTTGCACATGGTCTCCTGTACTTGACCACGTCCTACGCCCTGGTAACCGGCGTGGAAGATGGCCTCAAAACAAATGCCAACGTCAGTTTGACAGTGGCCGTTATATCCCTCATTTACGCGATTCTCTTCTTCACAGGGGGACCGGTCCTGGAAGGCGGCAAGAGATTGCTGGAATCCAGTAACTACTTTGGATTTTGTTGCTTGGGTTACGTCGTCCTTACGCTCGAGGTATGGGGCTTCGGTTACGGCAAGTGTTCGGCCAAGCTTTTGGCCTGGTCTCTCATTCTGTGGGCATTTATCGGCCTGTGGGCTCCTGCCTTCTGGCTGCTTGCTTCCGGCACACTGCCATTTTAAATAATCCCGGGGACAGCCGCTATTACAAGTCGGCAGGGCTGTCCCTTTCTCACAGGATATCGAGGAAATATGCAAACCAGTGAGTCTTATATCGGATTCCCCCCCCTTCCGGACCCACCTGACATGGTGAAAGCGTTGCTCAATGATCCTCCCGATGTCCGCTGGCGGGTCGTCAGGCAGCTCTTCCGTATCAAAGATCGGCAGTACCGGGAGGATCTCATCCAAGCACTGCAGCCCTACCTTTATGAGGTGGACGATTTCAGAGTCAAATACCGTCTCACCCTCGCCCTTCAAGCGTTACACCGGCCCTTAAACGTAAAAAATTACGTACTGGTCAAGGAAAAGGGAGCGTTCAAACCCACAGAAGTTGAAACTTTCGGGTTTGAAAAAATCGGGGAATCGGCCATACCGAACTTTTTCCCGGTAGTGGATTTTCATATCCATCCCAAAACGCCCGATTTGAAATTCTTTGTGGATATGCATGAGGCCGGTGTGACCCACGGAGTGATTCTGGCCACAGACACGGATCCCAAGGATGTGGAACGGCCGGAAATACGCAACATGCTGAAAGATGCATACTCCGGCACGATCCAATCCAGTCACATGCCCTTTGAATCTTTATTGAAACATATCAAAGCCGGCCTCCACTCTCCCACCCATGTGTCCAACCAGGACGTGGCGGATTGGGTCCGAGACTATCCGGATATCCTCATCGGTTTCGGATCGGTAAACCTATCTAAGGATCGGGCATATGTTGAACGGACACTTGAGGAGTTGGAAAGGATGGACATGCGCGGTATTAAACTCCTACCCCACACTCAATTTTTCAATCCATCGGATAACGAAAACGTGCCCCTCGTATTTGATTACTGTCGTCGAACCGGATCGATCATACTGTCTCACTCGGGATGCGGTTCCGGTCCCTTTGAAATTCCGGAACTCAGCCAAAACGCAAACCCGAACCTGTGGGAACCGATTTTGGCAAAAAATCCGGATGTTCCCCTTGTTTTGGCCCATTTCGGTTCTTACGGAAAGGAAATACCGGGGATCTGGCTTTTTGAAGCCCTGCAACTGGGGAAAAAATACCAAAACGTATATGCGGACCTGGCGGCAGTGGACTGGCTTCTGGATCGTGAAAACGTGGTTCAGGAAATTCGGAAAACCATCGGGTTTGACCGCATTTTATTTGGATCGAATTATCCTCATTCCCTGGCAACTGATGTCAACCTGGCCTATATTATCAGCAGCATCAAAGCGAACACGAATCTTACCCCGAAAGAAAAGCGGAAAGTTCTGGGTGAAAATGCCGCCCGCTTATTGAGCATCGCCTGATTCGAAAAAAATTACGACGCAGATAGAAGCCGTTTGACTGGGGGGGCGATTTTGGATATCTTTGAAACAATTCGCAACAAATTTTCAAGTTTAGCCGAACGGCCGGACGAAGAGATCGACCTCGTGCGCGCCGCCCTGCTCATTGCCAGAATGTCCTATCCCGATTTGAATGAATCCGTCTACCGACGATATCTGAGCGAATTGGCGGGAAGGCTTCGATCTCGGTTAAATGAGTCTGACCGACCGGTTGCGATGATTGAAAAGCTGAATCGGATTTTATTTGAGGAGGAGGGCTTTCGAGGCAATCGGCACAACTACTTTGATCCCGACAACAGCTTTATAAACCGGGTGGTGGATCGGAAACTCGGCATCCCCATCACCCTGTCGCTCATATACACTGAAGTGGGCAAAAAGGCCGGTATGCGTCTATCGGGTATCGCACTGCCCGGGCATTTTATCACGGGTCTCACTGATGAATCGGGCAGAATCCTGATTGATCCGTTCAACCGGGGAGCGATCCTTTCGGAAGAGGAATGCCGCACCATGGCCGGGGGCCGTTTGGGCGAGGAAAAAGATTTCGACACCCGCCGGCTGAATTCTGCGAAACCCAAGGAGATACTGATCCGCATGCTCAGGAATTTGAAGGCCTTCTATCGGCAGACCAACAAGGATATGGAAGCCTTCCAGATGCTGCACTGGATACTCACCCTTGACCCGGGTTCAATGGCCGAGCTGCGGGAAAGAGGCCTGCTGTATGAGGCGCTGGGCAATACCGATCGGGCTGTCGAGGATCTTGAACGGTATCTTGAACTCTCGCCGGGAGCGGAAACCGAAAGGATAATCGGATCTAAAATCGAGAAGCTTAAAAAAAAGAGCACACAGCTGCATTAAAAATCTGAGAGGACCCATGGAAGATCGAGATTTGAATAAGCTGGAACAGGGCAACCCCATTCTTCAAGTAGCCGTTGAGTTGGGGATCAAGGTTCGCAGCACCACGGGCCAATGTTTTCGAAGTGAAAGACATGTGAATGGTTCTGATGAATTCACCCTGTTTTTTGACCTGGCGAAAAACAGTTTTTTCTGTAAAACCTGTAGTGATGTGGGCGGGAACGTCATCGACCTGGTATGCCAGTATCAGGATTGCAATCGTGAAAACGCCATCGATTGGCTGAAACACCGAATCGAATTCGATCTGCAAACACGGAAATTGTATTACCAAAAAGGTAAAAAGAAATAAACGACTCAAAAACCACCTTTTAGTGACTTTTTACGAGGCCATCATGGGTAACGATAAAAAAAAGATAACCGCTTCTCAGAAGAAAAAGGCGGAAGAGATCATCAGGGAAGCCGAAGAAACCGAGCCGGCCAAGATCGAGGATAACGGTGAAGCGCTGGAAGAAAAAATGAAGGAATCCGAGAACAAACGGTTGCTCCTGGCCGAAGCGCTTCACAGCTCCAGAGGCCAGTTGCAGAAACTGGCCGGTTCTTCAACGGAGGGTGAAGAGCGGGCGTTTCCCTTTGGACATTTTGTCCGATACGGGAATCGGGATGATGACGTCAAAAAAACCGCCATCATCCGGCACCATGGCCGTCTCTATGAGGCCCGGATCAGCCTTCCTGAAGACCCGAAACCGGAATCAAAAGCGCAGACATTTCATGCGCTTCGACAACAAAAAAGCAAGGATGAATCTGCCAGGAAGGAATTTTTGAAGGGGGAGCTTTTACTGCTCAACAATGAACTGCATGTCATCGAGCCGAGAGGTTTTGACCTGATTTGCGGATGTCTCGGTACGGTACAGCAGATCATGAACGAAGAAAAACTCTTGATTAAAACCTACGGTGACGAAACGATCCTGGCTACACGGGCCTATCCCATGTTGAGTACCAGCATCCTGGTGGGAGACAACGTCGAATATGATCCGGATTCCCTATTTGTGTACAGTATTTTACCCAAGAGCAGTGTGAACCGGTTGGCACTGGAAAAGGTTCCGGATCTCAGCTATGATAACATCGGTGGGCTGGGGGACGCGATTCAGCAAATCAGGGATGCCATTGAGCTGCCTCATATATACCCGGAATATTTTCGTGAACATCGGTTGACACCGCCCAAAGGCATCCTCCTTTACGGACCGCCCGGGTGCGGGAAGACACTGATTGCAAAGGCTGTGGCCAACAGCATGGCAAAGCAGATCAAAGAGAAAACAGGTGAAAAGGGAGAGAGTTATTTTCTGAACGTCAAAGGACCTGAACTGCTCAACAAATATGTGGGTGCTACTGAACAGGCCATCAGAGATCTGTTTGCCCTGGCCCGAAGCCAGGCCACCTACCGCACACCGGTCATTATATTTTTTGACGAAATGGATTCCATGTTCAGGGTGCGGGGCTCGGGCGTGTCGTCGGATATGGAATCCACTATCGTTCCGCAGTTGCTGGCCGAACTGGACGGTCTGGAAGCGCTGGAAAATGTGGTGGTTATCGGCGCCACCAACCGCGAAGATCTTATCGATCCGGCCGTTCTCAGGCCGGGTCGACTGGACCGCAAAATTCGGATTACAAGACCGGACAAAAAAGCCGCGATGGAAATCTTTTCCAAATATCTGACCGCCGAACTGCCCATCGAATCCCGCCATCTGGAAACGCTGGGTGGGGCTCTTGAAGCGGTAAAATGGATGATTCATAAAACCGGCAATGACCTTTTCGAGGAGAAGCCGGAAAACGAATTTCTTGAAATTACCTATGCGGGCGGCTCGCAAAAAATTCTCTATCTGAAAGATCTGGCCAGCGGCGCCATTATCGAAAATATTGTCAACCGGGCCAAGTTTCTTGCCGTCAAAACGCTCATCGAAAGCGGCCGAAAGGGGATCGACATCGATCATATTTCTCAGGCCCTCAGAGCCGAATTCAAGGAGAATGAGGATTTGCCCACTAATGCCAATCCGAGCGAGTGGCAACGGATTATCGGAAAAGGGGGTGAAAGGGTCGTCCGGATTCGTTCGCTTCAGGGTGATAACGCGGTGAAGACCGAGCGTCCCAAGAAATCCCGTCAAACGGTGAAGGTCACGAAGGAACTTGAATGAGCAGGGAGGGCGCATGAGTATCCCCAAGATCGTTGGCATCGAGCAGGAGTATGCCATTAAAATTAAAGGAGATGAAAACCTTTCCTTTTTTGATGCATCCTGTACGCTGGTCAATGCCTATGCGCGCCGGTTGGGCCTTCGAGACCCGAAGGTCAATATGCTCTGGGATTACGGGCACGAGACACCTTACCAGGACATCCGTGGCGATCTGTTTGGAAAGAACACCGGCCAGCAAATTGTCGGCGAAAAAGAAAACCGGTTGATCAATGCCGGTCTGCCGAACGGCGCCAGGCTGTATACGGATCATGCCCACCCGGAGTATTCGACCCCTGAATGCCTGAGTGCGCGGGACGCGCTGGCCTGTGACAAGGCGGGCGAGATCATTCTCCGCGAGGGGCTGAAGCTGATGAGAGACATACTTCCTTTCACAAGCGTTACCCTGTACAAGAACAATACCGATCAGCAGGGGCACAGCTATGGATGCCATGAAAATTATCTGATGGCGGCACACGCCCATGAGGCGTGCCTGGTCAGCCATCCTGAAAGGGCACTGAAAACATTGATTCCTTTTCTGGTCACCCGACAGATCTTTGCCGGTTCCGGAAAAACCGGCGCCAGGAATGGGGAAAATTCAGGTCCACCCTACCAGATTTCACAACGGGCCGATTTCATGGAAAACCTTTTCGGTCTGGAAACCATGTATGCCAGACCGCTCATCAACACCCGCCGGGAGCACCATGCGGATCCAAAACGATTCCGGCGGTTACACCTCATCCTGGGCGATGCCAACATGTGCGAATTTGCCGGTTTGCTCAAACTGGGCAGCACGCAACTCGTCCTTCAGATGCTTGAGGACGATTTTATAGACTGTGATCTAACCCTTAAAAACCCAATTGAAGCAAACAAGCAAATCTCGGGAAATTTGGGTTGTGTGGTGGAACTGGCGGACGGACGGAAACTTACGGCGGTTCAAATTCAGCGGGAGTTTCTGGCATACGCTCAAAAATTTCAACCCACCGATCCTTCCAGCAGGGTACCGGACGACGATTTGATACTCAACTCCTGGTCATACGTGCTCGATGGGCTGGAACAGCTCAAACTTTCAGCCGATATGGTCATTGAAGACGATCCCCTGCTGCTTTCAAGAAGACTGGACTGGGTTTTGAAACTCTGGATCATGAATCGCTACCGCGAGGGGCAAAATGTCACATGGGGGCATCCGCTTCTCACCGTTCTGGATTTACAGTATCACAATATCGATGGTCAGGAGGGTATTTTTTACCGAACAGAGGATCAGGGTTTTACAGAACGACTCCTTACGAAGGATGAGATTGCCCGGTTCGCTTATGCCGCGCCGGACAACACGCGTGCCTGGTTCCGAGGAAAATGCCTTGAGAAGTTTCCCGAAGAGATTTATCTGGTGAATTGGGAGGTGGTCGGTTTCGACCAGGGGGACATCTACCGGGTGGTACCGTTGCTCAATCCCCTCAAGGGGACCCGTGATCAGTACCAGAAGATTTTCGACCAGTCCCGGAATGCCCGTGAACTCATTGCGTTGCTGGAATCCGATTCCATCGAACCATAGTTTATGGCTGGAGTGAAAAGAATATGTCAAATTTCAAGATTGGTTAAGGGAGGGGATGAATGGCTGAAGCTCAGAAATTCAAACAACCTACAAAAAAGAAGCCCAAAAAAGAGGATGAAGGTTCAACCGCTCCCGGTGAGCTTTCAAGCAAAAAGAAAAAACAATTGAAGGTCCTGGACGAATTCATCGAAGGGGTCCTGCAGGAGGCGGGTGAGGAATTCCTGGATGAATTCAAACAGGTGGAAGGTCAATGAAGGAGCGGATTTTTGGAACGGAGGTTGAGTATGCTCCGGTGTGTCATTCCAAAAAGAGCCAAATTCGACTCCGCCGGCTGCACGGTGAGGCACTGCTCGATTACATCAAGGGACTTTCCGATCGGTTATTCACCTCACTGACGCTCAGCGGGTGCCTCATGGCCGGTGAGTTTATGGGCAACGGTGGGCGACTTTATATGGACCGGGGAGGACATCCGGAATATGCCACCCCCGAGTGTCGATGCGTGAAAGACCTGGTTGCCTACGAAAAAGCCGGCGACAGAATCATGCAGGCGCTGGCAGAGCATGCAAACCGGAAAACCGCTACCGAAGAGGGCGTTCCGACCCTTCATGTATTTAAAAACAATGTCGATTTTTACGGTAACACTTACGGCGGCCACGAAAACTATCTGATCACCCCGCGGGCTGCGGAAGGAATCCGGAACATCATCCCTTTTCTGGTCACCCGGCAGGTTTTTGCCGGCGCGGGTCGAATATTGACATGCCGGGAAGCCGGCGCCCTCTCCTTTCAGATCAGTCAGCGGGCCGAATTCATAGATAGGACCTTCAGCGACCGGGCCACCCGGGTGCGCGGTATCATCAATACCCGAAAACGGGAAATTTACCGTCAGGAACAAAACCGGCGCCTTCACCTTATCATGGGTGACAGCAACATGAGTGAATTGGCCATCGGACTAAAAGTCGGCACCACAATGCTGACGCTGAGGCTCCTGGAGGAAGGAAAGCCGGATGGAATCCCCGTCCTCGCATCACCAGTCCATGCCCTGAGGGGTATCTCGCGCCAGTGGAACGGGGAATTTCAAATGGCGGGGCACAAAGGTCAATACACGGCCCTGGATATCCAATCCATTTACCTGGATAAGGTGCAGGGGTTCTTTTCATCCCGTTCACCGACACCGGATGAAGCCTATGCATTGGAACTGTGGGAGAAAGTCCTCCAGGGATTGCGTCAATTGAAAGTATCCGGTCGGAACTGGAAATTGGAAGACGATCCGGGCGGGCTCCGACGAAAGGTCGACTGGATCCGGAAATTGTGGCTCTTGAACCGGTACGGAAACATGGATGACCCGGCGGTCAATGACCGGCAGTTGAAATTGATGGACCTCAAATATCATGATTTGAACCCGACCACAGGACTTTTCGCACGGTGTGAAGCATTGGGCCTCATGGATCGCATGGTAGACGACGCAACCATCGCCGCCGCCCGGATCCGACCCCCGAAAAATACCCGTGCTCAGATCCGGGGAACGATCATCCGCAGAACCGCGGACAAGTCCATCGACGTGGAAATTGAAGATTGGGTAAAAATCAACATCAGTGCCCGAGGCAGACAAAAGGGCACAGGGCAGGCAAAAGGGACACACCCCTTCAAACGGTACAAGGGGGCCTTCAACTCTCTTAACATTCGGATGGACGATCCATTCAAGGCCATGGATTTATCGATAACCGAAAAGATCGAGCGTTTTGTGGAAGCGTGGGGATAAACAGCATGAATGCAGAAGCAGATTATAAAACCGATGGGATACATCTCCGGGACAACCTCAGGGAGCTGTTGCTCCAACAGTACCTGCTTCACGAAGTTGACCATCGTCCCATCTCTGTAGCCCAAAATGGGGGGCCGACATCGGCAAAACCCCTGGCACATGACCTGATTGATATTTACAAGTGTCTGCATCAGGGAGAATTCGGCGTTGCACACACCGTTGATGATCCGGATCGTTTTCGGGATCGGCTCTATCATGAACTTGCCGGAATTCGGCCGACATCCCACGAACCGGTTCTGGAAAATGTGGCCATTGACGGCGCCATTCTGCGGGTGAATCTCAGGCCTTACCTGGCCCTTTTCATGGATGATATGCATAAAGCCTGCGATCTGCTGTCCGAGGCGTGCCTGAAATCCGCTGACATTCCCAAAGGAAATCCCGAGCGGTTTCTAACGCTACTCTATGGTTTCAGAGACCTGAACAACACCGGAAAACTGATTTTGGGCAACGTCACTTATGCTTTCCCTTCTGAAATGGTGGGCTTTTTTCTCAAAGAGGTCAGAGATCTTGCCCGTCGACTGGGAGAAATCCCCGTGTTCAGCCACTCACCGGTCTATCGCCGTTTAAATGCGCCATCTTATCGGGTCGTTGACCGATCCGTTATGCAGCAATCCGCGCTGGCTTTTATCCTAAATCAGTACGACGAACGCTGATGTGTACCGGTCCATCCGGACAAAGTCAATTTAAGCACTGGAACCCAAACGATGACGATACCCAGGTTACACGCAATCTTGTTGCAGCCCCCGCCGGGAGATCTGACCGGTCCCTACCCCGCCCTGAGCTATTTAAAATCCTATGCCGCCACCCATGGTTACAAGGTCAGGGTCCGGGATCTCGGCATCGAAGGATTTCAATTTCTCTCCCGGGAAGACCGGGTTCAACATCTGGTGGCTAAAGCCGGCCGGATCAGAGAACAGCTTGAAAGCAAAAAAACGCTTTCGCCCGACGAGCAACACCGTTACCGTCTGCTGCTCATGTCCATGGGATTCGGATTGATCTCGCCCCTTTCACACCGGTTGGCGGACGGCTTTAAAACCCCCGAAAAATTCTATGACTATCCCACTTACCAAAAGGCCTGCCGACTTCTGAACGCATTTTTTGGGATGCTGAGCGCCGTTCACCACCCCACCACCGTGGGACCCTCGGATTACCCGACGGCGACGGTTTTGAAAACCATACCGAAGATTTTCGAGCACAGGAAAAAGCATGTCAATCCTTATATTCACTTTTATGAAGAGATTCTTTTCCCTAAAATCGCATCCCAAAAGCCGTCACTCATCGGCATTTCAATGGTGTTTGCTTCCCAGTCCGTACAGGCGCTGGTTCTCGGAAATCTGCTTAAGAAAAACTTTCCGGATATCCATATCACCCTGGGCGGAGCCTATCTCTCCCAATGGGTGATGGGGATGGGAGAAACGCAGCTCTCTGAACTTTTTCAATGCACCGATTCGGTCATATGCGGGGAAGGCGAAGCACCTCTGGCCACACTTTTGGAACGGATCGGCCATGGGGAACCGCTGAACGGCATTCCCAATCTTATCCATCGCAACGCCCGTACGGGGATGTTTCAGCGCTTTGATGAACTGACCTATACCGACGTGTCGACACAGCCGCCCCCGGACTTTACCGATCTGGATTTGTCCGCCTACCTGACACCGGAAACCGTGATTCCCTACAGTATCAGCCGCGGATGCTATTGGGGAAAATGTGTTTTCTGCCAGAATCGTTACGGCGATTATCAGATGCGCCGATACCAGACCGTGCCGGTGGACAAAGCCGTGGCTGAAATGACGCAGCTTTCCGAGCAGTACCACACCGACCATTTCAACTTCAGCAATGACGTGATTGATCCGGCATACCTGAAACAATTCAGCAAGGTCCTCATCGATTCGGGCAAAAAATTTGTCTGGAACACGGATCTGCGTGCCGAAAAAGCCTTTGAGAAAGATGTTTGTCGGACCATGGCAAAAGCGGGGTTAAACGCCGTAGCCATCGGATTTGAAAGCGGCTGTCAGAAAACCCTGGATGCCATGGACAAGGGAAACCGTGTTGAAATCACGCGAGAAGTCCTGAAAAACCTGTACGAGGCGGGCATCGCCACGCAGGCCATGGGGATTTTCGGCTTTCCCGGAGAAACGGAACTGAATGGTGAAGAAACCGTGCGTTTTCTGGAAGAAAATATAGATCGAATCTCTTACTACGTCATGGGACTTCTGATGGTAATGCCGGGATCACGCATGCACTTTGATCCGCTTGCACATGGGGTCACATCCATCAGCTATGGGAACAATCCCCTGAAGACGCCGGAACCGGTGTGGACGTCCAACACGCGAATGCCTGTGGATGCGGTCCATCGATTGTATGAAAGACTGAGTCGACTGGAGAACGCTTTCGCAATCAATGAATACCCTTATGTGGGAGGGCTGTCCACCAACCATGGCTTCCTGTACTTTCGATTGGGGCCGGATATTCTAAAAAAGCTGCGTGCTGAGGAAAATCGGCAACATCAAAAAAGGCACGAGATATTGGGTATGGATCGGCAGCACAGAAAGACAAAAACCATAAAATCCGTCATCCCCCTCTTAGCATTCCCCTATACGGTGTATCGATCGCCCTACCCCGTTGAGGAGATACCCGTGGAACCGGGCACATCCGCCGGTATGCTTCAACCATACAAAGGACCGGAAAGGGATTATCTCATTGACCCGATTAATCCGCCCATCCGGATCGGCGAATTGGAGATCGGCCTCTTAAACAGAATTAACGGCCGGCGGAACATGAAGTCGGTACTGAAGAAAATCACCGCTGACACGCAAAAAAGGGCGCTTTACTTTGTCATGTATTTATTGGCCAGCGGACTGGTTGAGGTGCAGGGTTCGCACCTCAAATGATAAAATTTGCAATCTCATTTTACGTATGATAGAAGCCAATGAACGATGTAGGGTCCGGTAAAATTAAAGCTCGGGAACTCCAGGATGTTTGGATGGCAATGGTTCAAATGAAGCATCTGCACCCGGAAATCGCATACCGTATGGAAAAATTGGCCCACCGCATGGCTCCCCTGGCCGACAAGATTTTCTTAAAAACGGTAAAGGCACGGTTACTGCTTGTGGAATGCAGAGAAAAGACCGTTGCGCTTCAGAACCAGATCGAATCCCATGGAAATAATACGTTTCATGTACTGACGGATCTGGAGAAAACATTCGAATATTTGTTAACAAAAACATATGAATTTCGAGTCAAGGCGGGCTGAAAATATGGATAATTCCGATGACGGACTGTTAAAATTTGAGCTGCCTGAAATTATTTACGGGTTGGGTTCCTTGTCTCAGATCGGACAGTGCGCCAAACGGTTGGGCGGAGAAAAAATTTTCCTGGTGACCGATCCGGGCGTCATTGAGCACGGCTGGGTGGACGATAGTATCAAGTCCCTGGAAAGGGAGTCCCTCAGGCACGTTATTTACGACAATGTGGTCACCAATCCCCGCTGTTTTCAGGTGGAGCAGGGCGCCAAGCTTTATCATCAAAAGAAATGCGATGTCATTGTTGCCGTGGGCGGCGGCAGCCCCATGGATGCGGCCAAGGGAATTGCCATCCTGGTGTCGAACCACGGCAGAATACACGATTACGCAGGTTGCAACCTGATCACCCAACCGGTCCCACCGCTCATATGCGTGCCCACGACAGCCGGCACCGGTTCGGATGTCAGCCAGTTCTCGATCATTTCGGATCCTCGCAAAAAAATCAAGATGACGATTCTCAGCCGGGCGATTATGGCGGATATTTCCCTGATCGATCCCCGACTGCTGCAAACCAAGCCCCGCGAACTGATGGCTGCCACGGGTATCGATGCTCTGACCCATGCCATCGAAGCGTATGTTTCCTCTCTGGCCTGGCCCCTTACGGATCCCCATGCCATCCATGCCATTGAGCTGGTTTTCACGCACTTGCAAAAAGCGGTCGACACCCGAGATATTTCAGCGCTGGAGGGCATGGCCGTCGCCAGTCTTGAAGCCGGTATCGCATTTTCCAATGCGATCCTCGGCGCTGTCCATGCGCTGGCCCACCCCTTGAGCGGTGTTTATGATATCCATCATGGTATCGCCAATGCCATCCTGTTGCCGATGGTGATCCGGAAGAACCTGCCGCATGCGCCTCGAAAATTTGCCCGCGTCGCCAATGCCATGGGCCTGGATATCCGGGGAAAGTCGGATGCGGAGGCGGGCGGATATGTTCCCCGGATGGTCCAGGAGTTGATTGCGAACCTTGATCTCCCCACCACGCTTTCAGAGATCGGCGTCAAGGACGTCGACATACCGGCCATGGCCAGGGATGCAGCGCAGGATCTTTGCATGCAAACCAATCCGCACTGCTATGGGATTGAGGAAATCGAATCCATGTACCATGAGGCCCTATAAGGTTTTACCATGGCCGACACTCAAATAAGAATATCGAATGATTTTAAAGGAATCAACTGTTCAAAGATCGGTCATTTCAAGGAAGTTCAAGCTAAAATCAAGGAGTTGGAAAAACTCAACCTTGAACTGGCGCACCGCCACAACCGTCTGGAAGCCATATTCAACGGCATGAGCGACGGTCTGACCATTCTAGACAGAAATCTTTCCATCGTGTTCGCCAATCAGGTTCAGCAAAGAATGTTCCCGGATATTTCCATGATCGGAAAAAAATGCTTCAAAGCTTTCTTTCGCAAGGAGAAAACATGCCGTGAATGTCCGGCATTGCGCAGTCTGGAGAGCCTGGAAACCTTCCAGGGCGAAACCTTGATCAAGTCGGGGGCATATGCCGGGCGTTACTATGAATGGACCAGTTCTCCCATCAAGGGAACCGACGGAAACGTGGATGAAATTATTCTGCTCATGCGGGACATTACCCGAAGAAAAGAATCCGAACACAAACTCATGCAGGCGGATCGCATGGCAACCATCGGCTTTCTCGCGGCCGGTTTTGCCCACGAAATCAACAACCCCCTCGCATCTATTGCCGGTTTTGCCGAGGGCCTGCTCAAACGTCTGAAATACCCTCGAACGCCTTTTGATGATAACATGTTTCAGTCTTTTCAGGAGTATCTGGAGATCATTCAAAGCGAAGCGTATCGATGCAAGGACATTATTCAAAACCTCCAGGAGTTCAGCCGCAGCTCCAATGACGATTTTGAACCCATTCCCATCGATCGGATTATCCTGGATACCATGTCGCTTTTTCGGCAGCACGCCAAAGATAAGGGCATTGTCACGGATTATAAGAATCATCTCTCCAAGGGTCTGAACACTTTTTCCGGAAAAGAATCCCAAATGAAACACCTTTTTCTAAACCTGTTCAACCGGGCCTTCAACGACATGGAAAAGGGCGGCACAATGTCCCTGCTTTCCACCAACCGGGGAAATCAGATTGAAATCAGCATGTGTTATAGTGGCGGAAGTGCGGTTGACCATTTTTCAGGCAATATATTTAATCCGGCCCGTTTTCGGGAAGGCATTGGGGAGACGCACACCATTGATTTATCGATCTGTTATAGTATCGTGAACCATCATAAGGGCGAGATTCAATTTATGCCTGACGGAGACGACAACGACAGCCGGTTTGTCATAAGATTTCCGGTCAGTCTGATCTGACTGCGGCGCCCGAAGCAGGTGTGAGCAACTTTAATATGGTAATCACCATGGTTTGTGCGGAAAGGGATTGTCGAAGATGAACCAAGGTAAGATTCTGGCCGTAGACGACGAAAAGAATATTCGGCATCTCATCAGCAATGAATTTTCACTGGAAGGTTTCGACGTTGTTACAGCTGCCACCGGAGAGGAAGGATTGGCGCTTTTTAAGGGCGGCGAATTCGATGTGGTGCTTCTGGATATCAAGCTTCCCAAGCTGAGCGGCATTGAAATTCTGAAAAGAATGAAAAGAATATCACCGGCCACCGAAATCATCATGATTACCGGTTACGGCGACATTCGATCCTCTGTGGAAACCATTAAGCTGGGCGCCCGCGATTATGTGACCAAGCCTTTCAAACTCGATGAGCTTTTGGCGCTGGTCCGCCATTCCATACAAGAAAAACAGCCGGCTTCGAATGCCGTTGACAAGACAGTCGACTTTCAAGCCGCCAACAGCGGTCAAATCATCCAATGCCCCAGCCAGGCCATGAAGAAAATCTATGATTTAGTGAATCGCTTTGCCTCAAGCGATTACACGGTTTTGATCTGCGGAGAAACAGGGGTGGGAAAGGACGTACTGGCCTCCTGGATCCACTCTCAGAGCCTTCGCAAAAACGGGCCTTTTATCTCCCTGGACTGTGGTCTGCTGAGCCAGAACCTTGCCGAAAGTGAGCTTTATGGACATCGAAAGGGCGCTTTTTCCGGAGCCTCGGAAGCCAAGATCGGAATGGTGGAAAAGAGCCATAAAGGGACGTTGTTCCTGGATGAAATCGGAAACATCGACCTTGAAGTGCAAAAAAAGTTTCTACGCTTCATCGAAACCAAGCAAATTCGACGGGTGGGTGAGACCCGGGAAAAACATGTGGATACCCGAATTATTCTGGCCACCAATTTAGACCTCGAAAAAGCCATGGGCCAGGGTATTCTGCGCAGCGATCTGTTTTTTCGTATGGCAGAGATTACCGTTACCATACCGCCTTTAAAGGATCGGCCCGAAGATATCATGCCCCTGGCACAACATTTCTTAAGTCAATTTTCCGTTAGTAAAGCCATCGCTCCGGAAGTGGATGATATTTTATTGGCCTATCCATGGCCGGGAAATGTGCGGGAACTCAAGGCGATGATCGGAAAGGTTTCCTTGATGGCCGATAACAATACCATTACGATCGATGATATTCCGCGTCAACTGAACAACCGAATATCCGCTTCACCCGACAAGCCCAGAACCCTGGAGGATATGGAAAAAGAACACATTCTGACCATACTGGCCGAAACCGGTGGTAACCAGACCCAGGCAGCTGAAATTCTGAACATCAACCGTAAAACGCTCTACAAAAAAATAAACAAATACAAAATATTTTCCTAAGGCGAGCTATGCCGACAACCCAAGATGATTGCGGCTATTCTACTGTGTTTGATAAATATCTAGTTCTCCTAAATCCGTTATAATCATAAAAAATAAAACCAGTTATATCCTTCCGTTCAGACAGAACCCAGCACATATTTTATAAAAATGGGGGCAATCGGCACATTCCTGCGCGTCGACGTTTTCGTGTAATTTATTAAAATCATCTGTTATTTTTTTCAGGCCATCCTCAAACCGAGCCCGAATATGCTGCAGCATCATACACGGAATGACATCCAAATTGGGTAAAACATCCACTGCAAATGAACAGCCGGAATTAACATAACGCAAGTGCGTGGCCAATACCTTGCGGTGTTCATCCGTAAACATGCAAAAGGGCATCCCGCATCCATCCTGCAAAACGGTGATCCCGCCATTTTTGAATCGCTGCACAATTTTGACAAGGGTTTCTCCAAGCTTCGTATTGTTAATAAAATGCTTTCTCGGAACGGTCATATCCAAACTGATACCCAGAGTATCCAAACCGTATGGTTTGTAATCGAACAAGTAGTCATACATATCTTCTTGCATATCCAAGCCAAGCGTTATGCGCCCGAACCAATTCAAATGCGGTTTTATCTTTTTCCGGTTTTTCTCCGAAGGTTTTGGCTTCCAATCAATCCGGGATAAGTTTTTCATAAACCATTCGTGATGGCCCTTCTTATAATTTCCGGGGATATCGGTATTGACCATAATGGGTTCGAACATATTTGGATTTCGGTTGGCAAAATCGATGAAATCATCCGAACACAATAAATTGGTTATTAAAGCGGTCCTCATGCCTTGCGAAGAGGCATACTCTATAAAATCAGTAACTTGAGGGTGTAGCGTGGCTTCTCCCCCCAACAGATTGACCGACCAGATGTTATGGCGTTTTAATTCGGAAATGCATTTCTTAAAATCTTCGAATGTCATATCCGTAATGTCGCTGTTCCGCAAATCACCCATAAAGCAAAACTCACAGAATTTATGGCATCTTGTCGTAATAATAATATTCACTGTATTCGCTCCTTTTCAGTTTTCAAAAATATAATTTCGTGCCTATTTAGCGGGGGTATGGGTCTACTCATCATCATCGATCAGTAGCATTTTCATCTGTTTCAGCTTGGCGTAACTGTCCATGCTTGCTGAAAATAAGGAGACACCAGTGGGCTTTGTTGTTTGCAAAAACATAAAATACATGCATAAAATGTGCCTGGCTCTTGCTTTCCTCACCTTTTTCTGTTCTTCATTCTCATTTTTTCTCAGGCAGTTTTTTGAACCCCTATCCGGCGCTAGCAAGGCTCCAGATTGATAAACTCCGAAGGGTTGATCCCCCAATGCTACCCAAAAGGCCTCCTGGTCCAAATGAAGTGGTTTGTTCAGTCGGCGTTCCTTACAGATTTTGATGGCCATAATGCCCAAATTTTGTCGACATCATGAAAGATGTCGGTCGGTCAGTGGACTTGTGATCCCATCCCAGGCGTTTTTATCCAGTCTGCGCCACATACTGACGCATTGAACGTTCCATGAGTCGCCGGATAAGAACGTGATGCCGAGTAACCCATGGCGGTTCTGAGGTCATTCGCCCCTTTTGACCCCACTTTCTTTACCTCCTTTTTCGTTCGTTATTCCAATATGTTATAAAACACATTAAATTCTGATGGGAGTTTTTGACACAAAGCATTCTTTCAAGCCCGGGTTTCCCGTTCATGTATTTTGCAATCCCTGCAACGCGATAAAATACTGTACTGTCCCCTATCTATTCGATTTTAGGGCCAATTCCTCTGCCTGCATTTCCGTTTTCAGTTCCACATCCAAGTCTGTGTAAAGTCGGCACAAGGATTGCAACATGGGAATGGCATGTCATTGACCGGTTTCGATTGTTGTTTTGATAAATGAAATGAATAGATGGGGATGGCAAAACATTGGGCGGTTATCACCGGATTTCACACCTCCCTTTTCGGTTCGTATATCAATAACGTTTTGCTGTCAGAGCGATTTCAACAAGTATCGCCCGTCTTAAAAAAATCAGGAAAGG
>Ga0307988_1000286_pt1 | contig 37891 bp, 22 predicted proteins | sample EllFjometagen183_FD_203166 | JGI IMG/M metagenome (GOLD analysis project Ga0307988, IMG submission 203166) | Marine microbial communities from Ellis Fjord, Antarctic Ocean - #183 | ecosystem: Environmental > Aquatic > Marine > Unclassified | place: Southern Ocean | collected 2014-10-08 | reverse complement strand
AGGACCATGCCAGGTTTCACCTTGAACTGTTTCCCTGCAATTTGGATAATTGCGTACATAACTTTATCTCCTTTATTAAAAAGCCCGCGAATATAGATGGCACCCCCACCCCTGTCAACGGATTATCCTGTTCAGGGCAAATCCTTTTGGCCACAGATTAAACACGGATGCATCCCGTGCTAATAGCACCCATATTCAAATAGCTCTACGATTATTAAAGGGTCCGGCAGAAAAATCAAAAACTGCCTGATTCAATACTGTTAGAGAATACTCTATTGATGTATTCGTTTGGGAAACGGATGAGATGGGCAATTCCCAATTTAGAATATGAGCACTTGGGTAATGTTGGTCCGCTCCAAAAACGACCACTCCCTTAATCTGATTTTCTCGGATATAAGACAACAAGTGATCTCTTGCATATTTATAGCCCATCCAACTATCAAAAGCACCTGGCTTCCCTTTGGATGTATCACCACCGTAGTCGTTGAAGGGAACACTAGAAAAGATAATTTTGAATTTTGCAGTGGACTGCTTTAAACCTCTTTTCAGCCACTCCATTTGCACTTCTCCCAACATGACTTTCTCTGGGCCATCAATATGTTGCATGGGAGAACGATACCAGCGAGTATCCAAGATAAAGGCATCAACATCGGCAATGGAAAATTGATAGTAGAGGCCCCCATCTTCGTCTTCATAAGGGTAGCGTGGGTAGACTTCTTTGAACACGGTTTTGGCAATGGCTTTGTATGGATAGGTACTGTCATTATTATTCTTACCCATATCATGGTCATCCCAAATGCCCATAATTGGAGTTGAACTACTCATCTGTTGAAAGCTTTCCATAAACGCGCGATGGTATTTTCCCCTGAAAGCATCAATTACAGAGGTTTCTGTCAACACTTTTTTACCTGCATCGATTCGCTTCTGGCGAAGACTATCATTTGCCAGGTATTTCTCCAGGGTATTAACGTTCCCATCATAATCACTATACATTTGATCGCCCATGAGGGCTACAAATGTTGGAGCAGCATTTTGTATATTTTCGTATACTGGGGGCGTGGCCCATTTTTCTCGCATTCCACTCCCGAAAACAAAGCTAAACACTCCGGGATTCCCTTTTACTGGGAAAGTTGTAAACTTATACCAATCCGAGAAATGCTTCTTATCAAACTCAACGCGATACCAATATTCAGTTTCAGGTTTAAGATCGCTTAAAATTAAATGAGCCGTATACACATTTGACTCGGAAACGAATACCCGTCTTGTAAAACTACTTCTAGAGTCTCCCTCTATCATATATTCAATTCTAACTTTGCCATATCCTGTTGTTTTAACCAAAATGGGCACTGCATTATCCTGGATGATTCCCACCATCGGTGTCCGTAAAAAGCTATTTGTAGAAACCTGGCTACATCCAATAACCACGAGCATTATAAGCACCAGGATTGAACTATTTCTTAGCATAATAATTTTCCTTCAGCTTTCTATCTTCTCTTTGGAGATATTCCCTACCGTAGAAAAGTCATCTTCTCAATTTGTGTATATGTCCCAGCCTGAAATTGGACGAAATACATACCAGTACTAACGTACCGATCGAAGTCATCCATTCCATTCCACTGAATAATATATTGACCTGAAGCTTGATCTTTATGTATAAGTTGGCGAATATGCCTTCCTGTGACATCGTAAATAATGATAGAGACCGAAGTCATCTCTGATAACTCATAGCGTATGGTTGTTGTAGGATTAAAGGGGTTGGGAAAGTTTGGATAGAGTTGTGCCTGACTTGGCAATTGATCAGCATCAGGCTCGATAATTCCAACTGTTTCTTGACCATCAGAGGTTGTACCTGGTGAAAAATGTTGATCACTTAATTCCAAGTGTTGCATAAATGGATCTTCAATATCTATTGCCCCATCTGGTGAACGCGTAATAGAGTTATCATTGCCGGCTAAAGCAGAAGTTAATGTATAAAACTCCCAAGTAATATCATCGACGACAGTACTGACAGGTAAACTTGTGTTCACAGCTGTGCCATAGGCTAGATACATGTCGTGAGATCCATCGCTAGATTTCACAACCAAATAATCGCTTGTATTGTATAGACCATTACCTACAAAACTCTCAGCAAAAAAAACTTTTGTTAGTAGGGGGTTTGAATCATATCCGATCACATTAGATACATCTCCTCCACCAAAAAGGACGACAAAATTATGCGGAAATAGAAAATAATTATTGGGAAACTGAAAGTTAATATCCTCATCATCCCCAATCTGCCATCCTGTCATATTTACAGGTTCATCTGAGATGTTAACCAACTCAATAAACTCATCTTCCCAAGTATCCCTGACACCATCATTATTGGCATCACCCCAGTCAACCGTAATATCTGGGTCACATAATATTTCATTGATGACTATTTTCTGAGGAGTAGGCATATACGCCTCTTGATCTCCCATTATCTCAAAAAGTCGATCGGCAACGCGCTCAGCCCCTCCAACGTTCAGGTGAACATAATCAATAAAATCATTGTGAGCAATTAAATGGGATCCTTCAATAAGAAAAAGATTTTGGTCACCATTATCTTGGTTTGAAAATACTAGATTCCGGATAGACTGCTGATAACTCTTCATAGAGTGAAGGCTACTTACAGTTGCTTGGGTTCTCGTCGTAAACGGTGTAATACAATAGATAGTAGTTGTGGGATGTGATTCGCGAATATTGTCAATCAGTTCTTGGTACTGTACAATAAACTGATCAAGATCATGAATCCGATTCCAATCATTAAACCCAAAAAACATCGAAATCACATCAATATCACGATCTGGGAACATACTGCCAATTGGAGGTGATATTCTGGCAGCCGAAATTCCGAGATTGAATAATTCCCAACCTGCCTGCTGAGCCAAAAGAAAGGGGTAAGTTAAGTAGCTTGCTGTCCCCTGACCTACGCCATGGGTTATAGAATTACCAATAGCCACATAACTTGGCTTATCAAAAGGGCTATTTTCCACTAACGCTTGACCATCGTCTAACTCAATTCCAATGAAACCAACATTGTGCAAGCTTGGCAGCACAATCTCATATGTTGTCAATTGAGCATTATTGTTTGAGGTTATTTGAAAAGTGTCAGTTGTAAACTTAGTATCCCACACACCGTCCTGATATACGCCAAAATCCAGCCCACTACTTCTCCCCCCCATTTCAACAAATTTAGCGATAATCATATTACTGCTTGTTCGAAACCGTATGGTAATGCCTGATTGTGTGCGAGCATTATCGGCAATAAAATCACTTTCAGGATTATTGATCACATCCTCAGTAATTCTATGGAAAATGGCTACATTGGAATGACGATCTACATTAAATACACCATCATAGTTAATGAGGCTATCATCTGGGGCTATTAATGTGTTTGCTTGAACATTGTTATTACTAAAATTCGCCAGTAATAACAGAATTAGTAATTTTTTCACTTTTCCATTTCCCCTAATAGATGAATGAGCAGTTTGTATAATTGCAAATGTATCCCCTAAACGAAATATCCTCCCCAGCAGGAGACATATATCGTTTATAGGGCAAATTTCAGACTGCTATTTTTAAGCTTTCGGCTTGATCTTCCAGGTAAAAGCCAGGAGGATGATTCCCATCACCGTGGCACCCAAAATACTAAAGATCACATAATTCCAACCGGTCTCAAGTCCATACAGCTTACCATAATGGTCAACCATCCAACCAAAACCTTTGGCCTGCAATGAGCGACCGATATATCCGAAGAGACCAATAAATCCAGCAGCCGTGCCAACTGCCTTTTTAGATGTGAGGTCAAGACCAGATACAGCTAAAAGCATAACTGGAGGATAGATAAAGAATCCAATAATGACCAACATGGCCATATCAAAATTCAAATTTCCTGGTGGATTTGCATAGAGACCGTAAAAGGCAAAGAGAATGGGGATCATACACAGCAGACTAACCATCCCACGTCGACCACCCAGACGATCGGACAACCAGCCCATAATGAGAGTTGAAGGAATCGCTGCAAACTCAATGAAGACGATTGCAAAACCGCCACCTAGCAGTGTGGCTCCTTTTACTTCACGAAGATACATGGGTCCCCAGTCCAACATGCTATAACGGACGATATAGACAAAGAAGTTGGCGAATGCGATAATCCATAAAAGTTTGTTCTTTAAAATATTATCAACAAACAATTCACGGGTTGTTAGCTCTTTCTCGTGCTTTAAGCCTTCTTTTTTCTCAGCCTCTGAAAAATCATCTTTGTACTCTTCAATGGGAGGTAATCCTAATGACTGAGGCGTATCCCGTAGACGCCAGTACAGATAAGCTGAACCGAACAGGGCAATCGTTCCCGGAAAATAAAAGGCAGCCTGCCAGCCGAAACTTGAAGCGGTATAAGCCGCAATGATACCGGCTAAACCACCACCAACATTGGTAGCAACATTCCAGACGGCAAACATGGAACCTCGTTCTTTCAAACTATACCAATGCCCCAGTGAGCGACCACAAGGGGGCCAGCCCATACCCTGGATAAAGCCATTCAATGACCATAATACAAGGTGAATCCAATACGTTTCCATGCCACCAAAGGCGAAATTTACCAAACCCGTGAGCAATAGACCCGTAGCCATAAATTTTCTCGGATCAGAACGGTCTGAAAGAGACCCCATCAGGAATTTTCCGATTCCATAGGAGATGGCCGAGAGGGCCAGGATATTACCGATCATGTTGTGATCGTACGTTAGGGCAGTTCCAATATCCTTGCTGACTACAGATAGGTTGTTTCGCACGAGGTAAAACATGACATAACCCATGAATGTGGACTCCATGGTGCTCCAGCGGTACCGTGTATAGGTCTTGGCTACCTGATCATCAGGTCTTCGATCGATATGGGGAGCTGGTGCATAGAACTTTTTAATCCAATCTAGCATAGTTTCATCCTAACATTTACTGATGGGTAGCTTGAAATGGCCTGACCCATTATTATTGTTCTCGGTTTACAATTCTCTACCCGATAAGAGGGTGCTTAATATTATTTGAGGATAGTGCTATATATGTATATCTCGTGAATCTCTCGATTGTAACCGGGATAAAACCCTTGTGGCATACCTAGATTAATTCGAGTTCCCCGATTCAAGAGAACGGTTAATTTGTCACCCGTCGGGGATAAACACAGACCTTCTACTTCCCCAGCTCGTTTGAACTCATCCAGCGTTTTTTCTAGAATCACTGGACTCACATCCTGTGCATCACCATCAGGAATGGTGATAGAATATATGTGATCATGCTTTTCAAAATCAGCATCACCATCATCTGCCGTTAGATACAGTCTATCCCCTCTAACCATGATGCCCTGAATCTGACGGGGAACGGGATCAAGCTCGATTTTTCCCTTATAAGCACCCGATTCTAAATCGTATTGATATAGATATTGGCCATCTAACCAATCTGCCAACCAAACCGTCTGACGGGAACCATCAATGGCAATACCACATACTTCAAGCTGACCAGAAGCCGGTTCCCAAGGGATGGAGCGTTTGAAGGTTAGCGTTTCCAGGTCATAAATAGCAATCTGGATATTCTCTCCCCGGCCATTGATAAAATTCTCTATTCCAGTATAGACCTCGTCATCATAAATGGCGATATCACCGAGGTGATTGACTTCACCTTCCAAATCGATAAATGGTTCAAGGTTTTGGGTTAACAACTCTCCATTCAGAGTATATCGATAGAGAGCCTGACTGCCACTCACAACATAGATCTTTCCGTCAGTGGCAACTCCCTGACGACCTTCGACTTCAATAATAGTTTCAAGTTGGAAGTCAAATGAGGGTTTTAACACCACTTCCTGAGTTGATGTACAAGCATAGGTACTCAAGATGACAGCAACCATGAGAAGAGGTCTCATCACCTGCCACAAATATTTACTGTTGGTCATAATATTAGGCCCTTCGAGAGCCTCAGGGAGACGAATCTTGCTCTCGAAGCATCCTTCCATCCGGCTAACAATTGCCACAGTAATAATAGACAGTTATTGGAGTATAATCGCATTATTTCGTAGCTAGGAATTCTCGCCAGCGGTCAGGATAATTCGTGATAACATTATCAATTTTTAGATCCCTGAGCCGAATCATCTCTTCTGGGTCATCTACTTTTCCCCAGATATGAACCTCCTTACCAGCTTTGTGTGCTTTTTCAACAAATTCAGCTGTGACCAGTTCATTCTTTATGCTAAGCAAGTCAACATCGGCTGTAAAGACATCGATATCGGGGGGCATCTTTGAAAAAAGATAGCCAACTTTATATGAGGGATACAGCTCACGAACCAGATCAACGGCGGCAAAATTGAAAGAGGTTATAATACACTGATCTATAAATTTCTTATCCTCAAGCACCTGCATGACATGTTCTGTGAGACCATCCTGATGCCCATTCATCTTGATTTCAACATTTAAATACATACGCCCATTAACTGAGTCGATGATATCTGCAAAGAGGGGAATTGGCTCTCCTCGGTAGGCTTCGCTTTTCCAGGCACCGGCTTCAAATCCAGCAATACTATCATAGGGTAAATCCCAGACATTTGCTTCTATACCAGAGGTACGCTCATAGGTTTTGTCGTGATATAGAACCAATACATCATCAGCTGTCTCCTGAACATCCAGCTCAGCGTAATCTGCACCCTGCTCAATGGCCAATAGATAGGCTGACATTGTATTCTCAGGAGCGACCCCAGAAGAACCCCGATGTGCCGTGATGAAGATTTTGTGCTGGGAACAACCTGTCATAATCACAATTATCATGACGAGTAGTGTTGCCTTTAAGATTCTCATATATCCTCCATTAGTATATTTATTTTCACCAAACCCATAGCATCCGCAATATCTCGAGCCGCTTCAGATTTAAACTACTCCAAGCCCCATATTGGGTCAGGTGTGGGAAAGGCACTGCGTAAATAAGGTAAACCCAACTTGAACAGATAAGTGTCAGGGCGTCGTTTGCTAGTGGGCAAATCTACAGTAATTGCATCCAGCTTATCTTCATCAATGATGACCCTTGTTAATGTCATGAGACTATCCACTTGATGGTCCAGGACAGCCTTACATTTTAGATTAATGAGCTGCTGCTTCGCTTGTTTTAGTCTTGCACCGCCAGCCACAGTTGTTACACCAAGGTGTTGAACAACTTCATCCTCGGGAATTACAATTTTGGATCTTAGGACATCGATATAGTTTTGCACCAATAGTTTTTCAGTCCATTGCCCCAATTCAGCCTGGATTGCTAAATCCTGATCATAGCCTCGAATGATAGATTCCTGTTCCATAAAATAGTCACGTAAAGCGATTGCAATTTCAGCATTGAGTTCCTTTGCAAAGCTCTGTTTATCTGATGACTCAATGTGAAATGGCTTGAGTAAAATTTGGTCCAACAATTCTTTAACTGTTAGTATTCCCCTGCTAAATCTAACAGCAGGATCCTTTCCATGTTCTTCGACTTCCTCAAACACATTTTGGAAGGATAATTCTGGATTTACATTTTGACCCTCTAGAATCTGACTTTGCTCATAGGGCACATTTACATACAACTCATAAAGCGTATTCACCAGAAAAACAAAACTCTCTCCTGTAACTTGAATCTCCAAGGGGTCCATAAACGCTTTCACAAACCGTCGGGATGCCTGGAGGCGTTTTTGATACATAAGAATTTTATGAAAACGATCGTGATATTTTATAATATCACCTTCAGATGCACCCTCTTTGATCATAGCACTATTCTGAAAAATAAAATAAGCGTCACCCAGGGGAATAACTTCTGAGTATGCTTGTGGATTCAGGTTGAACAAAACCTCATTCAGGGGAGCTTCAAGCTCTCCATATTTGAGAAAACCGGTGCTATCCATATAGGTCTGAGATCCAAAAGTATCTTGACCATTCAGTAGACTGTCAAATTGGATTCCAGCATCCAATCGTATCAAATACTGGCTGGCTTGCTTAAGGTCTTGAGTTTCTAAATATTTAACTTTTATACTCCGGTTTGACTGAAGAATTGCCGTCCTAATCTCAGTATCTGAGACCTGCACCTTATCATGGACTTCCACCTTAAAGAGTCGTTCAACCAGCAGTTCCTGTTCCAGTAGCTCAAGTGCCTTCAGGGTGGCTGGACGATTTGCATAATGACTATCTTGTCTCAATTTAGCGGCTAATATTTCTTCATTGATCATGGCATTTAAAAAACTTTGTCGCGGGTGGTCAATATCTTTCAATAATGATGACCCCGCGTTGTAACTATTAATAAATTCTTTCGCGCTTATCCTGGTCTCTCCAACTGTGGCCAAAATTTGCTCATCAGACTGGTCAGCTTTCTGATCACAGCCAATGAGTAGCATGACAATTAAAAGTACCAGTGGAACCGCCTTGAGTTTTAGGGGGGTCGTCATTTTAATTTACAGATTGATTTCAACTTCAGCTTTTGCGGAAGTGGTTTCAACCTGGCAAGTATAGACACCATCAGGAACACTTATTCCGTCCAGATCAATTTTGTTCCAATGTACCCAGTAGGTGCCTGTCTGGGCGTGAGCATTGATTAGATTTTTAACCAATTTTCCAGTGCTATCATAAATATTGATACTATAATCGCTTTCACTGGGCAACCCCAACCGTATACGCACCGGGACTTCGTTGGACTGTTCTTGATCAACTGCCAGCGTTAAAGTTTCAGGGAATACCAGGTCAGAATTAATGGTGCCATTCACTTGCTTATTTAGGACTAACTGATCCATCACATTCTGATCACTATCCTTGACGAGCAACCTCAGTTCTGTATTATCCACATCGATTATACAGTAGTGGTAATTGGTCCTGCGTGTCCTGATATCAGTCATAGTGCGAACATTCGTATTCTGAGGACCACCACCTCCGCCACTGACGATATGCGTAATACCATCCACATAGGCGCGTTCGTAATCATGAATATGTCCTGAAAAGTAGATATCCACATCATAGGTTTTGAATAGAGGCCAGAGATGCTCCCTGTTTAAATAGTAATCAACCGGGTAAACTGCTGAGAATATGGGAATATGCCCAGCCACAAATAGCCATTTTGCAGCCTGTGCTTCAGATGATTGGAGTTGTTCTTCAAGCCAGCGATACTGAGCACTTCCAGCCGTCATATCGGGGAAATCTCTATCTGGGTAACCTGCTAAATTGTTGTCAATAAAGATGAAAAAAGCATTTCCATAAGTAAAACTGTAGTAGTATTCGTAATCTTTTTTAGGAAAGGCAAAGTATTCCTTAAAGTACTGTGCATAACTTGAATCACTTTCAGCAGAGATTTTATCTATGGGGTGATAACGTGTGTTATTCTCATGATTTCCAATAGCGATATATACGGGTGTTGATTTGATGAGTCCTGCTAAGGGTTCGAAATATTCAGTATCCCAGTCAGGCCGTAGACCACTGTTTATCACATCCCCTGAATTAAGGACAAAATCGGGAACTTCTTCAGTGATGCTGGCAACGATTTCCTGGTGGCGCAGAAAATTCGTTCGGTTGTCGCCATACATGGCAAAGCGGAAGGGTTCAGAAGCTGGTTTTGCCGCTCGGAATTGGGTCCATTCACTCATTAATGTCCCTGAGATTGCCCGGTAAAAATACTGTTCTCCAGCTTGAAGTCCCTTTAAGGTCACTTCATGGTTCATGCCTAAATTTCGAGAAGTGATTTTTTGCGTTTCAGTCTTTGACAGACCAAATTCAACCAGGGAATTCTGTTCCAGATTGGTTCGCCACATGACTACGGCACTATCGCCCAGGACATTCTGCAAATAGGGCCTGCGAGAAAACTGGAACACTGGCTCATCAACCCTGATTTCCAATTTGTCATAAACGGTGATGTCATCAAAGAAAGAAGCATCGTTGTGATAGGATACGAGCCCTACCTTGCCATGGCTAAAACTGGTATCGGTGATTGCAAAATAGGCTTGCTGATCCAGATAAACCTTAATAGAATCTCCTCTGACGTCAACACTGATATTAAAGCGACATTCAGGCCACATTTCATCCAGGTATCCCATATCCTGCAGGGTGCCATCCACACATTTTTCAAGCCGTATTTTCGAAACCTGGGATGAGAGACTCAAGCGATAATAGTTCTCTGGATCTTGATAGCGGAACAAGACACCGATATAATCATCATCGGTTGACACCACATTAGCTGAAAGTGTATAATCTGTCCAGGTGGCGTCTCCGGCCACAGCTTGAGTGCCCAGTTTCCCTTTCCCAATGTTACTTGTTTGAATGAGGTAACCTTGTTCAACGAACCAATTCGATATCTCTTTATCTGGGTAATCGTAGATCGTCCAACCTGTCATATCTCCATCTTCAAAATCATCACTCCACAGGACCGCCGACTCAAATTCAGAGTCATTTTGTTTACGATCAAAATTATAAACACAAGTTGTGATCGTGAATATGATACACAGTAGTAAAAACAGTTTCATCTTCTGTTTGGTTTGCATCATCCTCATTTTATGTAGCTAAGTTTAATGTGTCGCGTGCCAAATTCGGTTGCAATCTGACAGTTATAGATACCACTTGGAACCAGATGCCCTTGCGAGTCATCCCCATCCCAATGAAGCCAATAGGTACCTGTTTGAGCAAAACCATCTGCCAAGACTTTTACGAGTCGCCCCATGATGTCATAGATTTTAATATTGTATGCTCCTGCCATTGGCAGAGAGAATTCAATCATAGTTGATGCGTTGAAGGGGTTAGGATAATTGCGTATCAAAAAATTTTGAGGTGTAACTGGCTTTTGATCAGCGATGCTGTCAGGGTTTTTACTAATAATAAATTGATCCAGTATGGATTGATTTTTATCTTTAATTTTAAAACCCAGGACTGAATCATTTACCTCAATCATACAATAGTGATAATTAGCTTCGTACTCCACAATCTCTGGAATATCCCGAACCCTGTGGTTTAACGGACCTCCAGCTCCCCCACTGATTATATGGTGAAGTCCTTCGGAATAGCCTCGTTCATAGTCATGAATGTGACCTGCAAAATATATATCGACACCATAATCAAGCAGGAGGGGTAAAATCACTTCTCGATTTAAAGCATAATCATTGCTCGTACCAACAGAATAAATGGGTACATGCCCGAGAACAAATAGCCACTCTGCATCCTGGGCAGCTTGGGAACCTAACTGTTCCTCCAGCCATGAATATTGGTCACTTTCTTCATCAAGCGCAGGATAATTCGATGTAGGATAAGCGGCTATATTGTTGTCCAAAAAGATGAAAAATGTATTTCCATATTGAAATGAATAGTAATGTTCATGTTCAGAATCAGGAAAGGAAAAGTATTCGCTAAAATATGGGGATTCCTGCTCATGGTTGCCAATTGAGACATAGATCGGCATGGTCTTAATAAGATCAGCCATGGGATTAAAGAATTCTGTATCCCAATCGGGCCTAGGACCATACTGAACCACATCACCTACATTGATGAGGAAATCAGGGGTTTCATCCTGGATGGCCGCAGATATTTCTCCGTGACGTAAAAAGTTTGTCCGGTTATCCCCTAATAAAGCAAAGCTATAAGGGTCGTCAGGCAACTTGGCCGAGTTAAACGTCAACCAATCACTAACCGCTGAGTTTGAAAACACTCGGTAGACATATTCCTGGTCAGGCAGTAATTCAGGTAAAACAATTTCATGATTCCTGGTAGCTGTTGTTGAACCGACTAGCTCTGTTTCTGATGTAGAGAGTCCGTACTCCACAATAGAGTTCGTGTAAAGATTGGTTCGCCACATAACCGTAGCACTATCACCCAAAACACTCTGGAGATAAGGGCCACGATTGATCACAAGACTATTATCTGGTGGCTCAATATCCAAATAATCATACACAGCAATATCGTCAAAGAAGGAACCGTTATTATTGATGGTGGTAAAGCCAACCCGTCCTGACCCAAAACTTGTATCAACAATATCAAAATATTTTATCTGATTTAAATACGCCATTATCGTTTCATCTTGGACATCAACCGTAATATTGTAGGTACAAAGCGGCCACATCATGGTGACTTGCTCAATTGTGTACAGGATTCCATCAACCCGTTTTTCTAGGCGAATTCTCCCAGCTTGCGAGGATAGACTAAGACGATAAAAATTTCCAGCGTTTTGATAGCGAAATAAAACCCCGATGTAATCATCATCTGTAGAAACGACCTTGGCTGTGAGTGTGTAATTATCCCAGTTTGCCTCACCAGCCACAGCATGTGTCCCCATTGAGTTCGCCCCAATGTTGCTAATCTGGTTTAAGTATCCTCCATCAACAAACCAATCTGATTCGCCGATTGCATCATCATAGAAGGTCCAGCCATTGCTGGTGCCATCTTCGAAGTCATCACTCCATAACAAAGCGCCTTGGCTAATTCCAGAACCCTGAAAAGCCACGAGGATGAGAAAAAGGTAAATTATTTTTGAATTTGACATGTTCGCAATACCTGCTTACTGATTTATTTTAAATAGACAATTTTCTGTGAGAAATGATCGCGATTATTGAAGCTGAAGTTTAGCAAATATACACCACTATAATTGGTCTGAGGTGACCAAGTGAGCTGATGTTGACCAAGGGTATGGGCCACATTATTGAGAATCGTCTCAACCTGGTGACCCTGTAGATCAAATACGGCCAAAGAAACCGTTTGGTCTGTATCAAGGGAATATTTAATCACAATCGCACCATTAAATGGGTTTGGATAAACTGATAGCTCAAATGTCTCAGGTAAAAATTTTCTATCGTCAACACTTACATAATTCGTATCAACATCCTCAAACAGCACTTCCTGATTTATTTCAAAAACAAAGGGATAAAACTGGTTCCAGGGACTGGATTCCCGCAATTGGTAAACTTTTGCGCTAGATTCAGAGACGTTGATCATATTTCCAGCATTGTCGAAGGTAATATCCTCCCCGCCAGATGGAATTTCAAACATTCTACCCGCTTCAGGCAATACTGCTGCTTGTAGGTCACTCTTACGATAGCGATAAAGTAAGCTGTTGTTTGTTCCACCCCAGCTGGTGGAAACAAATAGATATTTCTCACCTCCATACTCCGTCCAGGCAGCTCCCTGATTTGTATTGGGGATTTCATATCGGACGGGGGTGGCTCCAATGTTAATATCGCCATTCTCATGCATGGGATAACCAAATAAGAAAGCTCTTCCAGTCGAAGGGACCCCCCAGCTAGCTGTCCACAAGGTATCATCAAAAAAATTCAAATTGGATGAATACATATCATAGGTGTTTGTCGGCACGAGATCAAAATATTTTCCTGCAGTAGAGTCATATTCCGGAATTTCACATTGATAAATCGAACCTTCACTCCCCACAAAAATATTGCCAGAATAATATGCCATAGAAGGTAAATGTCCATAGACTGGACCCGCTGTGAACTGGAAAGTCCGACGAACCTGATAGCCTTTATCTGGATCCATCTCTACCACGATGGAGTTTTTCCCACCGATGGCTCCATTTATGTCCTTATGATACATGGCGAGATATACCATGTCATTTTCTAGGGACTCATCAGAATCCTCAAAGGTTGAAGCCAGTCCTTGAGGAATATAAAAATCATTGGAATAGGGCACAAAAGCAGTTCTTCCCACCTGAGTTTGACTCACACTGACTGATTTGTCACTCCCTCTCTCCAAATAGAGGGGCATCCCAAAATACTCACTTCCATCAAAGGGTAGAATACTGTTTAGATATATTTCAGAACGGAGATAATTGCTTAAGCTGACACCCAGAATCTGACCCTTAAAAGATGAACCATAAGTGCGATAATCATCCGACTGACCAACAGTTACGTTGGACCGAAGGCTTATGAAAGAAGGAGGGATGAGCATAAATTCACTCTGCTGAAATACCGATTTACCATTTATGGAAAGTTCGAACTCGATATTTCCATCAATCACCTGGTTGACCCAGTAGAGATAGCTCCAAGCTGTTGTATCGAGAGGAGCGTTAGCAGTCATCGTAAACGAACTATCAGCGAGATAACGATGAATACTGAAGAAGCCATCATCGAGGAAAACAGTAATGAAATGGCCACTTGTTGAATCCCCCCAGCTCATGATCGTACCATCGAGTGAATCTGGTTTTATCCAAAGTTCACCGGTAATTACATGATTTCCAAAAAAACTTCTGATAACTTCATCATCAGAAACTAGGCGAGATGAATCACTTAAAAATTGAGCTGTGTATGGCTGGCTTAATCCCCACCCACCTGGACCACGAGCAGTTACCTCACGCGGTTCCAGATAGTTCTTAAACTCGAGATCACTCCAGGACACTTGTGAATGGTATGGAGAATCGACCGATAGAGAAGCATCAAATCTAAATATGGCACGCAGTTGAGCGGATACACTGGCGTTACCTAACACCATAAGAAGTAACCCTAAAACAATTTTGTGCCTCATACCGGTCTCTTTTTGTATTACTTAAAAATGTGGTGGATGATTATTAAGCCAATCATCCACCACATAGGTTTTATAGCTCTATAAGATCAAGCTTACTTCATCAGGATCATTTTCTTTGTCTCAGAAAATGCAATTGAATTCAAGGAATAGAGATACATCCCTGAAGGAGCCATTGTGCCAGCTCCAGTCAATCCATTCCAAGTCACTTCATAGTTTCCTGGGTTAAATTTCTGATTTGCAAGTTCAGCAACAACTTGTCCCTTAATATTGTATATCGTCAGAGAGACATAAGTGTGTGATGGTACATCAAACCGAATAGTTGTTGATGGGTTAAAGGGGTTAGGATAGCAGTCTTCCAGCTTAAAGCTATTGGGCTGTACACCACCCAAGTCAATTGCAAGAAGATGACAGATATTATCTAAGCCCTCACTCGATGCTGACGGTGAATTTTCTAAGTCAGAAATCGTAAGATGCTGAACAAACGCATCAACGACATCGATATTTCCATCTGGATATCGAGTGATAGAAGTGTTCTCACCACCATCAGCAGCCGACTCAACCCGCATATTGAAATAGATATCCTCAGTACTGGCACTGGTAGGTGCACCACGTCCATAATGACTACCGTAGTTGACATACATGGCGTAGGATGTATCGGGTGATATCAAGACCACACACTCACCTGCATTGGGTAGACCGTTTCCGATATCATTCATGTGTGAGCTATCTGATAGAAAGGCATGGGTCAGTAGTGGATCTACATTCCAACCATCAGCAGGTCCTATTGAAAGGTCACCACCACCAAAGACAGTCACGAATTCGCCACATCCCAAGATATAGCCATCAGGGAAGGTGAAGCTAAATTGTTCATCATCTCCCAATCTCCAACCACTCATATCTATTGGGTCTTCGCTAACATTCAGAAGCTCGATATACTCATCTTGTTCAGCATGACGGATCCAATCCCGATTTGCATCACCATAGATGGGATCAGTGGATGGATCTGCATTGATCTCGTTGATAATGATAGAGGGTGGCAATTGAAAAGCCGTCATAAAGGTTGCCGTAATGGTTTTAGATTTGGTCATGGCAGTATAAACTGGGTTGATTTGGGCAACCTCATCGCCTTCCCATCCTGAAAAGATAAATCCCTCGGCTGGTTGAGCCAACAAGGTCACAAAATCACCATAACCAAATTCAGTCTTTAAGGCACTTACTGAATCTAGTGAAACGGATCCAGACCCGGCTGGTGTAACGAGCAATGACAGTGTGAAGGATAAACGATCAGCACCTTCTAAAGTCATTCCAGCAGAATGATTTGAAGTAGATACCGTCAAGTGTTCAACAAAAGGATCATCTAGTTCAAAATTTGCATCTGGTGAGCGTGTCATCGAATTATCATTTGCTCCATTAGCAGCTGTACTTTGAGCAAACTCCCAAACTGTTTCGCCCACAACGGGATCTGCACCGGCACTGGTTCCCCAAGCTAGATATGCATCATCTAAGCCATTGGCGGAGAGCACAATAGCTGCATCCCCAGCTTCATCGAAACCATCTCCAAGACTCCCGCCTGCAGTAAATACGCGGGTAAGCATGGGATCACTATTGTATCCAGCAAAACCACTCACATCACCACCACCAAAAATGGTTACAAATTCGAAAGATTCGAGGATATAGCCATCTGGAAAAGTAAAATTCTGAAGACCAGCATCACCGACGGTCCAACCTGTCAGGTTTACTGGATTAGAGCTGAGATTTAATAACTCAATAAATTCATCTTGAAGTGCATCGGCAGTTCCATCTCCGTTTGCATCACCATTTGCAACATCAGCAGCTGGGTCAGCCAAGACTTCGTTGATCATGATTTTCGGGTCACGTTGAACAATCACCCATTCAGGAATAGCCTCAACATCACCTTCATAGCCAGCGATGTCTGAACCACCCAATATTCCGTCAAAACCAAAACCAGTTTCATCACTGGCAATCAAACCTTCTCCATCATCAAAATGCCAGAGAGCGACCGTATATCCATCTACTTCAAAAGGTTCATCTGCCGGAATAAAATCAGCGGTATAGCGTGCAGTGGCTGAAATACGTACTTCATCAATTTCTCCGCGCCAGGTTTCAAAGCGATCAAAATGATGGTCCTGGGCGCCAGACCCGATAGTAATAATCTGATCTCCATTACTTACAGGCAAACAAATCTCACCTTCTGTATTCGGCTCCATATCAGGAACTTGAATTCCGTTAATAAACAAGCGCATAGAGTCGGCTACATCCCAGACATAAGCCACGTGTGTCCAACGAGGCAACCAGATTTGGGTATCAGTTCGAAGAGATTGTGTAGGATAATTGACAGCATCCCCACTCTGGACAAAGCAATTCATATCGCCTTCACCACGAACCCAATGCAATCCCATATCGCCGACATAGTTACCTGAAATATTTTTACAGAAAAGATAGGTATAGTCAGGTTCATGGGTATCAGCTCTGAAGACTGAGTCTGGTTTAAACCACATCTCCACGGTACCAGCATCCAATTGACCTGGCCACAATAATGGAGTATCGGGGACAATTACGCGATCATGCTCCCACCATGAAAAATGCAAGGCACCATTCCACTGGGCTTGCATCGCTACTGGGAAAATCAGTATAAGTGCTAATATTACAACTTGAATCTTGCGTGTGGTTGATTTCATCATCCCACCTCCTTGTGCGCGGTTAATAATCATCCTACTCAAAAAAGTAACTCAATTGAAAAACGTTGTACATTGCCTAAAAGCCCCCATTGAGACCAGGCATAATTAAAGCCCACTCGGGTCGAATTTCCAATCCTTGGTGTTAACCCAAATCCTACTGATAAACCATTTTCACTCGAATCATCAAATAACGAATTATAACCAACCCGACCTACTATCAACTGTCTATAATTCCACTCCATACCCATATCAAGAGATTCAACATTGTTACTGGGGTGGTTTAGGTCTGTAGCAACGGTGAACTGATGATGATTCATTAAGGTAAACGAATAAGCGACTCCGAATCTAAATAACAGGGGTAGAGGGAATTGATCGGTCTCAAACAAAACATTTAGGCGGTCATTGGTGTAATGTGCTTCATCTGCATCATAGGCTCTGCGAAGATCCCGGCCACTCAGTTGCATCTCTGACCCATAATTGGCAATGGTAGTACCAATTTGGAGGCCTTCAATCCGAGTTTTATACAATACACCAACATCGATTGCCGTAGCATTGGCTGACTCGTGCCAAAGCTGTTGCAGAATATACTTAGCTGTGATACCAAAGGAAAATTTGTCAGTAATTGTAGCAGCGATTGTGGCAGCTAAAGCCATATCAGAAGCACTGTAATATTCACCTGTTCCGCCAGGAAGTTGGATCGTCCGGACTGGCTGCTTATCAACATAATTCAAAGCATTGACACTGAAGCCAGCCGAGAACCTTCCAGAGAAAGGAATAACAACACCAAAATATTCATGAGCAGTCCCAGCCAGCCATTCGGTGTAATTGACAGAGAGGGATACCTCACTCAGTTGAGTAATTCCTGCGGGATTCCAATACAGAGCGGTCACATCATTTGCTATAGCCGTAAATGCACCTCCCATAGCTTGAGAATATGCCCCCACGCCAATTTCAAGAAAAGCGGCTGATGATGTGCCTACATTGGTAACATTTTCTGTGTAATTCAAATCGACATAGGTTTCCTCAACGATTTGTGAATGAACCGTGACAAGAAAAGCACTCAATAACAGGATTGATGTGCGTATAAAATAATTTGTTTTCTTCACCAACATAAATGCTCCAGTATGGAATATTCTATCTGATCTATTTGATCAGCGCAAATTTACCTACTTTACTTCCAATCCCTTCGGCCTCAACGTGAAAGATGTACATCCCAAATGAAACTGACAGACCATCCTCTGTGATTAAATCCCAAGCTTCAGTCCCCTGGGTCATCGTGCTCGAGTGCTCTAATGTCCGAACCAGTTTCCCGCTCATAGTAAAGATTCGAATTGTACATTCTTGAGGTAGATTGACAAAATCGATTCGTCTTTCACCACGACCACTAGCGTAAAATAGAGGTTTTTCCCAGGTGGCTGTAACTATGTAAGGGTCAGGCACAACATAGATATTATCCATATCTGTGGTTGCTAGCTCATTCGACATCTTTGATCCAACCGTTGAAAAACTTAAGGTATCGTCAGCATTAAATGGTTTACTGGTCGATAGGGCAAAGACATCACCTGGTTGCGGATTTATCACATCAGTCATCGATGTATCATCTCGGAAATAAAATTCCCAGGCTGTGTTAAAGAGAAAGCCCTGGACATTAAATACAATGACAATGCGATCACCACCGTTAAGGGTGCTGTCTTTATGAATGGCCTCAGAAAATTCGAAATCCCACTGTTCATTGCGCGTGGTGTTCCAAACCTGAAAGTTTACCGGTGTGCGTAAAAAGGGTAAGGGATTATACGATGTATCCGTGTTGGCCGTGTCTACTCGGATCTCAAAATCTTCAGGTAAAGGTACAGATTTTGGTGACCATAATAACTCGGTTTCAATTTCAATGTTTGAATTGCCAACCAGCCACTTTGTCTCCATTACCTCTGCCGAATCATTGAACAGATTGAATTGCATTCCTTTAAGAATTTCGCTGCTGAGTGCAAATTCATCATAGGGATCTCTATGGAACACCAGAGCATCTTCAGTCACATCAGTAATCGATACCGTTGAGGTGTAGCGACCAAATCCTGAATCTGTGAAGGTTATCTCGTAGTCGTGGCCATCCATAATACTATCTGGAAGCATGACACTTACTTCATAATCTCCAGTTGCCAATCCTTTGTGCTCTATATTACTTGCGCTACCCGGGATATAGCCAGCACTCGGTGCATTGGGAACCATAACAGCACAGTTACGGTCTACAAACTTGACATCTCCCCAGGAATCAGTTTGGATAATCTTGGTGCATTCAACGGGTGCAATCGGGGCCAACAGTTCAGTATCAACAATGCCCCTATCATAAAAGTCATCATCATAGCCCTTGTCATAGGAACAGACAGCATAGTAGTAGGTTCTACCATTTTGAACATCCAAGTCCTCATAAAAGTACTCGAGTTCACTATTGTCACCCGTATAGAAATGAGCGCCAGTCCCTGTAATCTCTACGGGGTGAGGTCCAGACAGGTCGTTAGCCAAGTCAAACTGCGCCAATGGCTTCCAAAAGATTGGGCTACCGTAGGCATCCGTGATGGTCTTGATCTCATTAAAGGAGGGATCAGTCGATCGATAAATCAGATATCCCTCAAAGTCTTTACCATAAATAGGATCAATTGAGCGCTCTGCACTGTGATCCCATTTCAAAATGACTTTACCGTCTCCAGCTACAGCAGTTAACACAGGTTTCAGGGGTGGTTTTGCAAAGTTATAGTCGGCATCATAAATGCGTTGCATGGTCCGCTTATTACGAAAAATATCCTGTTCATCAGTCCCAAAAAGATTGGCAATCGCGAACTTGCGAGTTTCCTGTTTAGGCAAACTGAAATAGCCTGATCCATACATAAAGGCCAGGTTAGCTGGATCAACATAGGTAAAAAGATCGGGGGTCATTTGGTTAAAGGTTCTATCATCATATTGCAGACTTTGTGGCTCAAGAAGAATTACACTTGTCAGACCGATCTGATCTGATTCATCATTGTCTTGTGCGCCAAAATTTGGCTCGCCAGGGTCAGGTACACCATTGGCTTCGGAGCCGTCAGAGTCAGGACCTGTATACTCTAAAGCGTAGGGGTCAATACCATCATTTCCAACATCATCCAAAATGGCTTCACCCATATCCCAAACACCATTCAGATTAAAATCCTCATAAATTCTCCAGTCACCGTCTTCATCACCACTCCAGTGAAATTTATCTTCACCATAGTTTCCAATAGGCCCCAGAATATACTCCCCGCGATCATTGTCCTGGCGCTCATCTATAAGACCATTCTCATCATCATCGACACCATTTAATGGATCACCAGGACTCTCGAGGAAGGCGTACCCAAAATATCCTAAACCAGGTATCCCACGATTATCAATACCATCAAAATCCCAACAGTAGGTGATATCATCAAACTGATCAAATCGGGCATAATCCGGGTTATCGCTGGTACCACCCACCATGGCATCCACATACATACCAAAAACAACGGTTTCCAGGTCTTTATCGCTCACATTAGCAATATCGTAGCGCACGATGAGGATGTCCTCAGCCTCTACGGCAGCCCATTCATATCCACGAACCTTTACTTCAAAACCGAGACCACGCCTCCCATTGGGATAGCCTGCTGAATCCGCAGAGCTGCCAATGAAGGGATAATACTCAAACTCATCGTTATCGCGATCATCCATCACGTAATAGCTTTCCTGATCTGCTCGTGTATATGCCCCAAACTCACCATTCCAGAAACCATCTCGTGATCCTAAATCTCCATCATAGTCATGGGGCCAAGTTACAGGCCAGGTTTCTGGCTTATGACTCATAGCTGGATATTCATCTACGTTTTCGACATTACTATTAAGGTAACTACCTAGCGGTTGCCAGTTCCATAAATGACTGCCGTCAGGAGAAATATCATGACTGGTTGGATGAGAATAACTCTCTGAACAAATATTGACCGGGTCACCATTTGCATCCTCTACCTGTGCAGCAGCGATCATAATAAACTCGAAGCCATAGACCATCCCCGATCCTTTTGGCCATTCCATGCGAGGGTTTTCATAGCGATCGCCCAGGTTCCCGAAATTTGAGAAACGCGTATAAACTAAATTGCCATCATGGATCCCAGATCGACGGTCTTGCGCCCCGGCAAAGAGCAAACTCATGGTGAGCATTTGCAACGATATGATCCAAATAGTCAGGTGGTGTATATGACGTAACATATAAATTCCTCTTTATCCTAAAACTTGACTTGCAGGCCCAGGAGTACTCGGCGGGGTTCAGAATAATAATCAGGTCTTAGATCAACCTCTTCGATGGTAAAATTAGGATTGTTTGCTAGCACTTCTGTCGCTGGAATTGTTCGATAAGGAGCTTCAGAGTCACCCGTACTTGAATACACATATAGTTGATTCAACTGGTCCGTAAGATTGAAAACCTTGCAAAATAGTTTCACGTTAAAAGCACCATACCTGATCGACTTAAACAAGTTGAGATCAAAATTGTAAGTGGCTGGTTTGCGATCACTATTCTCAAATTGAGTATCTAAGGCAGATCCTGGATTCGATGGTGTATAGGGCTGGCCTGTTGCAAAGCGACCAATGAGACCCAGATTCACTCCTGCTGGTAATTTTGTTGAAACGGAAGCGTTTAAGGTATGAGTTTGATCCCAATCAAGAGGTAGCACCTGTTTCTCTGCTTCTTTGTTATCATTGTATGCATTAAATATAGAATTGGGGTCTGAGGCATTTCCCTTGGCCAATTGATACGTATAATCAACACTGGCTGAGAAAGAGTTGGAATACAACTTATTCAAGGTAAAGGTGATTCCTCGCACATTTCCATAATCCCTGTTGATATAGCGGGCGTAAACTTTTTTGTCGATAGTACTAATAATTTCCTGACTGAGGAGATTGCTGATATCTTTGTAATACATGGTCAATTCTAGACCGTAAACATCTGTAAGTTGCTGTTGCAATCCAATCTCATAACCGATGGTTTTCTCTGGCTTCAGATTCACATTACCCATGGTTGTCTGAAGGCCACCCAACTCAATTTCATACTCGTAATTATTGTAAATGGCATTGAATCGGGGTAGCTGAAAGAAATGACCATAAGAAACGTGGATGACACCCTTATCAGAAATTGGGTACGCCAGTCCCAAGCGCGGACTCAATTGCTGGCGAGTTTCACCAGGCGCCAATTCAGAGTCGAGTCGAATACCATTATTGATATCTGTTTGAGCCCTCAAGTCAGTGGGAATATCTGCGTTGGGATCCCAATAGTCCAACCGCAATCCAGCATTCATGATAATATCGTCATACTCAAACACATTCTGGATGTAGACAGCGCCTTCTAGAGGCTCAACCACATAGTGATTGAATCCAGCAGTGTTTTGATCTGGTAAACGCAGAATCGGTTGCTCATAAAGCGAACCATCCGTAACGGTGCTTAAGCTATAATAATCAAGATGATGTCTTTTTATCTCGCCGCCAAATTTCAGCTGGTTGTGCTGATTCACTTGAGATGTAAAATCAAATTTTGCTGATTGGGCTGAACGGGTGATATCATAGCGACTATTTTGGGTTCCACCAAAGCTAAAACTCTGGTCTGCAAATGGGCTGGACCGATAAAGTGAATCGAGAGGATCTTCAAATAAATAGGCTTGAGTATTTTTTGAGTAAAGAGAGAAATTGATAGTATAAAAGGATCGATTGGAAAGTACATGGTTAAGACTAACTATATGGTTGTAGCTGTTGTCATACCAGGTTCTAACTCCCTCTGGCGAATACCGACGATAATCACTATAGGATCGACCTGTACCACTGGTGTAAAAGAGGGAATATCTTAATTTTACCGATGGTGATATTTTGGTTGTGATTTTACTATAAATCGAAGTCTTTGATCTGCCAGCAATTGGCATAAAGCTACCATCACCTGTTTTCAGTGAATCAGGAACGGCAATACCATAAGACCGTTCATCCTGTGTTTGTATTTTTTGAGCCTCGTTGATGTAATACTGAATAGGAACCGTATCTTCTATACGAACATCATTCCGCCCATAGAGCCATCCATCCGTCTCTTGATAGCGACTTGAGAAATAAAAAGACCCCTCCGGCAGGAAGAAGAGAGGGCCTTGAAAACTAGCTGATATATTTTGTTCATTGGCTTCAACAGTATTAATATTCCAGAATATGTCCTGTGCACCTGAAACATGATCCCCTGTTGAGAGTGATATATTTCCAGAAAACTCTTGAGCACCCTCTTTGGTTACCACATTGATAATACCTGATTGAGCCTGGCCATATTCAGCATTAAAGGTTCCACTGATTACTTGTAGCTCCTGAACCCAACTGTTCTCAAGACCAATGGAACTACCTCCATTATATTGATCAGTAATAGATACTCCGTCAATCAGATAGGCAATTTCACCGCCCCGTCCACCTCTAATGTGAAATCCACCCCCAGCATCTTGTACGACGCCAGCCTGGAGCTGAATTAAATCACCCACTTCTTGAACGGGCATGGAGGCAATCTTTTCAGCTGAAACATAAGCAGTTGTATTGGTACGACTTTTTTCCACAACCAGACGCTTGCTAACAACCACAACTTCTTGGCCCTCAAGTGTTTCCTGGGCAATTTCAACATTGATATTTGTGGAGAGGTCAATATTTACCAGAACATCAGTAATGCTGGTTTTTTGATAGCCTATATAGGAGCAGACCAGGGTATAAGTTCCAGGACGTACACCAATTATAAAATAGTCGCCATTGAGGTCGGTCATGGATCCCTGGCCAGCACTTGGAATGTATACATCAGCCCCAATAATAGGATCGCCTGTGTTTTGATCAATGACCCGTCCCATGATTTTACCTGTCGTTCCAGCAACGGCAAAAGAGCCAGAGATAATCAAGAGTAATATATGGATAAACATCAGCTTGCTACGCATACCTCTCCTTGTTCTGAAATACATTCAACTGAGGACTTAATGTTAAGCATTTAAATTCATCTTCATTCAGCAAAATTGGTATTTATTTAGTTGAGTTACGACAGCTCTCGAACTCAAATTCCTTAAACAGGTATTTTTTAGAAAAAATCATTATGAATATTTATTCACAAATATTGATTCAGCTTTCATTTTGCACCTAAAATAGACTAAAGTCAATATAAATTATTGTCTCCCCTTTCGCTAATAGTGTTTGGTACGGCTCTATCTAATACCTGCCCTATTCTCATTAAAATCTAAACTATTTTATAATCATGCCACAAATTACTGGATATTTATTCACGTATGTTGCACCTTGTTACGATACCTGCATAGTAATTGATGGTATTGGACAACACTTAATCGGGAGAAAATCACTCGTGACCAGCAAACAGTCAACAAAAGAAGAGTTACTCATCCTCGTTGCATCGCTTTATTATGTGGAAAATTTAGGACAGGCAAAAGTTGCCCAACTGGCTGGCATCTCACAGGCAAACGTTTCGCGCTTACTTAGCGAAGCTCGCAAACGGGGAATTGTTCAAATCAATGTTAAACCCTTTTCGCCTAGAGCACAGGATCTTGAAGACAACTTGAAACAAAAATTCAATTTAAATCATGTTTTTGTGATTAACTCAAGTGCTCAAAGGAATTTGATTCAACAGCGGCAGGCTATTGGGTATTTTTCTGCACGGGATGTAAGTGATCTGATAAAAACCCATTATACTGTCTGTGTTGCAGCTGGTCGACATATCCAATGTCTCGTTGATAACATGCTCCCGAACAGCCATACCTCGAATGTGACCTTTGTGCAGGCCATGGGTCATATCAGCAATGATGTTCAAGGAGATGATGCCTTTGAGATCACACGTAAACTAGCGAAGAAATGGAATGGTACATCTTGCAGTCTTCAAGCCCCTGCAATTACCGCTGACATAGCTACCTTCAAGGCATTCACGTCACATAATCAAATTAAATCTGTGCTCAATTACATGGATAACGTGGATCTGGCCATCATTGGAGTGGGCATCAGTTCAGATTCTGTATTCTTGGATCGAGCCTTTATTGCTCCTTCAGATATGGAAGCACTTACTGCTCGAGGAGTTGTCGGTGAGATTTGTGGACATTTCTTCGATAATCAAGGCGTAGAAGTTAACACCTCTTACAAAGACCGGGTTATAGGTATTTCCCTACAACAACTGCGGGATACGCAAGACGTTTTGGCCATTGTTAGTAATGCAAATCGGGCAGAAGCAGTTAATGCTGCCATCCGGGGTGGGATTATCAAATCCCTGGTCGTTGATGATCAGTGTGCTGAGGCATTAATTAAGATCTAAACTTTACCAGACCTTGAGCTTAGCTAAAATGTCTATTCTGCGATAATAAATTGAGCCTGGACCAGCTCCTGACGTCTATTTAGTAAACGATTTGTGTTCTAACTCGGTCATCTGTTCAACTTTGGGTAAGGAGCCCCCACCCAGAAACTCTGACCCCAACCAAGCATCCACAATAGATTTAGCCAATTCTGTTCCAATCACCCGGGCACCCATGGTCAAAACTTGGGCATTGTTACTTTTCTGAAGTCGTTCAGCTGAATATGTATCATGACATAAACCAGCGTAGACGCCCTCAACCTTGTTGGCAATGATGGACATGCCAATACCTGTTCCACAAATGAGAATTCCGCGGTCAAATTCTTTTTGCTGCATTCGAACTGCCAGGTTATAGCCTATTTCTGGGTACATCGCAGGTTTTTTGCCACTATGATTCAAATCAGTAATATCCCACCCAGCCTGTTTAAGATGCTCAAATACAGTGAGTTTAAAGTCAACAGCGGCATCATCACAATCAATAGCGATGGTTAATTTTTTCATACTTATAAATCCTTATTTCTGTTCCAGCCGGGGTGCGACTGCATTCCAGGTTAAAGCAAAAAAGAAGGTTCCAGCCAAACCAGCAAAGATCAGGACAAGAAATCCTGTTGACCAACCACTGTGATCTACGATGTAGCCGAGACCCCATCCAGATAGAATTCCACTGAGATAGCCAAAGATACCAGTCAAACCGATGGCTGCTGCAGCTACCCGTTTGGTCGCCAGGTTGGCAGCCATGGTACCGACCAAAGCCTGAGGACCATAGATAAAAAACCCAATGGCTGATAGCAGTGAAGCATAAACATAGGGAGAGTCTGATGGTAATCTCCAAAAAAGAAAAATGGCTATGGTACAGGCTGCCATGTAAAAAAAGGCTGCCCTGCCACCCCGACCTTTGAAGACATGATCCATAAGCCAGCCACTGACTAACATACCACCAATACCAAAGACTTCATAACCGGCTACGATCCATCCCGCCTGGGTGATATCCACCCCTTTCATCTCAGTCAAAAAGGAAGGCCCCCAATCCAAAATGGCAAACCGGACGGTATACAAAAAAAAGTTTGCAAATGAGAGCACCCAGATCATGGGGTTTTTAAACACATATTTTACGAGAAATTGGCGTTGCTGTTGCCAACTAACCTGCACATCTGGTTCTTTATCAGCCACTTCACCCTTGTAAACCTCCACTGGAGGTAAGCCCAAAGATTGAGGTGTATCCCTTAACCAGTAGGCCAAAAAGAGGGCTCCCACGAGAGCAATCCCAGCAGGCACATAAAAAGCCCACCGCCAATTATAAACAACCAAGAAGCTGGTCAATATAAGCACCAGTGACGCACCAATAGAGTGGGAGGTATTCCAAATAGCAAACTTAGTTCCCCGTTCACCTGCTGAAAACCAATGGGTGATACTGCGGGCACAAGGAGGAAAACCCATTCCCTGGAAATAACCATTCAGAAGCCAGAATAATCCAAAGGCCAGAACAGTACTGCTCATCCCAAAAAGAATACTCATTACTGCTGAAAGTGCCAAACCTGCAGCCATGAAATAACGCGGATTTGCTCGGTCAGCGATGACCCCATTGAAAAATTTTGAAAAGCCGTAGAGGAGACCATGTAGCGTTAAAAAAAGACCTAACTGAGCTTTGGAAATCCCCAATTCAGCCTCCATGCCAGGAAGAGCCAGAGACATATTTTTACGAACAAAATAGAAAAGAGCATATCCAATCATGGTTGTATACATTATCCGAATTCGCCAGTACCGATAGGCTTTGCGATACTCCGGGGTACTCGTGTCCATTTGATCAATGGGAGGGGCAGGATTGAAGAGCTCCATAAACTTTTGCTTCATTGGTCTACTTTCTATGATTCCGACAGAAAGTCAATACGAGTAATCTTGGATTGAATGATGTTGATGCAACTAACCCAAGATCGGTCACAATTCGTTTCGACTTTGTCTGAGTTTTTCCCCCAGCTCCTTGATGCTTGGTACGAGAAGATCAGGAGTAAATGGACTGGTTTCAATATCGGCCTCTGTCGCTTCACCTGTTAACACAAGCACGCCTACAGTACCACTCTCCTGCGCCATTGCCACATCTGTATAAAGGCGATCACCCACCATGGCAAGTTCATGTTTCTTCAGACCGTGTTCTTCAAGGATGCCTTCTAACATGAGTGGGTTTGGTTTCCCTGGAACGGCTTCAGGAATAATGCCCGTCGCCTTTTCTAACGCCGCACACACAGCACCGCAATCCACTAGAACCATGGGTTCATCAGTGGGACATATATAATCTGGATGAGTGGCGATAAAGGGTTTTCCCTGCTTAATCCAGTAAGCTCCCTTTGACAGGCGCTCAAAGGTCAGGGTCGTATCAAAACCCACAACAACTAATTCTGGTTCTAGCTCCAAGTCTCCATTAACAACGGTATAGCCAGCATCTGTAAATTCTTGTTTTAGTCCCGAAGTACCCAAAATAAAAACACGATTTGCATCTGGATAGACATTACGAATATATTTTTGGGTCGCCAAAGCCGAGGTATAGACATTGTCACGGGTCGCTTCAATACCTAAGGCGTGAATTTTATTGAGATACTCCGCCACACTTTTCGAGCTATTGTTGGTCAGAAAGGTATAGCCAATACCCATTTCTTGTAACCCTGCTAAGAAATCAAGTGTGTATGGGAAAAGCGTTGACCCGTTGTAAATCGTTCCGTCCATATCCAGAGCAACATGACAAATAGCTTTAAGCTGCAAATGGTTCAATGTCATCGTCATGAGAGCGCATCAGCTTCTACCAATGCTGGCTCAGACTTAATTTTCCAATAGGTGTTATCGGAAAAAATTTGCTCTACACTATTTCCCAACCAGCCACCCTCCAAAGCAACATCCAGGATAGTGTAGCGCGTCCGAATATATTGAGCCAATTGATAACTGCTTTTTAGTCTGGCATAATCTATCCCAATATCCTGCGGTTCAATTGGGCCATTGACCTTGGCCAGCTTGTTACGTAATTCTGAAAAGGGTAAGATCTGTTTAACTATTTGCGGTCTTAATTCCGGCCACAGATTACTTAAATTATTTAGACGCTTTTGGAGTACCTCTGGAGACACAACTTTAGCCAAAGCTTGCTCGGCTACCTGCCTTGCAATATCTGGATCTTTAAAATAAGCTGTTATTTCGCTTTCTACTTGTTTAGTGGTTCTCCAGCGACGCTGAATTTCATTAATGTCCCAATTTTGATTTTCCATGGGTATTTCTAGGATGCGATCATAAAGTGCCAGGGATGATAATGATCCAATAGCCACCTTGAATCCGTGTGAGGGGGCGATACCGTGATGCGTATGATTTTCAATATCCCAGAGGTGGCTAAACTGATGTTCTGCCCCAGAAGCAGGGCGGGATGACCCTAAAGCCTGCATAGCGAGGCCAGCCATGAGTAATCCTTCAACTAGAAAACAAAGCGCCTTGTCCTCCCCTCGTTTTACCCCTCCAGCATCTGCTGTCAATTCACGCAATGGGTGTTGTACCAGTGACCATGCCGTTTGGTCTATTGCTTCAACTCCTAAGGCATCTGCTAGAATCCAATCAGCACCTGCTGGAATTTTTGCTATTAAATCTGCGTAACCCCAGGCATTCATTTCTGGAGGAGCATCAGCAATAATAGAGAGGTCTGCAATAACGCACAAAGGGGCCGAGCAGAGAAAAGTTTGTTTAAATCCAGCGTGAGTGATGGAAGCCCCAAACGCGGTATACCCATCAACAGAGGCTGCAGTCACAACAACCATATATTGTCGTCCACAGCGATAAGCTGCCAATTTTGTCAAATCATTGATGGTCCCGGAGCCGACTGCAACTGGAATTGCATCTACAGACTCAAGATAACGAGTCAACTCATCAACATGATCCATCTCAGCATGGAATTCACTCTCCCTGAAGATAAACGGGGCCATAGTGTTAGGGTCCTGTGCCTCTAAAACTTTTTGAACCTGTGCACCTGCCACCTTCCAGGTGTTTTGATCTGCAACAATAACAGCCTTTCGTCCCGGGAAACACTTTTTAAAGTAATCCCCAGTAGTCGTGGCCGCGTGCCGACTCACATTGATGTACCTCGTGGTATCTGCCTTCGACAAAGCAACTTCAAGTCGCTGACTGCTCTCAATTTCAAATGCTTCCATCTCTACCTCTTTAGACTGATCTCTTGCAAAACAATATTTTATTCAATCCTTAGATTTATCAACGCTATAGATTTTTTATAAATTCTTTATATATCTCAATGGTCATTACTGGATAATCCGTAGCAAAGGAGCGAACGCCTAATTCAAGTAACTGAGTGTACACTTCTGGTTCAACCATGCGCCAGGGTAAAACTTGGAACAAAATCCCTTGCGCGCTGACTTCCTTCATCCTGGCTTGTAGATAATCTGGTGACGGCTTAAATGGCTGATCGCTACCCTCATCTGGGTATTTTACATGAATCTGGATCGTGGTTATCCCTTCAAACTGATTTTCACGAATTGACGCAAAGGTCTTCTCAACATTTTCCAGGCTACCACCAATCCAGAGCAGGGACAATGATTCTGGAATTCTGTTGTGCCATTGTCGAATCAGCTCATGATGTTTGGTTGTAAAAATAATTTGCTTCTCCAGACCATAACTCCTCACCATCGTTGCGAGTCGATCTAGATCAATTTCTTTATAATCCAGATAAATAAAACGATCTGGATGTCCGGACATAGCTGTAAAAACTTCTTCCAGTGTAGGTATCTGTTGGGGATTTCCGCCACGAAAGAAACCAACATCCAGGGTTTTAACCACAGTCAAACTCATTTCACTAAAGGAAATATTAATGAGTGAATCAGATGTATTGGGTGCGAGACGTTTTGATGTTTTATCATGCATGCAGATGATAACATCGTCAGAGGTCGTTCTAATATCAGCCTCCGGAATAATCCCCATCTTCCAGGTTTCAATAAATGTTTCGATGGTATTTTCAGGAATTCTTAGACCGCCACCGCGATGGGCTTGGATCGGCATAACCCCTAAATCACGATATACATTGATGGGTGCCATAGAATCCTCCTTACAACCTACAAATGCAAAAACTATCAATATCAAACCTGTCATCCATCTCATAGATTATTTCTCCAGACTGTTTTGAACACTTCTTTTATGTGTGAAATATTTGGAAAACAACTTTATTTTCATATTGTTGAATATTTATCCATGAATAATAATACGCTAACCATAATATCTTAATCCGTCATGTATGTCAATGAGTATTTTTAATGAGCAGGACCTTATTCAACCAGCATTACTGACAGTTTGATAATGCCTATTTTTTGTAAATGGACTTATAAAAAATAATGGCGTGTTATTACTATCTGGCGGATTTCGACATATACAAAGCGGCTGAACATTTCGCCCAGCCGCCTCGTTTTACTTGCGCTTATTTACAAGAATCTGGTACTCTTATAAAACACCTATTTCAGGTACAACATCTTTATTACTTTGGAATAATCTCCCGCTTGAATTCTAGCAAAATACATTCCTGTACTTACTTGTGTACCTGCGGCACTTAATCCACTCCACTTCAGATCATACCAGCCAGCTGACTGTGAACTACTCACGAGTACATTAACTTCCCTACCGGTAATATCATAGATGACCAATGATACATCAGCAAATTCTGGCAACGCATAACGAATGTTGGTTGTTGGATTGAATGGGTTGGGGAAGTTCTGGTTCATTGCATATACATCGGGCAAGCCAGCATGGACACCAACAAAGGTTGATACAAAACTGACCGTTGAATTCGCAACGATTGAGTTACCCAGCATATCCCAAATATTATTCATAGTAATTGTATATTCAAGGTCAACAGTATATGGTGTGGTAACCAAGGTTACAACATTACCGTCAGCTTCTGCGGCCAAAGGCTCTCCAATCCCATTATCAAATGAATAGTTTGCTAGACGTTCACCTGTAGCAGGATGAACAAGCTCTGAGAAGGTCAGAACCACACTGGTGTCACTTGTTGCCACTGCAGAAACGATTTCTGGACCAGTAACATCAAAATTCTCCCAACCTGGTGTTCCGCCTTCTTCCATACTTGGAATCCAGTTTAAAACAGCTGAGTTAGATATTGAATTATCCACTAGGGCTAAAGAAGGACCTGTTCCGTCAGCTTCTGGAGCATGGAGGAAATCATCAGTACTTTCAGCAGTACCGTCATCATAATGCATAAATGTCACCATGATATCTGTGGAGCTGAAGAGCAGAACATTGTCCCTTGAATCGCTCAGCCCAACACCTGCCTCAGTAACATCGAGATCATATTCAAAATCTTCAGGAAGTGCAGAAGCAGACCCTGAATTATTCAGGAAGACATAATACTCTCCAGGAGCCATACTTGTCCCGGTCGGCACGCCAAATCGTCCATGAGTTGGGTTGTCATCCATAATGTACCATCCACTAATATCGACATGAAGATTGCCAGCATTATAGATTTCAACAAACTCATACTCAAGCGTATCTGCGCCAAGAGCATTGTACATCACTTCATTTACAACGATATCAGGATAATTAGGTGCACTGGTGATGTTTACACTACCTGGTGTTCCACCATAGAAATAACTGGCTTGCCAACTGGCTGGATCGTTGCGATCCATGCTTGGGTCAATCAGTTCAACAGATGCTCCAACGCCCCAACGAGGTGCGTTAGGAAATGCTAGTTGATCGGTATGATAATCCACAAAGTCAGTCAAATTACCTAGATCATCCCAGAGATAGATTATATCTCCACTGTTATTCAGATTCCATAGATGATTCCGAGTTGTGTCGGTATAATCGATAGCTGCCTGAAGATCTGGCGTAAAATGTAAGGGCCAGCCTTTTTCCTCGCCCTCACCATAAACATAAATAGTGAAATAGTCACCAGGAGCTAATAGTGTATTTACACTATCTGGGATCACAATATTACTGTGTGATTCAGGTTCGTCTCTTAGCGCCCAACCGACAACATCAATGGTGTCTGCTGAATTATTGTATAATTCAATGAACTCATTATCATAATATTCTGAGTTATACTGAAACTCGCTAATAACTATTTTGTCCGTATATGCTTGATAGATAAAGGTCACTGTGCTCAAGGTATCGATCACATTTCCTGATACATCTGCCACATTACTCACTGTAAGCGTGTAGTCCGTTTCGTGAACCAGGGTGTCAATCGTCAACATTACTTGAAAATCCATCCATGTCGCGACCAGAGGTGTACCAATGTCACCATCCACTGAATAGTTAAGCAGTGTCGATGCTGTCACTGAATCTACTGATTCTGAAAATGATACATTGATTGTGTTCATATCAATAACACGAACAGATAGCAATGTGGGTGGAAACTCATCAAGTGGCTCTGTACCAGGTGTACCACCTATGCCGCCACTGGCTTTCCAGTTTAGTGGATCATGATTTGACAATGTTGGATCGATTAACTCTAAGGAGTATCCTAGACCATCAGCACCGGCAGCATGTTCAAACATCTCACCGGCTTCACCATCATCGTAATACATGTAGCTAACCAATTCACCCGCCTCATTGAAGAGCAGTGGATTGTCTTGAGAATCACTGTATTCAATACCACTCGTGCTAACATCAAAATCAGGAGTGAAAGGAACGGTAAACGTATCTGATGAAACATAGTTAAAGGTGGTCATGTATTCCCCTGGACCAATTTTGGTGCCAGCAGGGAAAGGGATTCTTTCGTGTGTTGGGTTATCATCTAAAGTGTACCAACCACTAATATCAACACTATCTGTTTCTGCATTAAAAATTTCAACCCACTCTACTTGAGCTGAATCATCAAGCGAAGAGTGATACATGACTTCACTGATCACGACAGCAGGATATACTGGAGCAATAGTGACATTTTCAATGCCTGGGGTTCCGCCATAATAATAACTGGCCTGCCAGTTCATTGGATCATCATTACTCAATGCAAGGTCGATAATCTCCACAGTATGTCCGATACCGCGATAGGCTTCCACAGGTACAGTGTTGGGAATACTTTGATCATAAGCAACACTATCGACGAGATTGCCCATGTTATCCCACATATAGATAATGTCATCTGAGTTATTCAGGTTCCACATGTAAAAATGACTTGTATCTGCATAATTAATCGCGCCATTTACATCTGGGGTAAAATGGAGTGGCCATCCGTTTACAGCACCATCACCATAGGCAAAGACTGTAAAGTAATCTCCAGGAGCCAAGATATTGTCTGTCGTACTCTGCACAATTATAGGAGCATGACTAGCTGGTTCATCACGAAAGGTCCATCCCGTAATGTCAATGGTCTCTGCTGATGCATTGTAAATTTCGAACCATTCGTTATCACTACCTTCAGAATTATATGTAAATTCACTGATAACAACTTTGCCTAAATATTCGTAATAGGAAAAGTTTGCTGTGCTGCTGGCAGCGATTGTCTGGGTACTATCAAGACTATAAACATCACTAACAGTTACCACATAGTCCGTTGCGTGGGCCATACTTGCCCCTAATGTCAGTACAACCATATTAGCTTCTGCAGTGGCGCTCAGTGGTGCACTACCACTAATATCATAATTGGCAGCCATAACTGCTGTTACTGAATCAATTGGGAATGTATAACTTAGGGTAACCGTTAAATCGTCTATTGTTTTTACATCAAGAATAGCAAAGGGGTTGAGTGAATGGGTAAACCAAACTCTCGGATCAAAATCTTGAGGGGCATCCTGTGTGCCATCACCACCACCTGAATCATTGTCAATATCCCATTCGGCTGGATCAAAAGTTGCATTTCCCGTGGTAACGGTAGAAACTCTCTCAGCGCGACCATCTTCAAACTCATGATCTGTTCCACTGCCATCCTCTGCAGGGCGACCATAAAAATCAACAACCTCCATGGCTACATTGAACAGAGCAATATTATCATCGCCATTGCTATCCACGGGTCCTGCAGCTGCACCATCTAGGTCTGCTGCAAAGCCATAAGTATCTAGAAAAACATCTCCATTTCGCGCAGCGATGTAAAAACCACCGGCAGGAATAACACCCCGCAACGCAAGTCTCGTCGAGATATAATCATTCGCATTCGTATATCTTCCGAGAGACCAGCCCTCGCTAAGATCTACATCTTCAGTGCCACTATTGAATAGCTCAACGTATCGAGCAGCGTAGGCGTTATTAGGATCGGCAATCTCAGTGATAAAAATATCACTGAAAGCAATACTTGTAAGAGCAAACATCAATACCGTGATGATCGTTCCTTTAAAAGCTGTTCTCATCATTCTCTCCTCTTTTATTTGACGCTAAAAACATTTTACTAACTGGTTTGGACCAAGCAAATGCTTAACCCACTCCGAACAAAAACTAACATTCCACTATTTTGTAAGACTTGTCGAATATTTAATAATGATTAGAATCATTGTCAATATATCAATTCATGAATATTTATCCAAAATGATTGCTAATCTTAACCATTAATGAGTTAACTCTTAAGCACCAACTTATGCCAAGCCAGATTCATGACCGTTTTCCTCCGATATCAGCGACATCAGAATTTTGATCTCATCCTGGGTTTCCTCCGGAGACCAATAAAGCTTCTTAGCCGCAAGTTCAGCGACACTATTTACAACATCTATACTACGGTCAGCATAAGAGCCTATCTTTGTCCGTCGGAAAAAGATATCTGCTAAGGTTTCAGCATGTTCTGCTTCGATAGCGTAGGCAACCTCAGCCATTATTTCTGGTCTATCCTCAGAAATGTGAGATGCCAGCTCAGGTGATTCTCTGATTTGTTCAAGGAGTTCCTTTGATCGAGAGCCATAAAATGACTGTAAGTGTTGAATAGAGGCCTCACTAATTTGATACTGGGTAGCCAGATCATGAATTGCATCTTTATTTGCCTCTGAAAGTCGCGCCCCGGGTAAAAGTTCACTACGTGTTGAACAGGCTACACTTACCGCTAATCGACTACAGATGATATCCGCAGTTTCCTCAGCCAAACTTCGGTATGTTGTAAGCTTCCCTCCGATGATTGAAAATACTCTTGGTGACCCCCCTTCTTTCTCATGATCAAGAATAATATGTCGCCTGGTTACGCTGCGTTCTTTTTTGCCTGGCTCAAAGGGTAGCGGCCGTATGCCTGAGTAAGTGTATAATACATCTTCCTTTTTAAAAGTGTATCCTGGAATAAGTTGATTCAACTCGTAAAGTAAATATTTTATTTCTTCCTCAGTGGCATGGACTTCATTCATATCTCCGTCATAAAAAATATCCGTTGTACCTACCAGATAGTAGTCTAACCACGGAATGATGAAATAGGGGCGGCCATCCTGTCGGGCCTCGACATAAATAGCTTCTTCAGGGCCGCCTTCAAAGCGCTTGATAAGTAAATGGCTCCCTTTGGTGCCCCCCATCTTTCGACCCACTTCCTGATCAAGATTTATGTTCACATTATCAACAAAGGGACCACCGGCATTTATCACGTATTTTGCCATAATCTCGTATTTTGTGTTTGTTAACTTGTCTACTGATTTGAGTACATGATACTTTTGTTCAGAATCTTGGCTTAAACTTAATACCTCAAAATAGTTCAGCGTAGTTGCACCAGCATCCTCTGCCCCAATGATTAGCTCTAGAGCCAGACGCTCAGGAAAAGCAACTTGGCAGTCATAATATGATAATACTGCTGTCAAGTCTTCCTGGTTAAGAGCGGGATCAATAACGGCTTGTTCTCGCTTTTTACGGGTATTGGCAGTATAACTATGATTTGGCAATGATTTGTCATACGACAGTATATCATACAGAGTCAAACCAGCTCGTACCATCCAGGCGGGTCGCTTACTATGTTTATAGATAGGAACATTTAGTTTAAGCGGTTTTACCAGATGGGGGGCATTTGACAAGAGGCGTTCACGCTCAGCCATTGATTCACGCACTAAGGCTAACTCAAAATATTCCAAATATCTCAAACCGCCATGAATGAGCTTCGTTGAAGAACTGGTAGCATACCAACCAAAATCCTTTTTTTCCAGTAGAATGGTGCTTACACCTCTTTTGGCTAAATCCAGAGCAATTCCGGCACCGTTAATACCGCCGCCAATGATGGCAACATCATAGTTTACCAAAGCCGCTTCGTTGAGCTGCTTTTCTCTATCCATTTTGGTGATTCCCATTTTTCCTCACTAAAGCCTTGCGTGTCTAAGGGTTGATATTGTATTTTTATCGTGCATAATTATTCACTAATATTAATTCACGTCTATTTTGACAAAAACTTTGCCAAAAGTCAAGTCCAATGTTTAGCTTCATCTATTAATTGTTTAAAGAGAAGGAGAACATCAAGTGAGGTCTATTAATTTAATTCTACTAATTTCAATTCTGACATCATCTGGCATCACCCAAGAAGCCAAGGTTCCTACATCGGTTTATTATGAACGCAAATCAGATCTCTTTACCCATCTGCCCAACACGGCAGATGAAATAATCCTCCTGGGGAATAGTATCACAGATGGCGGCAACTGGTTCGAACTACTGGGGGATCCCAGGATCAAGAACAGAGGAATAAGTGCAGATGTTACCCGGGGCGTACTCAATCGCCTGAATGAAGTGACCGAGTCAAAACCCTCGAAAATATTCTTACTTATTGGAATAAATGACATAGCCAAAGGTGCATCACAAGCAAACATTCTTCAAAATATTAAAACAATTTTGCTAGAGGTTCACGCTAAGTCACCTGAGACTCAAGTGTACCTCCAAAGTATCTTACCTGTAAACCCCCATTTTAATAAATACCCAAAACATGTAAACAAAAGTGCTGAAGTGCTTCAGCTAAACAAAAAAATCGCCGATCTATGTAACCAATCTCGTGCGATCTATCTCGACTTGTACAGCCATTTTGTTAATAGTGAGGGATTGCTAATTGAGGAATATACAAATGATGGCCTTCATCTATCGGGAAAAGGTTATCTGGTTTGGGCGGATATTCTTAGGCCATATATCAAGAATTAAGACGATTTAGTTTTGGGAGATTCGTTCACTAAAAGCTGGCTCATATTTGTTTCCGGACATTTCCCAAAACAGAAGATCAACTTATCGACCCATCCCGTAATTATGCCACAGTATATTTGAGACCTCCCGAATAAGGGCAAAGCCCTCATTATCCTGACCCCAGGATTGATCTTCCTGATGATTGGTAATAATGCAAAACACATAGTCACCTGCAGGCGCATTGACCAACACCACTTCTGATCTTGAGTCATTTA
>Ga0307988_1000285_pt1 | contig 37896 bp, 30 predicted proteins | sample EllFjometagen183_FD_203166 | JGI IMG/M metagenome (GOLD analysis project Ga0307988, IMG submission 203166) | Marine microbial communities from Ellis Fjord, Antarctic Ocean - #183 | ecosystem: Environmental > Aquatic > Marine > Unclassified | place: Southern Ocean | collected 2014-10-08 | reverse complement strand
ATCATCTCTCCCCAGGACATGATCTACAGGATTCTTTCCCGGGAAAAGGCCTATGAATCCCAGGCCCTGGTTTTTTTTCTCAGGGATTATTCCGGATCAATGGGGGGAAAGGTAACCCAGACCGTGGTTTCCCAGCATGTGATGCTCTATTCCTGGTTAATGTATCAATATGAAAAACAGGTGGAAACAAGGTTTATCCTCCACGATACAGAGGCCAGAGAGGTGGCTGATTTTTATAAATATTATTCCTATAAAGTGGCCGGGGGAACCAAGGTGTTTACAGCATTCAAACTGGTCAATGATATCGTGGAAAGGGAGAGCCTGGCCAGGGATTATAATATCTATGTCTTCCATGGTACAGACGGTGACGACTGGGACAAGGAAGGCACACAGACCATTGAGGAGATCCAGAGGATGCTGGCATATGCTGCAAGAATCGGTATTACCATTGTGGAGCACTCCTATGTGGGTGCCAAGCAGACGGAAGTTGAAAAATATCTGAAAACTTCGGGAATACTGACCAAGCACAAAGAGTTGATCAAAATGGATGTAATGGGTGAAAACGTGGATGATTCAAGGATTATCCAGGGCATAAAACGACTTATTTCCTAACTCCTGGTTGTTTAACCGGAAAGGCAGGTATCTATGGAACTTGTGAGTCAACATGTCAAAGGTATCATGGAAGAATGCAAGCTCAGGGCCCGGGATGCCGGGTTGAGATTTGATAACGAGACCCTTGAGTATATTGTGACCAATCGGGATATGATCGAGCTGAGCCCTAAGGTGATGATACCCACCCTCTATGACTATTGGGTCAATGATGTGAGGGTATTGTCCGGCAAGGGGATGTATGAGGCATATCCCTCCAATCCCTATGAAACCGTCATCAATACCCGGCCAGCCATTTCCTTTTACAATGACAATAACCCGGACTGGCTCAATGTCATGATTTTTTATCATGTCCTGGGACATATTGATTTTTTCCAGAACAATATTTTTTTTAAAAACACCTGGGATCTTGACCTGGCCGGCCAGGCATTGGCGGATAAGCGCATGATTGCAAAGCTCCGCTCTGAAAAGGGAAGATGGCTGGACTATGTGATTGAATTTTCCCGGGGTATTGACAACCTGGTGGACTATCAGCAACAAATTAATAAAATCATTTCCAGAGAAAATAAAAAAAAGATGACCAAAATAGATTTTTATTTTGATATCTTTTTGCAGAGGATGAAAAAGGTATCCCACAATACCTATCTCAAAGAGATTACCCGGTATAATCTGTGCAATGCAAACCAGGAAGATTTTTTTGATCGCCTGATCGTAAAATATCCTGAATTTGAAGAACTCTATAGAAAAGAAACAGAATCAAAGATTCCCCATGATCTGGATGTCATGGACTATATTATTCAATATTCCCCTTTTTTAAAACAGGATGAAAATGAATGGATTAAGTCTGTTATCCATATTGTCAGGAAAACATCCCTGTATTTTCAACCCCAGATCCGGTCAAAAATAATGAACGAAGGCTGGGCCAGCTATTGGCATGAGTATCTGTTCATGAGGGATGACAGGATATGCGGACATGAATCTGACTTTGCAAAGGTCAATGCCAGTGTGACCTCCATGCCCAAGGTGGGGTTAAATCCCTATGCCCTGGGCATGAGACTTTTCCAGCATATTAAGGAGATGGAGGACAAGGGTTGCTATTCCTTTGATTATTATTGCCAGAAAGATGAAGTAAAAAAACAAAAATATAATGCCGCAAAAAACTCCGGGGATACATATATTTTTAAAATCAGGGAAAATCTCAATGATTTTACCTTTGTAAACAAGTTTATTGACCAGGAATTTCTAACAAGACACAAGCTTTTTGTGTCTGGAAAACGCTTCAATGAAAGCCGGGTGACCTGGGAATACTATATTCAATCCAAAAAACTCCAGGATTATAAACAGATGATCATCAACACCCTGTACCATCCGCCTCAAATTTTTGTTGACATAAAAAAAACGGTCAAAGGCGTTTTGTATCTAAACCATATATTTGAAGAAAAACCCCTGAAAATAGATTTTATTGAAAATACCATGGTTGGCATTGAATACCTCTGGGGAGGGTCGGTTCATCTGGAAACCAGTGAACCAGTTTCAACGGGACAGCCAAAAGCCAATACCAGTAATTTCTGGGATCCAGCAACGCCAGCTGCAAAAACTCCAGAACCCCCAAAAATCCAATGGAAGAGAATGCGTTATGTGATGGAAAACCGTAAACTGCATAAGCGGGAGCTATAGTCAATGATGGAAAAAAAATCATCCACAACGGAATCCGTGGACCAGGCCCTGGAACTGCTGGAAAGTAATATAAGCGACTATCAGCGCTTGAAACCGGTTCCATTTCAGGAGTTTTTACGTATTTTAAATGCCAGGCCATCTCAAATTTTGAGAAATATATTTCAATCTTTCCATGACATGATCAAAAGCTATGTGGATGAATCTGAAGAATCCATAACCGGTGACATGGACAAACTCAGTTTTACAAATTATGACTGCACCAGACTCTTTGTTGAAGACTCTACGAATCCTTATTTTCCGGATATGCTCTTTGCCAACAGGTTCATGAAGCAGATGGAATATCTTCGCCATGGCGCCCAGCAGAATAGGATCTATATATTTCATGGACCCCATGGGTGCGGGAAAAGTACTTTTTTGAATAATTTACTGAAAAAATTTGAAAAATACGCCAATACGGAAGAAGGACTCCGCTACGAGATTGTATGGAGGTTGAATATCAAAAAACTTCAGGATAAAGACAAATCTTTGATGACCTTGTCAACCTTTGAGAAATTAATTGAATATGTTGAAATGGAAAAGCCAGGATCTGCAGGAACCAAGACAGATGAGCTTTTATTTACCAACAGGGAACGTGATTATATAGAAGTCCCCTGTGTGTCCCATGACAATCCATTTCTTATGATTCCCAAAGACCAGCGCAGAAACGTGTTGGATGGACTCATAAAAAATGATGAATTCAAGTGGCGGTTATTCACTGAAAAAGAATATGAATGGGTATTTAAAGAAGATGTCTGCACCACATGTTCCTCCATTTACCAGGCGCTTTTGGAACGTCTTGGAAATCCCACAGAAGTTTTTAAAATGCTCTATGCAAGGCCTTATTATTTTAACCGGCGTATCGGCAATGGTATCTCTGTATTCAATCCCGGGGACCAGCCCTTAAAACGGAACATCATCTCCAATGATATGCTGCAGAACAGAATCAATGCCCTTTTTCAGGACTCCAATCTTATTCATTATATTTATTCCAATTTTGCCAGGGTGAATAATGGCATCTATGCCCTCATGGACATAAAATCCCATAATGTTGAACGGATGGTGGAACTTCATAACATTATTTCAGAAGGGGTTCACAAGGTTGAAAATATCGAAGAACAGGTAAATTCTTTATTTTTTGCCCTGATGAATCCGGAAGACAAACGCAATATAAGGGAGTTTCCTTCTTTTGAAGACAGGATTCAGTATATAGATATTCCCTATGTTCTGGATGTGAAAACCGAGGTCAAAATTTATCTGGATATATTTGGCCGTCATATTGAAGGCAGCTTTCTTCCCATGGTGTTGGGAAATTTTGCAAGGATAATTATCTGCACCCGCATTGGGAAAAAATCACTGGCCCTGGCAGAGTGGATCAAAAATCCAGCCAAATACAAGAACTATTGTGATGAAACCCTCATGCTTCTTAAAATGGAAATTTTTTCAGGAAATATCCCCACATGGCTGGATGATGAAGATGTCAAAGCCCTTGATCAAATCATGTTGAAAAAAATCATTGCTGAATCTGAAATTTATGGAAAAGAGGGCCTTTCAGGAAGAGATTCCATAAAAATCTTTGATCAGTTTTATTCCAAATATGCCAAGGAAGACCGATTGATTAGTATGCCGGATCTCTGCACTTTTTTTAAAAAATTGGATGACCAGCCCAAAAAAATTATTCCCCAGGGTTTTTTATCATCTTTGCTGCGCATGTATGATTACAGCGTGCTCCAGCAGATGAAAGAGTCTCTGTATTATTATAATGAAGAACATATTGCCAAGGATATTAAAAATTATATAACCGCAGTCAACTATGAATTTAATTCAGAAGTGAAATGCATTTTTACAAAAGAAAACCTTTTTGTGACGGAAGAATTTCTTGAAAGCATTGAAAACAGACTCCTTTCGGAAAATATGGATAAAAACCGCAGAGAAGAAATCAGAATGGATGTATTAAAGGAATATACCACAAGAACCCTGTCCCATGAAATCATGATAGAGGGGAAAAATATTATCGAAACCAGATTGTTTCAATCTTTGTATGAACGATATGTGCATAACCTCAAAAAACGGGTGCTGGAACCTTTTATAGACAATGAAAATTTCAGAAACGGGATCAAGGATTTTGACACAGATAAATTCAAGAGCCATGACAAGAGAATCAAAAAAGATGTCAAATTTTTGATGGACAATCTGTCTTCAAAATTCGGATATACCCAGCAGGGTGCCAACGAAGCCTGCATTTATGTGATTGACAATGATCTGGCCAATAAGTTCAAGTAGGCTATAAAACTCGCACAAAGGCACCAAGAGAGCAATAGCTTGGTGTCTTCGTTCAAGCGAGTTTTTTTCAGTTCAGCATCTTCCGGGCATTGTCCGAGACCTGAAAAGTTGGATGCATTTGTTTATCCTCTTTTTGTTTATGCTTTCGTCTTGTCCCGGCCATTTCTATCAATAATGGTGCTATGGATAACATTATCGGGAAGTGTTGCCTTTTCGGACTTCGGTGCTCTATGGGAAGATCTAATTTTTGAAAATAATTATAATTGCTCATAACTTTATCCACGACTTGTTTTAGTAGTTCCTTTTTGGATTTCTTGCTCATTTTTTTCCAGCGGGGATGTTTATATTTTAATTGCTTTATCGGAATTCGTCTGATATTTTTTCTATGCATAATGTTTCTGTTTTTGTGTTTATTTTTTTTGTTTGGTCGCTTAAAAATTATAAACTTAAACAGAGATTTTTATAATATAGATAACTGAATTTATTATGTAAATTTAATTATTTATGTTGTCGATTTCAACACCCTTTATAAAAGGAAAATTATGAACGTTCTTATCACCGGAGCAGCAGGTTTCATAGGATACAGCCTCACAGCACGTCTCCTGGAAGAAGGCCACAACGTCATCGGTATTGATAATTTAAATGATTATTATGATGTGAATTTAAAAAAAGCCAGGCTGGCCATGCTGGACAAACCAAAGAACAGTTTTGATTTTTTTCAGATGGATATGGCGGACAGAAAAGCCATGAAAAACCTGTTTAATGCAAACACCTTTGACTGCGTGGTCAACCTAGCGGCCCAGGCTGGGGTCCGCTACAGCATTGACAATCCAGCCTCCTATGTGGATTCCAACCTTGTGGGGTTTGGGAATGTCCTGGAAGGCTGCCGCCATTCCGGGGTAAAACACCTGGTTTATGCTTCCAGCAGTTCTGTTTACGGCCTCAACACCAGCATGCCTTTTTCCGTGCACCACAATGTGGACCATCCCATCAGTCTCTATGCAGCCTCAAAAAAAGCCAACGAACTCATGGCCCACACCTATAGTTACCTCTACAATCTGCCTACAACAGGCCTGCGGTTTTTTACGGTATACGGTCCCTGGGGAAGGCCGGATATGGCACTTTTCCTTTTCACCAAAGCCATTCTTTCCAACAAGCCCATCCAGGTATTTAACAACGGGAATATGCAGAGGGATTTCACCTATATTGATGATATTGTGGAAGGGGTGATCCGGGTGATGAAAAAGATTCCCCAGCCAGACCCTGACTGGTCTTCAGATTCCCCAAATCCTTCTTCCTCCTGTGTTCCCTATAAATTGTATAATATCGGGAACAATCAGCCTGTAGAACTTATGGAATTTGTACGTGCCATTGAAACAGCCATTGGAAAAAAAGCAGTCATTGACTATCTGCCCCTGCAGCCCGGGGATGTCCCTGCAACCTATGCAGATGTAAATGATCTGATAGCAGACACAGGGTTCAAGCCATCCACATCCGTCAGCCAGGGAATCCAGAATTTTGTGGTCTGGTATAAGTCCTACTATGGTTGATTACTCCAGGGCCCTGGACACAATTTCATAGGTATTTTTGGAAAGCCCCTGCTTCCCTATAATGGTCTCAAGGGCTTTTTTCATTAAACCCTGCCTGTTTTTATCATATTTTTTCCACTGGTTAAAACAGGAAGCAAGCCGGGCGGATATCTGGGGATTGATTTTATCCAGACCCAGGATCTGGTCTGCAATAAATTCATATCCTTTCCCGTCTTTCCTGTGAAAATTAATGGGGTTCTGAATGGCAAACACATAAATCAGGGACCTGACCTTGTTGGGATTGGTCAGGGAAAAATCCCCATGGTCTGTCAACTCTTTCACCCTTTCCAGGGTATCCTCCAGACAGGAGCCTGCCTGAACAGCAAACCATTTGTCCAGAACCAGCTTGTCATGGCTCCATTTTTTATAAAAAGTCTGGATACCTGCCTGCCTGATCTCTGGATCAATGCTGCTCAAGATCCGCAAGGCAGCAAATTCATCTGTCATGTTTTCAGCCGTCTCAAATCGCTTGAAAACCAGGGAAGTGGTCTCTTTTTCCTGTAAACTTCCAATATACGACAAGGCCAGGTTTTTCAAGCTTCTCTGGGAGGTGTCCTCGGGGGAAAGACTCAGGGGATCTGAAAGGGAACATTTGTTTATAATGTCATAAAACTCATGTTTCAATTGCCTGGCCAGCTCTTTTTTCAAAAGTATTCTGGCCTGGTGAATGGCAGTTACATCAATGATATCATAATAATCCTTGATTTCAGTCTCCTGGGGCAGCAGCAGAGCCTTTGCAAGAAAAGCCCGGTCAATATTAGGATCTATCAATGCTTTTTTAAAGGCCTGGACAAGGGCAGGGGAGACCGTAAGGTCCCTTTGCTCCTGGATGGCAGATACCAGGTTCTGGATTTCCTGGAGAAAAAGAGTCTGGGCAGCATCCCAGCGGTTAAACTCATCAAGATCATGGGCCATGAAAAAAACAAGATCTGAATCTGAAAAATCTGTACTCAGTTTCACAGGGGCGGAAAACTGCCGGAATACAGAAGGATAGACCTCAGGACCCATATTTTCAAACACAAAGGTCTCTTTTTCAGATTTTAACTGGACCAGGGATGAGTTTTCCGGTGTAATATCATTGCCATCTCTGTCCATGAGCCCCAGGCAGACAGGAATATGAAGGGCCTGCTTTTTTTTCTGGTTTCTGTCCGGGGCTGTGGCCTGTTCAAAGGTCAGGGTCAGAGTTTTGTGATCCGAATCATAGGACCGGGTAAGCCTCACCCGGGGTGTGCCGGACTGGGAGTACCAGAGTTTGAACTGGGTCAGATCAATGCCTGACACCTCTTCCATGACCCGAACAAAATCTTCAATGGTCACGGCCATTCCGTCAAAGCGTTCAAAATAAAGATCCATGCCCTGCCTGAACGAGGATTCTCCCAGGATCTGGTGGACCATTCGCACAAGCTCCGCACCCTTTTCATAGACAGTCATGGTGTAAAAATTATCCATTTTAATATAGGATTCAGGTCGCACAGGATGGGTCATGGGGCCTGCATCTTCGGGAAATTGAAAGGCCCGCAGGTTTTTCACACAGGAAATCCGCTTTACAGCCCTGGAATTCATGTCCGATGAAAATTCCTGATCCCGGAACACGGTCAGCCCTTCCTTAAGGCTTAATTGAAACCAGTTTTTAAGGGTAACCCGGTTCCCGGTCCAATTGTGGAAATATTCATGGGCAATCACCCCCTGAACATTCATGAAATCGTCGTCAGTGGCCGTTTTAGGGTCAGCCAGAACATACTTTGAATTAAAAACATTCAGGCCCTTGTTTTCCATGGCCCCGGCATTAAAATCATTGATGGCCACGATCTGGTAAAGATCCAGATCATATTCAAGGCCGAATCGTTTCTCATCCCATTTCATTGCCTGTTTCAGGGATTTCATGGCATGACCGCATTTATCAATATTTTCCTGTTCCGAATAAATTTTCAGATCCACTTTTTTTCCGGAACCCGTAATGAAATTATCCTCTAATACGGACAAATCGCCAGCCACCAGGGCAAAAAGGTAACTGGGTTTTTTAAAGGGATCCTCCCACCTTACATAATGCCTGTTTTTGTCAAGGTCACCTGATGCCACAGGATTCCCATTGGACAAAAGAACTGGATATCGGGTCTTGTCGGCAATGATGGTGCAGGAATACACGGCCATCACATCAGGCCTGTCAGGAAAAGGTGTGATCTTTCGAAATCCCTGGGCTTCGCACTGGGTGCAGAAGGTGTCCCCGGACATGTACAATCCCTGGAGGCTGGTATTTTCCCGGGGTTTTAAAAGGGATACAATTTCCAGCCTGAATCGGTCCGGTGTTGCAGCCAGTTTAAAATAATCCTCTCCTGATTCATATTCCCCTGGAAGGAGAACCATCCCGTCGGCGATTACGGAAACGATCTTAAAGGGTCCTTTGTCAAGGACAAGAGGCCCTGGCTTGTCTTTTACATCCTTGTTCCTGTGAATCTGCATCAAAGAAGTAACCTTGGTTCGATTTTCTTCAATATCAAAGGTGAGATCAATATGATCCACCAAAAAATCTGCCGGTTTATAGTTTTTTAAATGTATAGTCTCTGGAGTTTTCATAGGGAAAAGATAAAACCATCTTCTTTTGTTGTCAATTGTTGTTTTTTTTGGGTATTGTTTTTTTTGCCATGGTGTTTTTGTATTATTGATTTTTATAAGGGGATCGAATAGAGTAAAAATTCTGACCCAGAGGGTCAGGATTTGGGGTAACCTCTAACCCGGACAAGCCAGAACCAGAAAGGTTTCATTTTATAATGGGTTGGATCAAGACTCCATTTGTTTACAGTATATTGTTGCCTGACACTTATTATAACCTTTTTTGAATCTGGCTAGTCCGGGTTAGGGATTTATTCATTATGAACCGCTTAAAATTAGCAATAAATGAAATAAAATTAGATCTTATTGAATTTGCACAGGACCTGGTAAAAATAAAAAGTTATTCAGGTGATGAAAAAAAAATAATTGAGTGTATTAAAAAAAAAATGATGGAACTTGATTATGATGAGGTGGTCATTGATTCAATGGGGAACATTTTCGGCCGCATCGGTAGCGGTCAGGGCATTATTATGTTTGATTCCCATGTAGACACGGTGGAGGCCAACAATTTTTCCGAGTGGACCCATCCCCCTTTTGACGGTGTCATTGAAGATGGCAGGCTCCATGGCAGAGGGTCTGTGGATATGAAATCTTCGGCTGCTGCCTCCGTATATGCCGGGGCGATTGCAAAAAAACTGGGATTTCATCATGACAAGACAATATATGTATCCTGTACTGTATTGGAAGAAGATTGTGACGGTGAAAATTTGAAACACCTATTTGGTGAGTTTGATTTTAAACCGGATTATATGATCATATGTGAGCCTTCCGGCAACAAACTGGTCACAGGGCATAAGGGGAAAGCCCAGGTTGCCATTAAAACCCATGGCATTTCTGCCCACGGTTCCGCCCCTGAGAAAGGGGTAAATGCAATCTACGAAATGGCCGAGATTATCCAAAGAGTAGAAAAAAACAGCAACTCTCTTATGAACAATAAAGATCAACATGGAACACTTGTGACCTCAAGGATTTCAAGTTCAAGTGAATCTCTCAATGCAGTTCCTTTTGAATGTGAAATATACCTGGATCGACGTATGGTTATGGGCGAGACAGAAGAAACAATAAAAAAGGAGATGGATGCCATTATTGCAGATAAAAACGCATCCTGGGAGATTGGAATCCTAAATCGCAAGAGCTGGACAGGGATGGACTTAAGGTATCATCCGTTTCATTTACCCTGGGAAATTGACCTTGATCATGAACTCACAAGAATTTGTTTTAAAGCATTTAATACAGCCTTTGGGTCTGATCCTGAGCTTGATTACTGGGATTTCAGCACAAATGCGGTTACGACAACTGCCATGGGTATACCAACCATAGGCTTTGGACCGGGTGAGTATAAACTGGCTCATATGGTGAATGAAAATTGCAAATTGAACCAGATTGTTGATGCATGTGAGTTCTATTTAACCATGATGAAAACAGTTTGATATGAAAGTAGTGAGATTGGAATAGTGCAATTTTTTCTCATAACTCAATACTCATAATTTTCATTTTTTGTTGTGCCCGCCAGGGCATGGCTGTTAGTCAAACAGGGCATTGATAAACCGTTGTGAATTAAAATCCTGCAAATCTTCAATTCTTTCCCCAACACCAATATATGTAATGGGAAGGTCCATTGTGCTGGCAATGGCTGCAACAATTCCGCCTTTGGCAGTTCCATCCAGCTTTGTCAGTGCAATTTGGGTAATGCCAACGGCATCATGGAAAATTTTTGCCTGGGAAATGGCATTTTGACCTGTTGTGGCATCCAAAACCATTAGAATTTCATGGGGAGCTGTGTTGAGTTTTTTATTGATTGAGCGTTTGATTTTTTTCAATTCTTCCATCAGGTTTTTCTGGGTGTGGAGTCGGCCAGCCGTGTCAATGAGAACAATATCCACCTCCCTGGCAATGGAGGCTTCCACGGCATCATAGGCAACCGCAGCAGGATCGGCCCCTTCTTTATGTTTGACAATGGATGCCCCAGATCGGTCTGCCCAGATTTCAACTTGTTCAATGGCAGCCGCTCTAAATGTGTCAGCAGCAGCTATGAGTACATTTTTACCCTGGCTGGTGTATTTCATGGCAAGCTTTCCCAGGGTGGTGGTTTTTCCGGTTCCATTTACACCTACCATCATAATAACATGGGGTTTGGTACGGATTTTCTCATTATCTGTATCTTCTAAATCAGGGAACAATGCCAAAAGCTCATCCTTTAGCACCTGCTTAAGTTCATCCGCGTTGGTAAGACGTTTTGCCTTTTTCCGGATTTGGCCCATCATCTCCATGGTTATGTCCATGCCAAGGTCCGATGTTACAAGCAATTCTTCAAGTTCTTCAAACAGATCTTCATCTATCTGTTTGGAAGCCACAAAAAGTTGGTTGATGTCAGTGGTAAGAACTTCCCTGGTTTTGGTCAATCCTGTTTTTAATCTGGAAAACAATCCATTATTTGATTCTTTTTTTGTTTTGTCTCTTTTTTTGAATATGCTGAAAACCAATCTTTTGTCTCCTTCAAAATGATAATGTAAGCGCGTAAGATCTTTTACAATTTTCTTTGATTAGAATCAAGCCAAGACAATGAAAATTCAAAGATCGGCTAAATTATAATCAAGCTTTACTTTATGCTTATCAACCGATAAAAATAGAGGGATGGATAATTTCAAAATAAAAGGGGGCTTGTCTTATGGTAGTACAACTGGATAAAAAAATAGCTGTATTGCAGGAACAGGTCAAAAAACTTCAATCCCAGAAAGATAGTTTGATAAAAGAACTGGATATAGTTGAAGAAAAGTTTGAAAGCCAGGACAGGCTCTACCGCAAATATTTTCCAGTGATCATAGATTCCGTTGCAACAGGGGAATCATCCTTTGAAAAGGCATGCAAAGAGTTGAGTGCTGCTCTTAAAAAAGGGAGTTCAGCCGTAAAAATTGCTTATATTTTTGAACAATTGAAAACAGCCATGTTAAAGGAAGGTATAGGCCCTGCTCCAGTAAAAAAGAAGAAAGGAATATTTGCTTCTTTTATGAAATCTTCATCGGAAAATTTCATGGATGAATTCAAGCGAGATTATCATGGGGTTGTCAATAAGCTGAGAGCCACCCTGGAAAAAAAATATACTGCCAGACTGGACAATATTGTAGATAGTATTTTAAATGTATCCGACACTGGAGATATAGCAGATATCCGGGAAACTATTTTTAATCTGATATTTGCCTATATTTCCGATACCAACCAGGACAGAGGGAAACTCAACACTTTTGTCCAGGAAATAGTCGGCAAGATCTTTGATATTGAAACAAAACTTGTCACTTCCTATGAACAGACAAATTCTCTGGCTTTATCCAACCAGGGGTTTGAAACTGTATTGAACATGGAAATGGCTAACTTGAAAGAATCCTCTGACGTTGCTATCAGCCTGGATGATTTGAAAATACAGATTACAAAGAGACTGAACTCCATTGAAAACGCCTTACAGAAAAAGCAATTAGAGGACAAAGCCGTAATGGCAAAGGCAAAGAAAAATCAGCATGCATTCAAATCCGGGTTTGTGAAGCTGAAACAAGAATTGAAAGAGGTTAAAGAATATTCTGAAGAACTTGAAAAAAAATTGATAGAGGACCAATTAACAGGTGCTTATAATCGAAGGGCATATGACAAAAAGATGGAAGATGAAATGGAACGGTTCCTGCGGTATGGAACCATGTTTTCATTGCTTTTAATTGACGCGGATAAATTTAAAGATATCAATGACAGATATGGCCACGCTATTGGTGACAGGTGTCTCCAGGAAATTATCAAAAGAACCATGCCCCTGCTTCGTAAAAATGACATGCTGGCCCGGTATGGAGGAGAGGAGTTTGTCGTGATTATGCCCCAGACCGAAGAACCTGGAGCAAAAGATGCAGCAGAAAAAATTCGGCAAACCATAGAAAAAATTGAATTTTTATATAAGAATGAAAAAGTGAGAGTAACTGTGAGTATAGGTGTTTCCCAGGCAAAAGAAGGGGATAAGAACCAGGAGCAAATATTTGAGCGAGCTGATATTGCAGTATACAAGGCCAAGGAGAATGGACGTAATCAGGTAGTGGCCATTTAAAAATAAGAAAATAGATACAGGAGTGGGAATGGGATCTGAGCTAGAACTGAATTACTTGTTGAATCATCCAAAAGCTGACAAAGCAACCTCTGATGTGAATCTGGAAACAATTGAAAGAAGATTATTTACCCCTAAAAAGATCAAAATTTTTACCTTTGGGTATTCATCCCTTAAAGATCAGCCTCAATATGGGTTCAGCAATGATAAGGAAGCGGAAAAGGTGCTTCCGGATATCATCACCAACCCGGTTCAGAAATTGGTCCCGGGCAAGGGCCTGTCTGAGGACCAAAAACAGAAATTTTCAAAAAAGAGGAATATTGGGGTTGTTTTTTCGGGAGGTCCTGCTCCTGGCGGACATAATGTGATTGCAGGACTATTTGATGAAGCGAAAAAATACAATTCAAAATCAAAATTATTTGGATTTTTACTGGGATCAGATGGTCTGATTGAGTCTCGGTATAAGGAAATCACTCAGGAACTTGTGGATAACCATAGGAATCTGGGTGGGTTTTCCATGATACAGACGGGAAGGGCAAAGATTGATTCAAAAAGGAAAATGAATCTTTCTTTGGAAACCTGTATGAATCTTGAACTGGATTCATTGGTGGTTATCGGAGGAGATGATTCTAACACCAATGCCGCCTTTCTTGCACAGCATTTTAAAGATTCCGGCATCATGGTTATCGGGGTGCCTAAAACCATTGATGGTGATATCCAGGTAAAAACCGATGAAGGTGATGTCCTTTGTGCCACATCCTTTGGGTTTCACAGTGCTGCCAGGTCTTTTGCCCAGAATATCAGCAATTTGGCCAATGATGGTATGTCTACGGTTAAATATTGGCATATCTGCAAGGTGATGGGCCGGGTTGCCAGCCACCTGACATTGGAGACTGCACTTCAGACCCATGCGAACCTGTCTCTGATAGGGGAGGAACTGGCAGATTATATTGATTATGACCGACTTGAAAAGGCAAAGGAAAGCAGTATTGTTGATTATAATGCCTACGGAATTACCCTGCGTCACCTGTCCCGAGTAATTTGTGATATTATTTTGCGAAGGGCTGCTGTTGGAAAAAATTATGGAATTATGATTATCCCCGAGGGTATTCTGGAATTTATTAATGAAATTCAGGTTTTTATAATAAAACTCAATAAAATAATAGCTGACTATAACAATATCCATGACCTGGATTTTCATCAATCATTTCCCGGGTTAAATGAAAAGCTGGATTATTTACGGCAGATCAGCCAGGGAATGATTGACAAAACTTCGTTTCCAATTTGGAACCTTCGGGATGATGAATTATTCAACCAGCTGCCTTCGTTTTTCAGGGAAGGCCTTCTGGTGGAACGGGATCTTCACGGTAATTTTCAATTTTCCCAGGTCAAAACAGAAAAAATTATTTTGAATATGGTAAAAGAGTATTTAGGTGTTTTAAAGGAGCAGGGAGTTTATAAAATAGGAATAAAAAAGAATTATTATCAATCTTTTATGGAAGCCTTTAATATGGATCCGGATACATACGGGGCTGCAATTTTTAAAAATTCAAAATCTGAATTTCTTTTGGTTAAAGAAAGTATTATTTCAAAGAAAACTTTAAAGCAGGCACTGGTCAGCAATGGTTTGCTGGATACAGAAGATGTTATTCCCCGGCCCATTATTGAAATTTTCAATAAATCTGAACCCAACTTCAAGACCCAGACCCACTTCTATGGTTACGACGGAAGGGGTTCAGAACCCAGCCATTTTGACTGTAATTATACCTATAACCTTGGCATGACCTCTTTTCACCTCATTGCAGGTAATGCCACCGGCCAGATGGCAGCCATAAAGAACCTTGAACAGGATTTTGACCAATGGGAGCCCGTTGGCATTCCCATTGCAAAACTAATGCACCTTGAAGAGCGCAAGGGCAAACTTGAACTGGTGATTGAAAAAAGTCTGGTGGACCTGAATTCAAATAGTTTCAGGGTGTATAAAGCCCTGCGCAGAAAATGGGAAGCAGCGGATTTCGGACCGGATCACTATCGACGGCCCGGACCGGTTCAGTTTTCCGGTAAAACAGAGGAAGACAGGCCCATTACACTTGCTCTTAATTCCATAAAGGCCAATTCCCGATGACCTGGGAATAAATAATTACTAGGAGTCCTCCTGGGAGGGGAGATCTTTAAAGTCAGGTTCATAAATCTGGACTGATTTTTTTCTTCCCTTGACTTTGACCTTGTCAATATATCGCAGGGAGAATTGTTTTTTTAGTTTTTCTTTGGTAGATTTTGAGATGAGGATGCTTGTGCCATAGGCCTTGTTGACCCCTTCGATCCTGGAAGCTATGTTTACATTGTCCCCCATGACTGTATAGTCAAATCGGTCCTGGCTGCCGAAATTACCAACACTCATTATTCCTGAATTAATCCCAATGCCAATGGCAATTTCCGGCATCTTCCTGCTCTTGAAGTCTTTGTTGATTTTTTTTAAGTGATTTTTCATCAAAAGGGCAGTGTGGACAGCTTTGTCAGCATGATTTGCATCATCATTTGGCGCGCCCCAGAATGCCATGATTGCATCTCCAATAAATTTATCCACAGTACCTTTGTTTTCAATGATGATACGGCTCATTTGTGTAAGGTATTCATTCATAAATTTTCCAAGGGTCATGGAATCCATGTTTTCAGAAATACTTGTAAAGCCCCGGATGTCTGAAAACAAAACCGTAAGTTCTTTTTGTTCTCCGGCCAGGGAAAGGGTTTTTGGATTTTTTAACAGGGATTTTACCACATCCGGTGCCACATAATGGGAAAAAGCGTTGTGAAGATATTGCCTGGCCCTTCCTTCCCTTACATAGTTTAAAATGCTTACAAAGAACAGGATAATAAGAAAACTTGCAAAGGGAAAACTCATTCCTATCTGTTGATTGTTGAGAAAGAAATAATTGTAATTTCCAACATTTATGAATAGAAAAAAAAGAAGGGCACCAAGTCCACTGAAGAAAGGGCTTAAAAAGCTTAATATAATTGTAAGAAGGAATCCTCCCACCAGAATCAGAGTATAGGTGATACCGATTTCAGTTAGTATGTCGTATTGAAAAGGGTCATTTTTAATTAGATTATCAATGATGGTGGCATTGATTTCAATGCCAGGTACAGCACTGGAAAAAGGAGTGGCTTTTAGATCAAATAATCCAGTTGCTGAAGATCCAACCAAAACAAATTTATCCGTAAGATCCCGGTGGGTATTGCCCAATAAAAGATCATTGGCAGATATATAGGGGAAAGTATTAACAGGCCCCCGATGGTTGATGAATAATTGGCCATTATTACTGGTGGGAATAAAATTTTTACCCAGACTCACTCCAAGGACAGGTGTGCGTAAAGTTTTAATCCTGGTATCCGTATGAATGGTCACAAGGGGAATTTCCATTCCCAGCCGCCATGTTTCAAGGGCAAGGGACGGGTAAGGAATCTGGTCCATCATCATGAATAGTGGAACCTGGCGAACTGTGCCGGAATCATCTGTCAGGACATTAAAGAATCCTTCACTGGCTGCCATGGACACAGCGTCGATATTCATGATGGCCCGGTAGGCAGGAATCAGAGCCAGCTTTTTAAAGGCAGCTGATTCAGGTAACAGGTTGATCTGGGCCGATGGAAACGGCACCTGGGTATCTACCTTAAGACCGTCATCTTTACGCTGGAATGCATACCCCAGAATCACCCGGCTTTGGGCCACAGCATTGCCAAAGGCAATATCATGGTCCAGATCCTGGGATTCCATTAGCTCCATAAATAACTTTTCCGGGATCTGATTTTTTAAAATCGGTGCCAATGTTTCCAGATACCGTGCCGGAGATGTTCTGTCTGCCTCGGGAAACACAATGTCAAATCCAATTGCCAGGGCGCCTCTATTATGTATGGCAAGGGTCAGGTCAGCCAGTATATTTCTGGGCCAGGGCCATTGACCTACTTGTTTTAGGCTTTTTTCGTCAATATCAACAATTATCACCTGTCCGGAATGGGGTTTTGGACCTCTGATACGGTACATGATATCCATTATCTTATTGTCCAGGCCAGACAGGAAAACAGGTTTTTGGTTACCAAAGGAATAAAAAATAATGCATGAAAGGAAAGTCAGTAAACATCCTGTGAAAAAAGGAAGAGTGAAAAAACGGTTTTTAATATTCATTTTATTTTATCGGCATAATAAACAGATCAACGATCTCCTGCAAAAATACCCAGGTAATTGTTACCATCTGGCATTATGGCCGAGAAATTACCGCCGATCCCCTGGGCATTGCTGCCAAAATAGGTCCCGTTGAGGCGGGAAGTGGTAGCCGAGGAAATTTCTCCCTTAAATCCTTTCCCAGTGACATCCCCCATTGAGCTGGTAATGGGAAGAGTGACTTCATCAAAGGAAATTGTTCCATATACTGGCCTGGAAGATGCAGAGTCAAATTCAATGGTCAGTTCAGTCTGTCCATTTGTTAAATTTGTCATTTGGCTGGTATCGTCAAATTTTACTCCCTGGGCCTTGCCGGTATAGATTGCCAAAAATGAGGTGGCAATTAAATTGCTCATTGCTGACTCTGTTGTCTGCTCACCGGCTATCCATAAAGATCCAGGGACGTGGACATGGTAATCCTTTCCAGTGCCGGGTTCTTCATAGGCAATTTCCCAATACCCCCAATTGGTATTTTCCGACAATGGGGTGTCCATGGAAGAGACCATGAAATTTCCGGCAGATTTTAAGTCTATACTTCCCGATGAATTTGAAATAACATTTGTTCCTCCCAGAAAAGCGGCGATTTTTTTATCGGTTACATAGACGGATTCGTTGGTGCCCCCTCCAAGGGTCAGAGAATTTATCTGGGTTCCAGTCCCGAGAAAATCTTTTCCAGACAGGTTACCGAAAAAGGTTCCAGCATCTTTGTCAATTGTTAGCTTAAATTCATCTGAATCGGAATTGACAAAGAGAACCCTGTCCGTATTGGGGTCGTTCATATCTTCTCCAACGCCTATATAAAAACCATTCCAGTTCGCTATGCCTGAATTTGGATTACTGGTTTCTTCGTCCAAAAGTACGGTCAGGCTATCAGACCAGGGCATGGTATCAGACTGGTCCTGTACATTGATATCATATCCTTCCAGAAAAATTCCGGCAGCCTCTTGGTTGATTCCATAGAACTGACCGAATGTTTCAGATCCAGTCATGGCTATAATTGTTTCAAAATCATTATTGCTTCCTGATCCCAGTACATGAACATTGGTGATTTCTCCCGTATCCGTAATTTCCCCAAATGCAAATCCAAAGGAATCCATATCAGGGTTATTATTCTCTCCATCAACAGCAAAAAATCTCTGGTTATCCCAATTGACATACACAAACACAGATCCATAGGTTATTTCAGTGTTGTTGTCCCTAATTTCTCCTGTATAACGCCAGATCCCTGAGGAAGGTATGGAAGAACTTGGTTGGCCTGAAAAACCCTGCTTCTCCAACAAGGACAGAATCGTTTTTTCTTCTTCCGTCACGGGAACGGTAGGATCGGTGTCAGTAGGATCGGTGTCAGTAGGATCAGTGTCAGTAGGATCGGTGTCAGTAGGATCGGTGTCAGTAGGATCAGTATCAGTAGGATCAGTATCAGTAGGATCAGTATCAGTTGGATCAGTATCAGTTGGATCGGTATCAGTTGGATCGGTGTCAGTAGGATCAGTATCAGTAGGGTCAGTATCAGTTGGATCGGTATCAGTTGGATCGGTATCAGTTGGATCGGTATCAGTTGGATCGGTATCAGTAGGATCGGTATCAGTAGGATCGGTATCAGTAGGATCGGTATCAGTTGGATCGGTATCAGTTGGATCGGTATCAGTAGGGTCGGTATTTACCGGGTCTTTTTCTTCTTCTGACTGGGTTTGCAATTCTCTGGTTTCATCGGTTTTATCTGTTATGCTTTCAGCAATTATGCCTGGAATTGAGGTGGTTGTATTTGTCTGGGAAGGGGTGTTTGAGGCAATATTTTCACTGGTGTTTTTCTCTGGCTCACTTGCTGTTTCCTCTTGGTTGTCTCCGGTATTTGAGCTTTTGTCTTTTTCTGTGGTTTTTTCTTCTTTCTCATTATCCGACGCGGCCAGTTCACCTTCGATTTCCTTCAGCGTCTTTTCATCAAATTTTTTAGGTTTTTCCGGTGCCTGGTCCGCACCAGATACTATGGTGCCATATCCTGGCCGGTCAATTTCAACGCTACCCATCATATTGGCTACATAAATGCCTTTTCCACCCTGGAAGACAACAGACAAAAAATTACCCTTGACAATTCCTGCATACATGGAACCTCTGATACCAATGGTGGCTGAAGGGGCATGGGTTTTGAAATTCTGGGGTGCATCTCTGGTGATGGCTCCACCCATAACTCTGAAACTGCCTGCTTTAATCCTGGTTTTCATGGTTGAATCGGGGTCATTGGATTTCCACAGGTATTCCTCAATGCTCATTTCCGTGTTTCGGCCAAGAGTAATAAGGGTATTGTCTTTGAACATTAATTGGAGCCGTCCCTGGGTCGTTTTAATAGTATCATGCTTAAAAACAGGAGACTTGAGTGAAAGTATACGTGACTTGGAATCCGGTTGAAGGGCTATTGCCGTTCCCCTGAGAGCCACGACTTTTCCAATGGCATCTTTGGGCATGGAAAATCCTGTTATGGGAAAAATTGCCAGAATGGCGGCTGTAAATATGACAATAACCAGGGGATTAAACGATAGCTGTCTCATAAGTCTCCAGTTTAAAATCGATACTCAAAAGAAGAATTAACGATATTTTTGCTGTACTCATATAATTCCAGGTTGGATTGGGCTTTTGTGTATTGGTAAGCAAGGGTGACAGCAATGCTTTGACTTCTGTCAGAAGACTGCCAGATTCTTTTTTTCAGACCACAGGTGGTATAGTGAATATTATCCCTCCTTGCCTGGTTAAACAGGTCTTGTATCCCGTCATAACGGGTGTGGTAGAATTCATAGGAGCCAAAGGCGGTAAATCCGTGGGAAAGCTTCCTGTTTATGGAAAAAGTTACTATTCCTCGGTTGTAACTGTGTTCATCATCTGCAGCAGTTTCATGCTCATACCCAAGGGAGGTTTCACACCAAAATTTCTTTATCAAAAAGGCACCATCAATGGAAAAGTTAAGGTTATCTGAATCCTTTTTGGAATTTTGTTCAAAGGATTTATTTTTATATTCCAGATTAGTTGAAATGACCTGGGAAGGGGTGAACATGTAACGATAAAATGTTTTTGCGCCTATATATCTTGAATATAAAGATTCTTCAAGGTCCAGGTAATCCGCAGTGAATGAAAAGCCTGTGACCCCTTTTCCTTTTACATATTCCGGTCCGGTTTCAATGTTCATGTATAAGGTATCCAGATCACTTTCCCTGTTATACAATGCTTTGTAACCAGATAGTTTGGTTTGCCACACAAAATTGGAATAGGAAAAACTATAGGTGTGATACAATTCTGCCATGGCCGAGTAAATAATGTCTTCTTTCTCTTGTGCGGAAGGACCGGTCAGGGTGACTTCTCCCATTGCGGTCTGGATAATATTATTGGCAGGACTTGCCCATACATTGTCATTCCAATCAAAACCCAGGGAGATGCTGCCTCGGAAAAAATGTTTCTGCTCAGTTCGGTCTATAAACGCTAAGAATTTTTCAATGTTCTGTTTAACTGCCTGGGGGGGGTCTGTGAGTAATACTTCGTTGCAGTATTTCCTTGCCATGTCATTAACGCCAAGTTTCTGATAGGTTCTTGCTATTTCAAGTTTGACCCGAAGGTCATTGGGATTGATAATCAAGGCACGTTCAAAAATCATTATGGCCATTTCATAATTATTGTTTTCAAAGGCAGCACGGCCCAGATGAAAATTAACAGCGTAATTACCCGGCGCAAGGTCGAAGGCCTTTAACAGTGATTCATAGGCCAGATTATATTCCTGTGTCTGGAATGCATCAAGGCCCTTTTTTAAATAGATTTCAAAGAAATGAGAATCTGCAGATATCCCATACGTAGTAGGAAATCCATAGAAAAAAATGAATACCAATAGAAACAATCTGTTTTTCTTCATATTTTACAGGCCCTGACAATTGAAATCAGTTAAAAAATTATAGAAGTTTACCATGAAACATGAGCAGCCTGTCAAGGGGAAAACCGGAAATGCACAAAAGGATTGTATTTTCTACAGATATTGTCCTTTCTATTGATTATGTTTTTTAAGAATTGTTGAATAGGAAGCCATATCCGTTAAAGGATGAGATCTTTTTTTTTTTGAATTTATCATAAGTGTAAGATGCTATTACCTGTTGCCAAAAAAACTGGGCTGAACTGTTTTTTAATGATACCGCTACTTCCCAATTACCAGGGAATTGGGAAAATACATGCTCAGCCAGTTTACGACCATATCCTTTCCCTTTATATTCTTTTTTAATGTAGAATTCTGCAATTGCACACCCTTCAGTATTGAATCGTAAATGTTTATTGACAAGGGCAAACCCTACTAGGAATTCTGATTGCTTTAGGATATAAACATGGCGATTTTTTGATACGGAATATAATTGTATATTTTTTAAAGCACCTTTACACCAGGAATCATAATTGTTGATTTCGTAAAATTGACTCATATAATTCAAATATTCTTTGAACAATGGTTTTATTGGGTCAATTTTTTCTATTTTTTTTATCATTTTTCCATTTATTTTAAGGGATGCAAGGATTTTTTTAATACGAAGGATCAGATCTGCAATTCTCAGGACATTAAAAAACCGGCAGGAAATATATTCCTGCCGGTTTTTACGGATAAAAAGGGAGGAAGAGGGCTATCTTGATTTTTTCGGCTGGTAGGAACACAAGGGTTCTTCGGCAAGATAATTTCCAGTTGCTTCGTAGGCCCTGGCTCTGCATCCTCCGCAGACCTGTTTGTACTCGCAGATTCCACATTTGTTTTCAAGGTTGTTAAAATCCCTGAGTTCGTTAAATACCGTTGAATTTTCCCAGACATCCTTGAATGTCTGTTTGGTGATATCACCGCATGTCACGTCCAGAAATCCGCAGGTTTGTACCCGGCCCACATGGGAGATAAAACAAAAACCTGTTCCGGCCAGGCATCCCCGGGTAACAGCATCCAGGCCATGGGTTTCAAAGGAGACTTTTTTCCCTTCTGCTTTTGCACGCTGGCGTAAAATTCTGTAATAATGGGGTGCACAGGTGGCCTTTAGCTGGAGGCTGGTTTTATCCCGCTGGTCATAGAACCAGTTTAGGGTCTCTTCATACTCTTCTGAATCAATGGCAGAGTCAGCAATATATTTTCCACGGCCCGTGGGCACCAAAAGGAAAATATGGTGGGCAGCGGCACCCAATTTTTCAGCAAGACTTAGAATCTTTGGGATTTCAGCAAGATTGGTTTTGGTAATGACGGTGTTGATTTGAAATTCCAGGCCTGCTTCCCTGGCAATTTTTATGCCGCGGAGAGCATCATTAAAGGCGTTTTTAACGCCCCTGAAATCATCATGGGATTGGGATGTGGACCCGTCCAGGCTGACGCTGATCCGCTTTATTCCACTGGCTTTAAGTTTTTCAGCTGTTTCCGGGGTGATCAGGGTGCCATTGGGTGCCATGACCATGCGAAGCCCTATTTTATTTCCATAGGCGGCTATATCAAAAATATCATCCCGGAGCAGGGGTTCGCCACCGGTGAGGATTATGATGGGGGTCCCTACCTCCCGGATCTGATCCAAAAGCCTGAAGGAGGCTTGTGTATCCAGTTCATTGTCATAGGGATGATTCTCTGCAAATGCCCTGCAGTGTTTACAATTAAGATTGCACCTTCGGGTGGTTTCCCATGCAACCAGGCGGATGGTGTTGGTTTTTTCAGGGTGACCAGGATGGCCGTGCGCTGGTGCATTGGAATGGGGTTGATTCATTATGAGTTCAACTCCCTTGCTACATCAATTGCTGAATAGGTCAATATCAGGTCTGCTCCGGCTCGTTTAATGGAAATCAGGGTTTCCATGATCAATTCCTTTGCATCTACCCATCCCATCATTTCACCGGCTTTCATTATGCTGTATTCGCCGCTGACATTATAGGCGGCAATGGGAAGGTCAATCTCTTGCTTGAGGCGATAGATAATATCCAGATAGGAAAGCGCTGGTTTAACCATGATTATGTCAGCTCCTTCTTCAATATCCATGGTGGCTTCTCTGATGGCTTCCAGTGAATTGGCCGGATCCATCTGGTAGGTTTTCCTGTCTCCAAACTGGGGAGCTGATTCAGCTGCCTGACGGAAAGGGCCGTAAAAGGCAGAGGAATATTTAACTGCATAGGACATGATGGGAATGTGGGAATATCCCTCATCATCAAGGGTGCCTCTGATTTCAGCCACTCGGCCGTCCATCATGTCCGAGGGTGCAACCATGTCTGCACCTGCATTGACATGGGAAAGGGCTGTGCGGGCAAGAAGATCCAGGGAGGCATCATTGTCGATAATACCCTTGTCCACCACGCCACAATGACCATGGTCCGTATAGCCGCAGAGACATACATCAGTGATTACGGTGATATCCGGCACTTTTTCTTTGACTTCCTGAACAACTTTCTGGACAATGGAATCAGATGCATAGGCCCTTGTACCCAGGGCATCTTTTTTATCGGGTATCCCGAAAAGAATAATGGCAGGAACGCCGGCATCACATGCCTTGGCAGCTGTTTTTACAATATTATCGCAGGACATTTGAAAATGACCTGGCATGGATTCAATGGGTTTTTTGACGGAATTGCCGTCAATGGCAAACAAGGGCAGGATCATATCATCCCTTGACAGTTTTGTTTCCCGGATCATCCGCCTGAAATTTTCATTTGCACGAAGTCGTCTGCCTCTGTAATCTGGGAACAGCATTAGTTGTCCTCCTTTTTGATTTCCTCATCAGTGAGATAACATGCTGGATCTGAGTCCCAGGGGTCATTGGCAACGGATTCAGCCCTGGCTCTGAAATTGCCGGCGCAGATATCCAGCCAGCGGCATTCGGCACATCTGCCTTTCACATGGTTTTTCTTGTCTTTCATTTTCATTAAAAATTCATTTTCAGGATCAACCCATATTTGGGAAAAGGGTTTGTCCTTGATATTCCCAAGGCTTTTTTCCCGCCAGAACTGGTCCGGGTGAACTTCTCCATCCCAGGAGATACAGCCGATACCCCGGCCGGAGCTATTGCCTTCATTCATTTCAAGGAGTTCAAGAACTTCAGCAGCTCTTTCCGGGTCTTCCTTCAAAAGCCGCTGGTATAAATAAGGACCATCGGCATGGTTGTCCACGGTGAGGACCTCTTTAGGCTTATTCCGGTCGTGGAGATCACGGGTTCGGTCCATGATCAGGTCCAACACCTCCCGGGTTTCTTCATGGGAAAGGTCTTCCTTGGCAATTTCAGATCCCCTGCCAGAATAGACCAAGTGGTAAAAACAGGCCCTGGGAATGTTTTTTTCTTCCAGAAGATCAAAAATTCCATTGATATCCGCTACATTCCGTTTGTTGATGGTAAACCGAAGCCCTACTTTTATCCCGGCTTCCTGGCAGTGATCAATTGCGTCCATGGCTTTTTTAAATGTTCCCTTGACTCCGCGGAATTTGTCATGGGTCTCTTCCATGCCATCCAGGCTGATACCCACATAGGAAAGGCCGATTTCTTTTAATTTCCTGGCTTTTTCTTTGGTAATAAGGGTCCCGTTGGTGGAAATGACCGCTCTCAGACCTTTGCTGACAGCGTATTGTGCATATTCCATAAGGCGGGGATGAACAAGGGGTTCTCCGCCGGAAAAAAGTATAACCGGTACACCAAATGCTGCAAGATCATCAATCATGGCAAGGCTTTGTTCCCGGTTTAATTCATTGTCATAGGAAATGTCTTCTGATTTTGCATAGCAATGAACACATTTCAGATTGCACCGTCGAGTCATGTTCCAGACCACAACCGGTTTTTTGTCCAGGGAAAACTGTAAAAGATGGGAAGGCAGTTTTCCTGAATCTCTTGAATACCTAAGGGTGTCAGAGGGCTCAACAGTTGCGCAATAAAGTTTTGAAATTCCAATCATATTATTTCTTTCCTGATAAGATCGTTAAGGTATGTTTCATGGTCCATGAGGGCATTTTTTGACAGAAAAAATCTGTTTTTCCCGGTTTTTTCCCGGATCAAATTAAACCCGTCATAAAAATCTTCATAGAGTTTTGATAAAATTTCTTCGCTGGTGGCACTATGGTCGATGAACTGCTGGATCAGAAAATCTATGGCATCTTCATCAAAAACAATATTTAGATTATAGCTTTTGGATACCTCAACTTCTATTTCTTTTATCGAGTCGTGGAATTTTTTGATCTGCTTGATAGCATCTTCTATTTCCATGATATGTCCAGTATAGTACTGGGCAACCATGTTGCAGCGGATTTCAGAGAGGGTCAGTCCGTGTCGTATGGTAAAGACCTTCCAGTTTTCTTTTATATAATCGGTAATGTGTCTTTTATATTCAATACTTGCCTGGGTGTGCTCTTGTTCTAATTTTTCAAAATTTTCCCCCGATAAAAGATTTGCAAGTGTAGTGTCAGGGTTTTCCAGGGCTTTTTGGGTTATGGTAAATTTTTTAATTGTGCTTGAAGGCAGTTTTTCTTCAAATGAAAGCAAAGACTCTTCCACAGCACTTACAAGGCCCCTGGCTCCGGTATTTTCCTGGAAGGCTTTTTGGGCAAGGGTTTTTAAGGCATTTTCAGTAAATACAATGTCAATGCCATAGGCCAGAAAATCCAATTTTTTGCTTAAGATTATTGGATTGTTGGGCATTCTAAGAATTGAGTAAAGATCATCTTCGCTTAAGGTTTCAAGTATACATCGAACAGGAACCCTGCCTATGAATTCAGACTCAAACCCATATTCGACAAGGTCTTCTGCCCTGGTCTGGTTTAAAAGATCCATTTCTTCGTGGGCTTTTACCAATTTAGAGCCAAAGCCGATACTCTGCTTGGTCAATCGCCTTTTGATCACATCGGTAAGGCCTGAAAAAGCACCGCTTAAGATAAAGAGGATATTGGAGGTGTTGACCCTGCGGCTGGCTCTCTTTCCCGTTCTTTGATATGATTCCAGCTCCTGCATCATGGAAACGGGATCATGGGGCACCTTAAGATCCACATCCGTTTCTTCCATGGGTTTTAAAAGGGCTCTTTGAACACCTGTCCTGGATACCTGGGCTCCTATCACATTGGGGCTGGCTGCGATTTTATCGATTTCATCGATATACACAATTCCGCATTCGGCAAGTTTAATATCATCCTTGGCTTCTTTGACCAGGTCACGGATAAGGTCTTCCACATCCCCACCCACATATCCGGTTTCGGAAAATTTAGTGGCGTCTGCTTTTACAAAGGGAACCCCGATTTTTTTGGCAATGAGTTTGATCAAATAGGTCTTCCCGATTCCGGTAGGGCCCAGCATAAGGATATTGGATTTTATATTTCCTGTGATCTTTGAGATGCTTTCTCCAGCACTCTCTTGATGACGGATCCGGTTAAAATGGGTGCAGATTTTGGTGGATAAAACAGATTTAGCCTTGTCTTGCCTGACAACATACTGGTCCAGATAGGCAATAAGTTCTGACGGCTTAATATGGAAATTAATCAGGTCCTTCAGACCATTGGTCGAGTCCTTACCTGTCAGTCCTTCTTTTTGGGGCTGGATGGAAGGAGAGATGATTTTGACATTTCCGCCAAATTTTTTATTTAAAAATTCACCAAGTTCTTTTTCGATTTTTTTTGGATCTTGTCCCTGGATTTCAATTTTTTTAGTCATAATAAGGATAATATAAACAAAGTTTAGAATAATTCAAGACTGTTCAGGTTTTATGTCTTTTTTTTTAGAAAAAAGCTGGCAAGGCTTTCCCGAGGATTGAAAGACCGTAACACTGGGCAGTTGTTTTGTTTTAAATCCCATGGCTTTGCATCCATGGGGGTGATGAACATCCCAGGTTATATAGAAAAAATTACATTTAAAACAATTTATTCTATTGTTCTCGTCCATACACAACCTTCACCTGATTGGAAATAAAAAAGCCACGAACATTTTTGCCCGCAGCTTTTTTTATTTTTGGTGCCGAAGGGGAGACTTGAACTCCCACGGGTCGCCCCACACGCCCCTCAAGCGTGCGTGTCTACCTATTCCACCACTTCGGCTTATTATATCTTTTTTGAGGCTTTTTATTCTGTAGTCTGTTCAGTCTGCTGCTGAGCTGGGATGCTGTCGCCCTTCATAACACTGGATTCTGACTGCTCGCCCGAGAGATAAGCCAGGGTCAGTGAGGTCACCATGAAGATGATGGCAACACCTGTCGTGATTTTGGTCAATATATTGGCTGGCCCGGATGCTCCAAAAAATGTCTGGCTGGCACCGCCTCCTATGGAAACACCCATTTCCGCTCCCTTACCGCTTTGAAGCAGAACAATAAGGATCAAAAGAATGCAAACGCTAACATGTAATGTAACTATTATAGTTGTCATATGATTTATTTATTATGCCTTATTCATTATATCGTATAATATTAATAAATTTATCGACATCAAGGCTTGCTCCACCAACCAGAGCGCCGTCTACATCCTCGATACCCATTAGATCCCTGGCGTTTTCCGGTTTTACAGAACCGCCGTACAATATTCTTGTTTTTCCGGCCAGAGCATTTGAAAATAATTTTTCAAGCAGGGACCTTAGATATTGATGAACCTCTTTTACCTGGTCAATATTGGCTGTCTGACCAGTGCCTATTGCCCATACCGGTTCATAGGCAAGAACCAGGTCAGTCAGTTCTTCAGGACCAAAGCCTTTTAACCCATCTGACACCTGTTTGTCAAGAATAAAAAAAGTATTTTCTTTATCTCGCTGGTCTTTGGTCTCACCAATGCACAATATAGGTTTTAAGCCGCTCTGAATGGCAGCCTTTATTTTTTTGCACACCAGCTCATTGGTATCTCCAAAATACTGACGTCTTTCCGAGTGGCCGATGATAACATATTCAGCGCCTGCTGCTTTTATCATATCAGCTGAAACTTCCCCGGTAAAAGCTCCCTGTTTTTCAAAGTACAGGTTCTGGGCGCCTGTTTTCAGGTTTGAATTTTCAACTGCCTGGGCAACCAAAGGCAATGAAAGATAAGTCGGGGCAATCATAACCTCTGTTTCTTTTATACCCGAACACAGTCCTGCCAATTTTTTTGCTGTCTGGATTGCTTCGGGGCCGGTTTTATACATTTTCCAGTTTCCGGCAATTAATGGTTTTCTGCTCATGCTGCCTCCCGATGGGTTAAAGGGATTTACCTACCAATATGGCAAGGTCGATCATTCGGTTTGAATATCCTGCTTCATTGTCATACCAGGAAAAAATTTTAACCATATTTCCGTTAATCACATCTGTACAGGAGGCATCTACAATGGATGACAAGGGGTTTGAATTAAAGTCAATGGAAACCAGAGGCAGATCGCTGTATCCCAGGATGTTGACAAGGTTTTCTCTGGATGCTTTTTCAAGGGCCATATTGACTTCTTCTTTTGTCAGATCTTTTTTTTCCGTGGTTACCACAAGATCAACCAAAGAAACATTGGGGGTGGGAACCCTGACCGAGAGTCCGTTAAGTTTTCCTTCAAGTTCAGGAAGTACAAGGGAAACAGCTTTTGCAGCACCTGTTGTGGTTGGAATCATGGACAGGCCTGCTGCCCGGGATCTTCGAAGATCCTTATGGGGAAAGTCAAGTATTCTCTGGTCTCCTGTATAGGAATGAATTGTAGTCATCATACCCGCTACGATACCAAAGTTTTCAAGCAATACCTTGGCAACAGGCGCCAGGCAGTTGGTGGTACAGGAGGCATTGGATATAATATTGTGGGAACCGGGATTATAATCTTCATGATTCACTCCCATGACAATGGTGATATCTGGATTTCCTGCAGGTGCTGAGATCAATACTTTTTTTGCCCCGGCTTCAAGGTGCTTGGATGCGCTTTCCCTGTCCCTGAACAATCCTGTGCATTCACAGACAATATCCACATCTGACGTCTGCCAGGGGATTTGTGCAGGATCCTTAAAAGCAGTCACTTTGATTTCTTTTTCGTCCACCACAATGGAATCATCTTTTGTGGTAACATTTCCATGAAAGCGTCCATGAACCGAATCATATTGAAGGAGATGGGCAATGGTTTTGGTATCTGTTAGATCATTGATGGCAGTAATTTCAACGTCTGGATTGTCGGCAGCGGCTCGGAAAACCAACCTTCCTATTCTGCCAAAGCCGTTAATGCCTAATTTAATCGTCATTTTTTATTCTCCTATATTAGGGTAAGGATTAAGTAAAAATTAAGATCGTTTGGTCCCCTTGAGAATATCGCTTGCAAGGGAGATACTTCTTTTGCCGTGCTCAACAAGTGAGGCGGTTAATGTTTTTATGTCCATTTTTTTTCGAGAAGTGACTGCCTTTAGAAGGATAGGAAGATTTACCCCGGAAAGGACTTCAATTTTGCCTTCTTCAAGAAAAGAATAGGACAGATTGGAAGGGGTCCCACCGAACATGTCTGTGAGTATAATGACCCCATTTTCTGATTTTACTTTGGAAATACCCTGTTTGATTTTTTTTCGTAAGTTATCTGGGTCCTGCTTGATGTCAATTGATATGGCAATGAGTTTTTCCTGTTTTTTTTCAAGTATGAATTCAAGGGTTTCAATAAGCGCACTTCCTAAATTTGCATGGGTTACTACTAATATACCTGTCATTTTTCTTTTACGTCCCTGTCTATATCCCTGTGGGTAATGCCAGGGGTTAGCCCTTTTTTGTTAAGGTGTTCAAAAATGGTTCTGGCAATGGCAACGCTTCTGTGGCGGCCACCGGTACAACCGACGGCAATGGTTAAATATGCCTTGTTTTCTCTTTTATATAAAGGAATTAAAAAGTCTATCAGTGTAAAATATTTATCAAGGAATTCCTTGGTTTCCGGATTTGTCATGATAAATTTTTTTACATCCGCAGATTCTCCGTCCAGGTTTTTTAATTCAGGTATGAAATAGGGATTGGAAAGGAACCGTAAGTCCATGACAAGGTCAGCATCATTGGGTATTCCGTATTTAAAGCCAAAAGAAAGGATATTAAGTTTCATTAAATCCACGGATTTTTTACCGTCATGGACCAGATCCAAAATGATGGATTTTAATTCATGAACGTTATAAGCACTGGTGTCAATGGTATGATGGGCTTTTTGTTTAATGAACTGCATTATTTTTTTTTCGGATGTAATACTTTCCAGAAGTGTTTTTTCATGGGCAATGGGATGGTGTCTTCGGGTTTGGCTATACCGTTTTAGCAGGGTGTCCACACTGGCTTCAAGAAAAATAATTTTAGGAGAAATACCGAGCTCTTCTAAGGCAGTGATTCCAGATGCATAGTTTTGAATGAAGTTTTTTGACCGCATATCCATTACAAATGCAGTTCCCTTGACATCAGGGTTTTCTTTGAAGGGAAGATCTAGGAATTTAGGCAACAGTTCCATGGGCATATTGTCCACACAATAGTAGGATGCATCTTCAAATGCCTGGATAGCAGTACTTTTCCCTGAACCCGAAAGTCCGGTTATGATATAGACTCTTTGATTTCCCATTTAAAACTCTTCATCATGCCCCATAATAATTTCGTAGATTTCTTCCCGGGACTGGGCTGCTTTCAATCCTTTTTTGAATTGATCTTTTTTTAAAAGTTTTGAGATCTGTGCCAATACTTTTAAATGACTGCCGGTATTGTTTTCCGGTGTCAACAGCAGGAAAAAAATGTGAACAGGGCGGCCGTCAAGGGAATCATACTCAACGCCCTGGGGGCTTAGTCCAAATCCAATGGTTACAGATTCTATGGAATCAAGTTTCCCATGGGGTATGGCAATACCGCCGCCAATACCTGTACTGCCAAGGGCTTCCCTTTCCATTAAAACCGCTGCAATATCATCGGGCAGGGCATTGTTATCTTTTGCCACAGCCAGGGACAATTCTTTGAGAATCCCGTTTTTATTTGTTGATGCCAGGTTGGCAATAATTGAATCTTTGTTAAGAATCTCACTTATTTTCATTGAACTTTTATCCCTTGGGTTGGATGAGCCCCAACTTGCCATTATTATGTTTATATAGGACATTCAATTTTTCGGTCCTGGCATTGTTAAACACAAAAAATGATAGGCTTCCTGTATTGAACTCAATCACAGCATCATCAATATCCATAGGCTTATAGTCAATGGTTTCGATTAAGATTTCATCAAGAATATGGGTGTCTGCTACAGGGGTACCCCCGGCAGAAGTGAATTCAATTGTATCATTTTTCAGGCTTTGTTTTTTTCCAGACATATGCCGCTTGACCTTTTCTTTATTTTTTTTAATTTGGGCTTTTATCTTGTCCATGAGGGTATCAATGGAAGAATACATGCTTTCAGATTCTTCTTTTGCATGGATGTTAAGCCTGTCGCAGGTTAATGTAAGTTCTGCAATGTGTCTGATTTTTTGGACAGATAATACAACATGGGCTTCAGCAGGGTTATCAAGCATTTTATCGAATTTATCCAATTTTTTCTGGACGTAGGATTTTAAGGAATCAGAGGAATCGATTTTTTTAAAAGTTATGGTTGTCTGCATAAAAAACCTCCCTAAAGTTGTTTCCGTTTATTGGAAGGCAGGATCTTGAGAACCTTCCTGTACTTTGCAACGGTTCTTCTGGCAATTTGAATGTCAGATTCCTGAAGAATTGTTGCAATCCTGTCATCGCTTAGTGGGTGGTTGGCATCTTCATTTCCAATGAGCAGCCGGATTTTTTCCTTGACACTTGCCGATGCCATGGATTCTCCGCCAGTTCGCCCTATTGAGCTGTTAAAGAAATATTTCAATTCAAACAACCCCTGGGGGGTATAAGCGTATTTATTGGTTGTAACCCGGCTGATGGTTGACTCATGCATCTCAATATCTTCTGCAATATCTTTTAAAATAAGGGGCTTAAGATAGGCTATCCCTTTTTCAAAAAACTCACGCTGGAATTTAATTATACTTTCCATTACAAGGTAAATGGTTTTCTGGCGTTGATGAATACTTTTGATAAGCCAGGAAGCAGACTGCATTTTTTCATTTAAATAGGATTTGGTTTCTTTTGAAATTTTTTTTCCGTCCGCAATGGCTGTTCTATAAAACCGACTGATTCTTAATTTGGGCAGCCCATCGTCGTTCATGATAATTTTAAAACCGTCCTCTTCTTTGTAAACATATATATCCGGTGTTATATAGGATGGCTCATCCATGGAAAATTTTCGTCCCGGCTTGGGTTCCAGGTATTGAATAATTTTTACGGCTGCCCTGACATCATCAGTGGAAATTTTAAGGGCTTTTGCAATTTTTTTTGTGTTTCTGTTTTCAAGGTTTTTTAAATGGTGTCTGATAATTTCTGTGATCACAGGGTTTTCAATTCCCAGCTGTTTTACCTGGATCAGCAGGGTCTCGCAAAGATCCCTTGCGCAGACTCCTGGAGGATCAAGAGTCTGGAGTACGGAGAGGACCTTTTCCACCATTTCTGGTTCTACTTCTGAAGCTTTTGCAATGTCATCAACATCAGAGCAAAGATAGCCGTCCCGGTTCAGGTTTCCAATGATTGTATGGCCGATATGTTCCTCTTCGGAATTGAGTCCGGACAGCATCAACTGCCATTTGAGATGGGCCTCAAGAGTTTTTTTCTCTGAAGTAAATGCTTCAAAATTCGGGGCTTCGGTATTTTCTGATTCCGTATATACTCGTCCGGTGGAATTATATTCATTAATATAGTTGTCCCAGTCTATATCAGATCTTACCTTCTCTTCCATGGTGACTTCTTTGACAGGGGACTCTTTCTCAGGTACAGGTGCTTCCATGTCCTTGGCAGTGATGTTTTTATCAGAGGTATCCTCATTGGTTGTTTCATCCAGGGCAGGGTTCTGCTCCATTTCCTGCTGAATCATCTCCGCCAATTCCATTCTTGACAATTGAAGCAGTTTTATGGCCTGCTGGAGTTGGGGTGTCATCACCAACTGCTGTGTCAATGTAAGACTTTGTTGTAATCCGAGTTCCATATTAAAGTTTAAAGTTATCTCCCAGATAGATTTTTTTGGCTATTTCACTTGAAATGATTTTTTCAGGAGGTCCTGATTCAATCACAATACCCTGACTCATAATATATGCCTGATCACATACGCCCAATGTTTCCCTGACATTGTGATCTGAAATTAAAACCCCGATCCCCTTATTGGTCAGCTGGGAAATGATTTGCTGAATGTCTATTACTGCAAGGGGGTCAATCCCTGCAAAGGGTTCATCAAGGAGAATAAACATGGGGTCTGTTGCAAGAACCCGGGAAATTTCAAGGCGTCGTCTTTCTCCACCGGATAAAGAGGCTGCTTTCTGGTTGGCCAATCGTTGAATACCCAGTTCATTCATGAGATCAGCAGCTTTTTTTTCAACATTAATCCCATTTTGGGGCAATACCTCAAGTATGGCTGTAATATTCTGTTTTACTGTTAATTTTTTAAAAATGGAAGATTCCTGGGGCAGGTATCCAATCCCTTTCCTAGCCCTTATATACATTGGCTGCTGGGTGATATCATCATGATCTAGATAAACATTTCCCCCATTGGGTGTGATCATTCCGACAGTCATGTAAAATGTAGTGGTTTTTCCGGCACCATTGGGTCCAAGAAGCCCTGTAACCTTTCCCTGGCTTACGGTCAAATTGACTTTGTTTACCACTGTTTTGTCGCTATATGTTTTTACTAAATTTTTAAGCACCAGTTCTGACATCTATTGCTCTGTACCTTTTTTCTGGTCTTCCGGATTGAAAATAGCTTGAACACGGGTTTTGTCATCACTTTCAACCAGAACCCTGTCCTCTTTTCTGAATAAGGTTATTTTTTTTCCGGTAACATGGCTTTTCCCGGTAAGCAGTTTTGGAGATTTTCCTGTAAGCACAAGGATTTCACTATCGAGTGTATAGACCGCTTTGTCAGCAAAGGCTTTGTTTTCCCCTGAAGTATATTTTACATTGCCCTGGGAAATAATTTCTTTAACATTGCTTTGATCTTTCTTTTTTGTTTTAGAATCATTGAAAAATATCTTTATTGAATCTGCTAAAATAATTGAATTTTCCCTGGTTGCCCTTGCATTTCCAATAAATTCAACCATGGAACCATCCTTGCTGGCAATCATTGTATTAGAGGTAACAGTAAGGATTTTATCAGTAACTTCCTTTTTATCCGGGGATATTTTTTTTTCTGTTAGGTTTTTTTTTTCTTTGTTTTTGGGTGCCTGGGCAAATGAGGCTTGGGCACAGAATAAGACCAGGGAAAAAATCAGCCCTGAAAGGAGGACGGTAAAAATAGCAGGACCAGGCTTATGGGATGTCAAAATTTTCACTAAATTTTCCTTTAACATGTCCTTCTAAAATTGTTCTGTTCTTATTTAACTCAGTCTTCATTGAGTCAGCTTTCAGGACCGAACCCTTGTCCTCAAGGGTAACCGCTGAATTTGAATATAGTATATGTGGTTTTTTTTCATAATGCAACTTATCAGTTCTCAGTGTAGAAGTTTCATGGGTGACAACGACATTTTTTAAGAAAGTCATGTCATGGGTGGAAGTGTTGAGGATACCTTCCTGGGATGTTAAGACTACTTTGGTTTTTTCTTTTGTATAAAAAACAACAGTGACATCCACAAGTACTGCTTTGTCTTCATTTTTCATCAAGGTGGCAGAGGAAGCCTTTAATTCCCATTCTGTGATCCCGTTTTTCTTGGAAATCTGTTCCAGAACACTTAGTTTTAAAGCAGCTTTGGAGTCGATTTTAATCTCTTTTATGGAAATAGGGGTGTTTAGAAGTTTGTTGATATAAAAAAAGATCCCAAGACCAACAATAATAACGAAGAGCAAACCAGTCAGGGGATAGACCAGCTTTTTTTTACTGGAGGTGTTCATGACAGGTACTTGCTGATTATTTGATCCCACATCCCCTGTGCCTTTAGGATGGTTTCACAAATTTCTCTAACTGCACCCTGACCGCCCCTGGCATATGTGATCATCTGGGCATGGCTCTTTACTTCTTTGGGAGCATCCGGTACAGAAAAAGAAAAGCCAACACGGGTCATTGCAGGAAGGTCGATCAGGTCGTCCCCTGAGAAAGCAATGTTTTGTGCCTGGATTCCGGTTTGCTTGATAATTTTGTTCAGGGCCAGAGCCTTGTCTTTGATACCGTCAAAGACAAGGTCAATGCCAAGATTTTCACAACGATGAACCAGGGCTTTTGATTTTCGGCCTGTGACAATACCCACTTGAATATTGGAATCCATGAGCAGTCTCAAACCAAGTCCGTCCCTGGAATTAAAGCTTTTGATCTGCTCTCCTGAATCTGAATAAATTATTTGACCGTCTGTTAAAATCCCGTCCACATCCAGCAAAAGTAATTTGATCCGGCTTAGTTTGATCCGATTTGATTTGATCCGATTTGATTTGATCCGATTTGATTTGATCCGATTTGATTTGATCTGGTCTGATTTTATTTGATGTAAAGATTGTTCCATGAAAGTTATCCAATTACTTTTTTGATGGCAAGAAGTTTGGATAAAAGCGCTTCCATATCATCAAGGGGCATGGAATTGGGGCCGTCACAAAGTGCTTTTTCAGGTTCTGGATGCGTCTCGATAAATAGACCATGGGCTCCGGCTGCAATGGCTGCCCTGGAAAGGGTGGGAACAAATTTGCTTTCTCCTGCTGAAGAATCCGATGCCCCGCCCGGCAGCTGAACGCTGTGGGTGGCATCGAAGATAACCGGAATCCCCATTTCACTGAGAATCTGGATGGATCTGAAATCAACAACAAGATTATTGTACCCGAAACTGGATCCCCGTTCGGTGATAGAAATATCATGGTTCCCACTGGCATTTGCCTTGGTAATAATATTTTTACATTCAAATGGAGAGAGAAACTGGCCCTTTTTTACGTTCACCGGTCTTTTGGTTTGACAGGCAGCTAAAATTAAATCGGTCTGCCTGCACAAAAAAGCCGGGATTTGAATGACATCCAATACCTTGGCAGCTTTTTCTGCCTGATCCGGGAGATGAATATCAGAGAGAACCGGAATTTTAAGTTTGGTTTTAATCTGATTGAGGATATCCAGGCCTTCATTAAATCCAGGGCCTCGAAATGAATGGATGGAAGTCCGGTTGGCTTTATCAAAAGAGGCTTTGAATATAAAGGGAATCCCAAGTTTTTCAGTGGTTTCCTTTAAATGCTCGGCAATGGAAAAACTGATCTCATAATTTTCAATCACACAGGGTCCTGCAATGAGAAAAAAAACAGGAGAAGGTGTGTTGATCATATTTAAAAAAAAATTGTTCATCAAAAAGTCCTTAAATGAAAGTGTTTAAGCCAAATTATATTTTGGGGCCAAAAAAGTCAAGAATGTAAAACCCCTTGAAAAGTTGGACCATTGCTGGTATTTTATGGCCGTTTGTTTGATTGAATTATAACCTCCTGAAAAAATAGGTATATTTAATGAAAAAACTTGTTGTGCTCGTGTTATTTCTGGCAATTATGATACCATCGGCTTGGGTCCTTTTTAATCAATACGAAGGATCTACACCTGAAGTTGCGGTGGCTCTGCCATCTTTATATTTAAAAAAATCATATGAAATGTCTATTAAAGTCAGCGATAGGGGCACAGGCTTCAGGAAGATAATGGTTTACCTGATACAGCAGGGAAATGAAAAATTGCTTTTTGAAAAAAAGTATCAGCCGTCTTCTATACTAAGTCTTTTTTCTGATAAAAAAGTTAATGAAGATTCCTTTATCATTCCGGTTGAATCCCGCAAATACGGTATGAATGATGGTGAAGCACTTATTCGGATCATGGTTTCGGATTACTCCTGGAGGGGGTGGAATAAGGGCAATGTGTTTTACGAGGAAAAAAAGGTGGTTATTGATACAAAACCTCCCCAGATAAAGATATTGACCAAACAGCATAACATTGAAAGGGGTGGTGCCGGCCTGGTGATTTACCGCCTGTTTGAGGAGAAAGTCAAAAGTGGAGTAATGGTAAAGGATAATTTTTTTCCGGGCCATTCAGGCATGTTTACAGATAAAAACATTTACGTTGCATTTTTTGCCCTGAATTATAATCAGGGGCCTGGAACCCAGATTTCTGTTACAGCCAGGGATTTAGCCGGGAATAATGCAAAAAGGGGATTCCATCACTATATAAGGGACAAAGATTTTAAAAGCGATACGCTGAATATTTCGGAAAAATTTCTGGAATTCAAAATGCCGGATTTTGATTTAAATGATAAAGAAGAGAATTTTGCAAAATTAAAAAATCCATTACTTGCAAAATTCTTATATATTAATGGTGAGTTACGGGAAAAAAATGTTAAAACTGTATTAAGTGTTCCCCAGGACACTAGGCCCAGATTATTTTGGGAAGGAAAATTTACCAGGCTTTCAGGAGCAGCAAGACGTGCTGGCTGGGCTGATCACCGGGTTTACAAACATAAGGGCAAAGAAATTGACAGGGCAGTCCATCTGGGCATTGATCTTGCCTCCACTGCCAATGCACCTGTAAAAGCAGCAAATTCCGGCAGGGTGATTATGGCAGGATTTGAGGGTATCTTTGGCAATGTCATTATCATTGATCATGGTTTTGGGCTAGCCAGTCTTTATTCCCATTTTAATGAGATCAATGTAATGAAAGGGGATGAGGTGTCAAAGGGAGATATTATCGGTAAAACAGGACTAACAGGCCTTGCAGCAGGTGATCATCTCCATTTTTCAATTATTGTCCATAATACCTTTGTTAATCCTGTGGAGTGGTGGGATAGTACCTGGATAAAAAATAATATTACTTCCAAAATTGAAGCTGTTACACAAATGC
>Ga0307988_1000283_pt1 | contig 37922 bp, 31 predicted proteins | sample EllFjometagen183_FD_203166 | JGI IMG/M metagenome (GOLD analysis project Ga0307988, IMG submission 203166) | Marine microbial communities from Ellis Fjord, Antarctic Ocean - #183 | ecosystem: Environmental > Aquatic > Marine > Unclassified | place: Southern Ocean | collected 2014-10-08 | reverse complement strand
TTGTGGACTGGAAAAGTTTAAAATATATTGGCCTTGGTGCTCTTTTTACCCTGCCTCTTGGGACTTTGGCGTTGGTCGTGGTTCCTGCAAACTATATGCGTATTTTTATTTCTGCCGTGATTATCTGTCTTTGTGCCGGTTTGCTCAAAAAAAAGATAAAATTCAAATCAAAAGATAGACTCACGACCACCAGTGTCGGCATGATTTCAGGATTTTTAAGTGGTGTGGCAGCCATTGGTGGCCCACCGGTTATTCTATTTTATTTTTCATCTGACAAGTCTGTGTCAGTATCCCGGGCTTCTATGATTACTTTTTTCCTTTTAGTAGATATCCTGGCTCTGTTTTCAAGTGCCTGTTATGGACTGCTTAACCTTCAGATACTGAATCTGTCCTTCGGGTTGCTCATCCCATTGAGTGCAGGTGTCTGGATTGGCAACTTACTATACGGAAAAATTAAAAATACTGTTGCTTTCAGAAAACAGATAATCTTTCTTTTAATGACAATTGCTCTTATCTCTCTGGTCAAATTTTCATTCGCTACCTGATTGCAGGAAACTGTAAACTGAATGACTAATTCTTTTTTTAAGGAATATACCAAAAGATGCACTTTGTGTATGAACCATACTTTCATACAATCAATCACCTTTGCATTGGCTAAAAATTTCAATATACATAAGCAAAACATTTTTGCCCAGATCCTGGAACCAATTTTTAAATTTGGATGAATATATATTATAAAAAATAATGCGGGATGATAGCCTATGACAATGGTTTCGGTCCATATAATTTAATGCCAAATGACGAATACTGTTTTTGCCAAACACAAAATATAGACTCTGGTTTAATTCAAAACAAGAAGAATTCTCCGGCTATCAAGTAATTTCTAAAAGACTTGAAGAACAAAAACTATAGCAATTATCCTTGAACCGGGCTTTACTTTTTATCCAATACCTTTCGAATAATCTGAGCTGTTTTCTGCATGTCGATTGGTTTCATGACGTAGGCTGCCAAACCAAGTTCTTTTGACCTTTCTTCATCTACAAGGGCACTGTGACCGGTGCAGATGATGATGGGGATATTGTCTCGAATGGCCATCAGCTTTTCAGATAATTTAACACCCGTCATCTGGGGCATTGTCATGTCAGTGATGACAAGGTCGAAATGATCAGGGTTTGAACGGAATTGTTCCAAAGCATCTTGAGGTGTTGTGGCGGTTTCAACGTTGTATCCCAGGCGCTCAAACATCCTTTTCACCATTGTTACAATGGATATTTCATCATCCACAAATAATATGGTTTCATTTCCCCTGGGAATCTCCTGGATTGTCTTTGTATCAACAATTGGTTTTCCTGTAGCCAGAGGGAGAAGTATGCTGAATTTTGTACCTTTACCCAAACTGCTGTCAACTGTAATTGCTCCACTATGATTTTTAACAATGCCTTGCACCACTGCCAATCCCATGCCGGAACCTTTGCCGATTTCCTTGGTTGTAAAATAGGGATCAAAAATTTGATCGATGATTTTAGAATCTATGCCCGGGCCTGAATCGCTTACCATTATCATGACATGATCACCGCTTTTCAAGTCAGGATAGTCTTTGGCTGAAATATCGTCCAAAATTACCCTTTCCACGGTGACAGTAAGGTCTCCGCCGGTTTGTTCCATGGCGTGGGAAGCATTGATGCACAGATTCATTATGATCTGGTTGATCTGGGTCGGGTCAGAAAGGATCAATTCATCAGTGGTTTTAATATCCCGGTGGATATTTATGGTGGTTGGAATCGTTGATCGCAAAAATTGCAGTGCATCTTTAATAACTGAAACAATTTGAATGGGTTGCAGTTTCTGGTCACTCTTACGGCTGAAACTTAAAAGTTGCTTGACGATATTTTTTGCCCTTAGACTGGCTTTCTTGATCTCTTCAAGGTTGGAATGAGCAGAATTCCATTTTGGGACATCATCTAAAGCAAGCTCCGTGTTACCAATAATAATAGCCATGATATTATTAAAATCATGGGCGATGCCTCCTGCAAGCGTGCCGATGGATTCCATCTTCCGTGATTGCCGCAGTTGAGCTTCAATATCCTTGATTTCGGTAATGTCATGAAAAATTGTTAATTTTGAAGTAGTACCATCGTCATGAAATATGGGTGAATTGGAAACTGAATAATAACGGTTGTTTTTTGGGTCAGTCACTTCATAATCGACGGTCTCTCCTTTTTTTATTTGATCAAATATACACCAGGAGCATTTTTCATCTCTATCATATATAGCTTTATAGCAAAGTTTACCTGTAGCATCTGTCCCAACCCTGTCAATCATAGCAGGATTCATATATTCAATGTATAGATCAGGAGAACAGATATAAGAAGTATCTTTCATGGATTCCATCATGGAACGATATTTTTCTTCGCTCTTTTTTAAAGATTGTTCGGAACGTTGGAGTTCTGTCAAATCAACGCCTAAACAGGTAACATCAATTACATTTCCATGAACATCTTTGGTCAGTGCATTGGACCAAGCCACATTTAGGAGCATGCCAGACCTGTCTATGATTTCGTTTTCGTATGAGGAAGACCCAGCAGTGTTTTTTTGACTCAGAACAGTGAGAAATACTTTTCGCACCTCTTCTCGTACATGCTCAGGAATGAACATGTCAAACCAATCTTGGCCGATAACCTCCTGTTCTTTCCAACCCGTCAGTTGCAAAAAGTAGGCATTTGCAAAAATTACCTTAGCCTTCGTGTCTAGTGTAACACCTATTTGCGGTATATTGACCAGTATATTCCTCCATTTATGTTCGGAACTGATCAAAGCCAACTCGGACTGTTTACGTTCGGTAATATCCTGTACCAATGACGCTGCACCGATAACTTTTCCGGCGGCATCTTTCAAAATTGTGTTATACCAATCACATATGATTCGTCTGCCGTCTTTGGTTATATTTTCGTTTGTGCTGCGAGTTCCTCCCTTTCCGGATATCAAATCCCTGTAGACACCATCAACCATTTTCTTCAGCTCTTCAGGAAGAATGAGTTCAGTGACATGTTTACCCATGGCTTCTGCTTTAGAATAACCAAAAATCGCTTCCGCCGCAGGATTCCACTCAATAGCTTTAAAATTTAAATCCCAGGAAAGTGCTCCGATCGGTGTGTTTTGAAGGTGGGCGGCAAGTTTGTGCTCGCTTTCCCGTAGCGATTCCTCTACTTTCTTGCGTTCGTTGATTACTTCATTGTATATAATGATACCACCGATTGAACCATTGGATTCATACCATGGACGGCATTCCCAGCGTGTCCAATCTACCGAGCCGTCCTCTCTATAAAAAGGATCTTCCTCTGCGCTTAACACCTCACCAGCTAACGATTTTTGATGCACGTCTTTCCATTTTTGAGGAATATCTGGAAACACATCATAGTGATGCTTGCCGATCACATCTTTTTCCTTGACCTTGTAATCGTCTAAGTAGCGTTGGCTTACATAGATATATTTTAAATCCCTGCCGAATACTGCGATGGCACTTCGATTGTGCTCAATGATGTAGCGCATCAACTCATGAGAATGAGTCAGTTCCTCCTCCGCCTGCTTGCTCTCGGTGATGTCTCTTAATAAGTTAATGGTCGCCGATCTTCCATCCCATTTTATTAAGGTCACGTTGATTTGAACCCACAATTGATTGCCGGCTTTGTTTATTATCCTGAATGAATAGTTCTGAGGCGGTTGATCTCCTTTTAATCTTTGTAGATGACGTTCTAAAACCATTCCCCTATCTTCATGGTGTATTAGGTTTATGAAAGGGACTTTGGACAATTCAATTTCAGAATATCCCAAAATTTCAAATGTTTTTGGATTTGGGAATTTGATAATTCCATCCTGGGCTATAAAAATCGCATCATTGGCAGTTTCCACTAACAGCCTATATTTTTCTTCGCTTTCCTTCAGAGCATCTTCACCTTTTTTTTGATCTGTAATATCTCGAAGAAAACAAACACATTGCCCTCCTTGCTCTGGGTGGAATTGAGTACTGACTTCAACAGTAAAAACGGTTCCATCTTTTCTGCGATGTATAGATTCAAAACGATCTGATCCTTGAGAAATGATTTTTTGCATGTGTTCTGCTGCAAGTTGAGGATTCTCTATTGCCTCCAGGTCAGGAATACACATCGTCAAGAGCTCTTTTTCAGTATAGCCACTCATGCGACAATAGGCATCATTGACTTCAAGCAACCGACCCTCAGTGTCTGTTAGCCAATATCCATCCATTGCTGATTTGAGGATGGATCTGTGCCTCTTCTCGCTTGATTCAATTAGTTTTCGATTTTCAACCTCCTTAAGGTTTTTCAATCCACTTTCGGAGATAATAGCAATCAGGCCTTTGATGAAAAATAGGTAGCTGTTGAGTTGTTTCTGTGTCCAGATCGGCACACGTTTGACCGCCTTCAGATATGCATCTTCATCGAATTGATATTTTTTGGCTTGAGTACGGAAGAATTCCATGTCCGGTTCTTCCAGAAAAAACTGGCCGGTAAAGAAATTTCCATAATGGAATCCATCAATAATGATTGGCGTTGCGTTATCCACCAATCCGTGCGGGCAACGGTAAGTCACTGCCGGGTTTGCTTCATGTATATGATCTTTTATGTAAAGGTCACTCTGAATACAAAGCTTTTCACAGTCTTTATTTTTTCTGTGGAACTGTGTGCAAATGTCCTGCCAGGCAGTGGCGGTAAGGATGTTTCCTTCGTTATCAATTATTGATGAAGGGAAAGAATATATTTCATTTAGCCTGTCCTGCAGATTCTGGAAATGTTCCATATCAATCAGATCTTGAAGTTTATATTTCATTATACAGCTCCGGGTTGATGTGTTTTGGGACTATTTTGAATTTGCAGATACTTGCATTAATTATATGGTACCAATAATTACAAATTAAAAGTGTATCTGTAAATATCAAAAGTACGCTATCAAAAAACACTATACATTGCAAAAAAAATTCTGTGTTCCGGTTTGAATGACTCCTGACTATTTATGGTATGATTAACCAGGAGTCAAGTTCGACAGCTTATTGAGCGCTTCATACACCAGTCCGAACTTTTACGATTTGCCATGATACCAGATATGGATTTTTTGGTTTTAGGTTTAAAAATCAATTATATGGTAACAGCAAGAATCAAATTTCAAAATTCTTCATGAAACTTTATTGGAGATAGATATTCGCCTAAGAAATATGTTTCAAATTCATTTTTGCATCGTACACATAACTGACTGCCACCTTATGTGCTTCTAAATTTGAAAAAGGATAATATCTCTCTTATTGACAAACGAAAACTATATGAGCATTGTATTCAAAGCTCGTTTTTGGTACTAAAATAAAATATCAGATTGATTTCAAGAATATAATCCTCAATCAGGGAGGTAAAGTGAGCAATTTCGTATTTGTACTTACAAGAGGTCTTGAAGACCCGACAAGGGTGACCAGAGCATTTCAGCTTGCAAAAGCTGCTATAGAAAACGGGCACAATGCCAGCCTTTTTTTGACGGATGATGCTGTTCTTGTTGCCAAGAAAGGCATGATTGATAATGTTGTGGCGCCCACAGGCGATGAAGCAGGATCACACTTCCAATTTCTGATTACTAACAACGCGCCGATATTTCTGTGAATCCCCTGTGCTGAAGCTCGCCAGGTTGGCGAAGCAGATGTTGATGAATCAATTGTTTTTGCAGGAGCTCCCAAATTATTTGAATTATCAGAAAATGCCACTGTCATGACCTTTTAAATTTATTACCTTTTGAATTTTTATTAATGCCAAATGGCCGTGATATTGTGTAATTTTTTTAAAGAATGATCACGCTTATTAGGAGCCTGGGGGTCCACAGAATTTTGAGTATATATTCTGAAGATATTCAAAATACAGAATTTGTTCATCAAAAAACCAAGAAAGATTATAATGGATCAATTTTATACATTTACAATGCTCATATCGATTACCGCTTTTGCTTTCGCTTCGACCATGACCCCCGGACCAAACAACATCATGCTTTTGTCCTCAGGGCTTACTTTTGGATACAAACGTACTATTCCACATGCGTTGGGGGTTAATTTAGGATTTCCTATAATGCTAATCTGTGTTGGTTTGGGGGCAGGGGAATTGTTTGAAGTTTTTCCTTTTATCTATACTATTTTAAAAGTGCTTGGGATCAGCTACCTGCTCTGGATGGCATGGCATATTGCCAATACCAAAGGCGTACCCAACACGGAAAAAATAAAAGATAAGCCCTTTACCTTTTTTCAGGCTGCATTATTTCAGTGGGTTAATCCCAAGGCATGGGTGGCGGCAATCGCATCAACTACAGCATTTATAACCGATCAGCAAATTGCTTCAATGCAGGTGATGATCATTTCATGTATTTATTTCTTTTGTGCTATTCTTTCAACCAATTCATGGTCATTGGGTGGAGTACTGTTAAAACGATTTATACAGAACGATCGGTTAATACAAATTTTTAATGTCACTATGGCGATTTTGATTATTGGGTCAATCCTTCCTTTTGTTTTTGAATAATAGTATTTTAGGAAGCACAACCATTTTTTCAAGAGAGCTGTGATCCTCTTGCAGCATAACTAAAGATAGAGATTCACTTAGGAAAATGTTTCGAAACGATTTATACATCAAAAATTTGTTTTGTTTAAATCCGAGAATGGAATTTAATTTTATCAAGTTTAATATGAAATTTCAGATTTTAATCATCCCCATCGCAAGACATAGGATAATCCACTAATATTATTTTTAATTTTCAATATCGCCTTCTGAAGATAAGGGGATCGACAGTAAAACTTTAGTGCCCTTGCCGGGTTTTGAAAATATTTCAAAATTACCATCCATATTTTTGATCCGTTCCGAAAGACTATGAATCCCAAACCCGTTAAAATTCTTGTTTGTAATTTTATTTAAGTCAAACCCAACCCCAGTATCTTCAACCCTCAATTGAAGGAGCTTTTCATTTTTTGATAATTCTATTTCGGACTCTTTTGAGCCTGAATGCTTTATAATATTCATGATAAGCTCATTGACTGTTCTGTACAAAGAAATCTTGTTGGATTTGTTTTATCACTGACAAGTCTAAATACGGCAAAATTTGTAGCACTTTCCATAAGAGATCTTAAGTGTTCTTTACTCAATTTTAATTTAATTGATTCTTCCTCAAGCTCTTTAACTCTATTTTATCCATCCCTTACGTTTAACTAATTTTGAGTACCATATTAAAATTACTGCGACTACTAACGACATCAAGCTACCAACCCAAATAGCTATCGCAATGCTTACCTGTAACGTATGAATATTTGTCACTATTACACCAAGGAGCGATGCAATAAATAAGTAATATGCATCTGCTTTCCTTAATATAAGCAGTATGCCACCAAGTGCGCCTCCAAACACTGCAATTGCAAAAGCCCCAGTTGCCCATAGCGGGCGATTTGCTACTAATGATTTTGCAGCTTCAGGATAATTAACCAGCATGTCTGGATTCATTTGCATAATGAAGTTAATACTCCCCATTACATTCCAGATTAATACAACAACACAAATAACCCAAAAGCTCCAGTGAGTTTTTATTTCAGACATATTTATTGCCTTGCAATCCTGCTAATTGTTATGCATCTTTGGGCGAACCCTTTTCAAACTGAGGGACATCGTCGTTTGGAATAGTTTCCCACGATGCTTTTGATCCTACGAATATATGCCTGTTTAGTGATATTTCTGGGTCACCATCCAAGCACCCTAAAGTAACTCCATGTATTTTGCCTTTATATGTGCCACAAAGAGTAGAACCACAAATGCTACAGAATAGTAACCCATCCCCTTTTTTTGATTCATATTTCGTTAATAGATTTTCACCTGAAATCCATGAGACTTTGTCGAAATCAACCAACGCATATGCTGAAGCTTGAGAACTAAATGCTTTTCGACACTCCCGGCAATGACACGACCGTGCATCATGCAAGTTTCCATCTATTTTGTATGTAATTGAACCACATAAACATGAGCCAGATATTGACATTTTATGACTTCCTTATTCTTGCATAACAAGTAGTAACATAGTTTCTCTATATCATTCAATATTATATGATATGCAATCATAGTTAATTAAAACTAACAGTAGATTTGTATCAAAAGGGACTGTAGATGTAAACAAAAGGAAAGTCATGACGACTTGCATTATTCTGGATTCTGCAAATGTTCAACTATTCAAATGGTATCATTAAGATTTTAAAACCCCTATTCGTAAATCTCGTAGATCAGGTTGCAGGTCTCTCTTATTTCCATGGAACCGGCTTCGACCTGGGAGGAAACATCCATGGCCATATTTGAATACATTTTTGCCTGCCTCGTTGGAACCGGACGGCTCCCTGATTCATTTACCTTTAGCAGCCTTCCAAGAGAAACACCCAAAGCTTCGGCATAAAGTCCGGCCTTTGCTTTCGCATTTTTAGCTGCCTTTATCTTAGCTTCTTTTCTTAATTCATCTATCTTGCTTGATCTAAACTGTATGCTTTGAAAAATATTAGTTCCATCTTTTATCGCTCGGTCGATAATATCTCCTGTTTTTGATGTATCACGCACCTTTACCGTTAGCTGCTGACTTACTTTAAAAGATACTGGGCTCCCCGGTATTTGATGCCCTTTTGCATTTCTGGGATAGACCGGCACGACATTATACGATAATGTCTTTATGTCTTTTTTATCGATCCCGACGCTTTTCATTACAGATATAATAGAATTCATTTTTGAAGTATTGTCTTTATATGCCACTGCAAGCTTACGCGCTTCACTTGATACTCCAAAATTAATGACCGCTTCATCGGGTATAGTCTCGATCAACCCTTCACCCCTAACATTCATTGTGGGGTGGCTATTTTCAATAGTGCTGTATTCCTGCGCATCCCCGCGGGAAATACAAAATAAAGTTATAACTATGATCAATGCCCATATACTTTTTTTCATAACAACCCTCCATGGTTATAATTTGCCAATATCCCAATGCTTTAATATTATATTTACCAAAGATCGGCTCTCATCCAATCCAGTATTCTTCTTTTTTAGGGTGCCTATCAATTCTTTGTTTTCATAGCCACACATCTTATGAAATACAGAATTTGCGAAAACTATTTTCCCAGTATATCTATTCCCTGAATGCCGGAAACAATTGTTTCACTGATAAGCTGATACTTCTTTTTATCTTCAACTAATACTTGAATTCTTTTTTCTAACTCTTCATAAGTCGGTTTTTCAGTCATTAAAGACTCCAATAAAATAATCTAAAATATTTTGTACTTTTTATAGATGATTAAAACCAAAAAGAACTTAATTTTAAACCAGGTCGATTCAATGGATTCAACATACAATATATATTGATGAGAGACAAATATAATATGCAAAAACTCGCCTATACGGTATTGATGAGTCATAACATTGAATTCAAATTTGAATAAAAAAAATCTAAATCCGATATGTTGGGGTTCTATCCTTTATGCTGCCTGAGTATTATAATTGCCAGTGTTCATAAAAAAACTTAATGATATTCATACAAATCAAAGCCATTTTTCATTACAATTTGAAGCTATGATAATGCAAATTGTCTTGAGTCTTTGGTTTGCAAGAAAAAGGATTTGCTTGTCAAGCAAGTGTCCAAATAAGACAAATCTAACAGGTCGTTTCTGAACTAATAATATTTCCATCATAGTTGATTTATTGAAATGCCTTTACAGGTATTAAAAAAGTTGATAGGGGATTCTTAGGTCAGATTTAATAGTCAGACAAGCCCCATATTTTAAAAATATGCGGTTAATTATCAATATTTAGAGTGATATGCGGACAACCGCTTAATTACCTGTTACACCATGCAACAAACAACATTAGGAAACGAATTATGCACAAATCCTTCATGACTTCTGCACTTCTAATCTTTAGTATCCTATGGATCATACCTGTTAACTCATTGGCGCAAACCGTGGGGTCTGCCATGGAACAGCAGCTGAACCAGGCCGGAGTTAAAAATGCGAAAAAATATGTCAGGAGGGCTGAAAAAAAAATTGGGACATCTTTGAACGTTCCCCTGTATGACCAGGTGGATTTTACATCATTTCCAAATGCCAAGCTCAATGTGCAAAAACTCAAAGCACCGGCTGTCCTTATTTTAACGCCTGAACTCACCAACTATATTTTTAAGGGCAAGCCTGATTCTTTTCAGGGATCTTTCAGAACCTATGAATTTCATTTGGGAAAAGGGATTCACAAAGCGAGTTCCATGCTCTTTCCTCAGGTTTTTGAACAGATCCGCGGCCTTTCAGGTCCCAACGGGCTTTCTCCCAATGAAGTCGCCATTGTTCCACGGCTTGAAGAATTCAAGTTTAAATGGGGCGGTGCTTTTACGCCTGTAATGTATGTAAGCCTTAAAATAAGTGTGGGTCTTTTTTCAGGGGGTAAACAGATTTTTCACAAGACCTATGCGGTTGAAAAAGTCAAGGAAGGCACCAGCACCATCTTCCCAAATGAGAGTCAGGAATATAAAGCCATATCAAAGGCCATGCTCAACGTATTACAGCAGGCTGGGCAGGAAATTGCCAACCTGCCTGTCCTTTTAGCCTACAAAGAACCTGTGGCTCCAGTTATCGTGGCCACTGTTCCTGTAACAAAAATCGACATGGATGCCATCATATTTCTGGCTGACACATGGAAGAAATATCATGAAAATAAAGACCGCTTGACTATTGAAGAACGCCTAATCGCAGTCAGGATTTTAAGGCTTAAGGATGCGGTGGCTGAAAATAACACAGATCAACAACAGGACGAAATTCTTGAACTGATCGATATTGCCAAAACTCTGGAGCCGGTTTCAAAAAGGGAGCTCATAGATGAAATCAAGTTCAACAAAAAATACACAGACAAAGAGGTTATAGAACAAAACGAATCTGAAGATAATTTCTATAATTTTGCCGGAGATCATACGGAAACAGTTTTGGATTATGCCGGAGTGGGCATCGATATGGTAAAAGTCGGGGTTCTTGCCACCGGCTGTGTCATGAGCACCGGGGTTACATGCCCTGCCCTGGCATTGACCATGGCCCAGTTTGATATGGCAGAAACCGTTGCCGAAGGAGTTGGTGCCGCCTCAGAAGAAATGATATGGAAAAGCGGGGATTTATCGACTGCCGTATTCCAGGGCACCAAAGCATCACTGATTAATTATACTGCCGGAAAAATCGGTGCTGGTATTGCTGATAAAACAGTTGGTAAACTTGCAACTAAAGTTTCCCAGGAAACGGCTGCATCAGCGGCTAAAAGCGCTGGGAAAGTGGTAAATGTGGGTCCGGGGCTTACCAATAAAATCATGGATAATGTATATGCCACAACCATGGAATTGACATACAGGGCACCTGTTGCAGCCGTGAGTGCGGTGATCAAAGACCGGGCAAAACACCTTGCGGCTGACACTGAAAATCTGATGACCAAAAAGAAAGCAACACGAAAAACCATTACGCCGCATGAGTTTTCAGGCCAAACAAAAAAACAATCACTCAATTTCGATTCATTGAACCAACTATAAAGGAGTTATTCAAATGCAAAGGCCCATTTCTTTATATCGTTTTATCGCCCCGGCATTGCTTGGAATACTGCTGTTTTCTTTAACGGGTTGTGTTTCATCAGAGGTTGAGCCGAATCCCAAGGCCGGAATCAAACAGCAATCAGACAAATCACTCCCCGTGGCATCCATGGGCTCTTCAAAAGCATTGACACAACCAACTTCCGTTACACCCCCAATGCATGACCCTTCTCAGCCCGCTCACATGGGCCAGGTGCGTCTGGACCTGGCTGCTGTTCTACAAGGGCTTTTTTTCAGGCTCCAGGGATATAAGGGGAATATACCGGGAAACCTTGCCTTTGACCCTTATATCGAAAGGCTTGACCATGATTTTGATGTGCCGTTGTCCAGATTTGTTTTAAAACAGATTAGTATCCGCCAGGACCGTTCCCATGGGAACGATCCTCTGCACAGAAGAATCCAGGCCGTATTAAAAGTTGCAGACAGTCTTGACCGCCAGTTATTTATTTTGGTTGCGGCAGATTATATTATCGGCAACAATGTTGTCTATGTCCGCCAGGCTGTGGCAACCCCTTATTATCCCGAATATTCAGATGTCCGTTTCATGATTCTGCCGGCCGGCCGTCTGCCCTCATTAAAATTTTTAAAAGCCCTTCCATATGAAGAGTTGTTCAGCCTGGCTGCGGAAAATTCATTGACCCGGAAAGAATTGAAAACGATAAAACCCGGACCGGCAAAAGCCTTAATCCTCATGGCCTTTAACATGGCTAAAACCACCCCGGGCAATACCCTGAATATTTATACATCAAAGAATGCCACAAATGGATCTGCCAAGGTTAAAGAATCGCTGTCATTGAACAAACAAGGATGGACCATTGCTGTGGTGGACGGCCAGTTTAAACTCAACACCGCCACCAGATTCTGGTTTTACGCAGGATTAACAGATAATGACAGATCCGGTAAGCCAAAAATATTGTCTACGTTCAGTTCAACATTCGGGCAGTGATCACGAATTCTATTGAATTGTCATTAAGATCGGTTATTCTATTCTTTAAAGAAGTCATTCACTTTTTCAAGATACTCGGATAACAGTTTCCAGCAGCTCAAACCTTGAAAATAATTTTCTGAAATCTGACAAAATCATGTAAATATATTATAGAGTAAAATTTGAAAGAACGCCCGAACATGCGACCCTTGGCTTATATAATTGAATAAAAACCTCAAAACTGGAAAAGGGGGGATCTATATTTTGTCAGGACTGAGTCCTATGAATACAAGTTCTCGGCGGACGAATTTTTGTCAATAACCATGAAGATGCAGTATTTTTTCGGACAGGGTCATGTTGTTGGTTATCACAGCGCCTTCAAGGACTCCTACAATTTGAGCGCCCCGGTTCTGCAGGTTCAATGTCATACTGCCTATCGAGTCGGTTTCCATCTGCGTCACATGACAGCATCAAAAATATTCTTGGTTTATATAGGGCGATGACATATAGTTCAATTTTTCCATTGTGAAATATGTGAAAGAAATTTTATAAGTTCCATTGCAAAGGATTTGTTTAAACTGTTTGGATTGTGCCCTTGTCCTATACAATTATTCTGTTCAATTTTTGGGTGAGGGTCAGGACATTATTATATAATGATTGTTTTGTATGGAATTGGAGAGATATGATTTTAAAATATAAATTTAAACCAGGATGCAGGGTTTTTCTTTTCTGGGTGATGATCCCTTTGCTTTTAAATTCATGCGCGACCTTGAAAAAAGAAGAATGCCTTACTGTTAATTGGTACAATATCGGGTATGAAGATGGCACAAGAGGATATGAGAGCTCCCGGGTTGCTTTGCATCGAAAAGCGTGTTCAAAATATGGGGTTATTCCAGATCTGTCATTGTATCAAAAGGGGCGGTCTGAAGGCCTGGTTGAATATTGCACACCGCATACAGGATATTCCCAGGGCGTGAATGGACTGACATATCGTGATGTGTGTCAAGGTGACTTAAAAGATCCGTTTCAACAGGCCTATAACATTGGCCGTGATATTTATCTGTTTCAAAAACAGGTTCAGCATGAACAAAGGGATCAAGACCGGCTGGCAAAGGAAATTGACAAAATGGATCTTCTGATCAAAGAAAAAGAGGTCCAGCTTAGCAGAGCTTGCAAAAATCCTAAAAACTGCACCCAGGAGCTCAACCACATCAGAGATCTGGACAGGCAAATGCACAGACTTAAATTTGAATTTCGATCTAAAGAACATCAGATCCAAGATATGCGACAGAGGCTTGATGAGATGAAAGACCAGAACCGATTTTAAATTTTATGCAAATCAATTAAAAACCGGAACACACTCCATCACATCTCCATTCTGGCCAATGGAGTGATAATACTCTATATGGTGTTGCCGAAAATTTATTTGTTTAAACCTTTTATACTTTGAAGCCGATCATTCTTCAACTGTCAGCCATTATGTCTATATCATATTTAAATAAACTTTAGATTTTTCTTTTTTCTCCTGAATATATAAATCTTTTTTTGCTTTAACCCCGCAATAGATATGAATAAATGGTAATGCTATGAAACCGGAAAATATCGTTAGAATAAGGAGAATAACCCCCTTTTTCGTGAGTCCTTTATATAGATACCAGATTGATCCAAATAAAAAAGCTGGCCAATGCCACCCCTTATTTTTTATTTTGGTTCTTTTTTGATTTTTAGCCAATGTCTCTCCCTTATATCAAACCAAGCCACCTTGGTATTCTCAGATTTATTTTTAAATAAGCGTAACAACCTTTTTTTGTAGCAATTGATACAATTATACAAGTTTAGTGCCACAGGGTGAAAGGTTAGAATATCACCTGGTTTTCAGTCATAACATCTGCAACGATAAGGGGTAATCGGTTCAGAAAAATATTTTAATACAGTTTTGTATCAATAACTGGTACCTCAATGGGACACAACTGATTTATGAATCAAGGTCAGCGGTGATTGCCCCGATGTATGTCAAGCAAGTTGTCGCTATTTTTAAAAAAATTATTTTCTATCCCAAACCCTTGAGATTAGAATTAGTAACTTTTACAATTATTACCCCTGTAACAGTTTCCGATAGGATACCATTGACTGATCTTCTTATGTTTTTGTAGGCATAAACCACTCGTTTGCCATCAACGCCCTTGCCTCTGATGTCAAAGGGATGAGGTCGGTTTTATCCAGAAGGTCCAGGTTGAATTTCCGGTTCAGGGCAGCAAAATGCTTTAACCCGAATGCAATTTTATTGAGATAGGAAAAAACCCCGATGGCCCCGGTGGAGAATTCATTGGCCACTGTCCCGTAAATGGCTCTTAAATCCGGAAGATCGCAGAATATTTCTTCAATTGTCGAGCCATATGGTTTGAATCTTTCCGGCACATTATGGTTCTTTATCTGTTCACCGATTGTTTTACCGGTCATGGCAGCAGCCATGGACGCACGGCACAGACCAATCCCCAGAACATGACCGTCGCCATAAGCCAGGCCTTTAAAAACCTGATCTTCACTGGCAAACCCACCGGTCATAATGATCGCGGGCGGGCTTAATTTTTCTGCTTCTAATTGATCGCAAATGCGGACAACGGCATCCTCCAGGCAGACAGTAGGCAAGGACCACTCGTTCATCATTTTTGAAGGGCTGTATCCAGACCCGCCTCCGGCACCGTCAAAGGTGACCATGTCCACCTTTGCCTCACAGGCAATCCGAAGAACCCGTTCTATATCCTTTCTATCGTATCCCGCCATTTTAAAATAAATATTTTTTGCCCCTAAATCCCTAAGCGTTGTAATGTGGGTAATCAGAGATTCTTCATTCCACAGGGGCAGTCTGGAATAGGTGTGAAAATTGGGACAGACCCCATCCTCATATGCTTTTTGTACGGATGGGTCACTGGGATCCGGGATCACCACATCACCCAGCTGTTGGCGTTTCAATGCAGCATCAATATTCTTTACCCGTATAACCGGTTGGGTCCCCTTTGCAGCCTGGCCAAATTTGATTTCAATAGCCGTGGCCCCATATTTCTGGATGGCGATTTTCGGAACCCCCATGAGGTCATCGTCCACATTGCTTTGGAGAACAATCTGACCATACCCCCGGTCATATTTACGAAAACAGCCAAGGGCCTTTTCCAGCAAGGGATAATCCGTCACTTTTCCATTTTCCACTTTTAAATTCGGGTCATTGTTTCTGCCATGTTCCCCAATCACGCAGGTTACCCCGGCCATGGCCGCTCCGGCAAAATAATCCTGCCAATTGAGTTTAATCAATGCCGGAAGGATGACGGGCATGGCAATTTTAACCGGGTTAATTGTCCCGTAAGTCCTCTCCAGGTTTACATTAAAAATATTTGCTTCATCCTGAGTTTCTTTGGCTCCCAGGGCGCCGAACACCCGTCCGTTGATGTTAAAATGGGAAAAATCAATGGGGTAATCTTTTTCCGAAGCGATTTGATTGGTGCCTGTTGTTGTTGGGTACACGGTTTGTGCGCCCAGCACGGCTGCCTGCGCAATCTCGCAGGTTCCTGTACAATCTTGAGTGCAAAACGAGCACATTCCCGACTGGGGAGATATGAAAGTGCTTCGGTTTTTCGAAAATGTAAACCCTGAACTTAATTTAGGTGAATAAGACATTTTATTCTCTTTTTTAAAGTTTTTTAGTTTAGCTATTCATTTTTGTTTTCTGAACTCAGTTACACACTCTCCGCCAATGCCCAAGTTATCGGTATTGACCTCGTCTATAACAACAATCGTAGTGATAGATGTTTATTAAGCAGATCAACCTATAACTGTGTTGCACCCTGAAAGTGTTTTAATTTTTGTTCTTGGATGATATTTTCATCTGTGATTTTGATATTAAAGTATACAACCTGGTCACCACCTTTTATTGCTTTCTGATCATCCCAGTATTCAACAATTTAAATTGTATTTGTAATAATTTCAAAAATTACGTTATAGCTAACAACATTAAAAGGCAATATAATTTACAAATTCGGACAAATCTACTCTTGTTCAATGATGGTATTATCTGTCAGGAGTCAATTTCGAAAAATTACCGAGCGCTCCATCCACCAGAATGGGCTTTTTAAATGTTCCCAGAATACCACATTCTTTATTGACAATATTTTCAACCTTTGAAGTGTGATTCATCTATATGAGAAACCGCAAAGTTGAATGGATAAAATTCAGTCACTGTATATTGGAGATAGAGCAGATTTTGTTTAAAGTATTGGAAAGAATTTCTTTCAATAAAAAACACTTAGAATATTGTTACCCATATCAGGCAACTCATCATTGCCCTCATCTATAACCTTGTAAATGGTATTCATTGTTTCAATAACCCCTCTTTCCCGATCTATTGAGCATATATAAGATGAAATCATGTGCCAGCCCGGTTTATATCTACCGGCTGAATCTTCAATAACAGTACCGCTGAACTTCAAAGGTCCAGGATCAAGCAATGCTCCGGGGAAAGTAGATAAAAATTCTTCTTCAAAACCCTCAATGTCCGGTAAAATCAGGTGATGAAGTTGCCAATTCCTGATTAATCCACCGTCTTTTTTCATGTTTATAAGTCCTGCCTTTTTCCTATTACAGGAAAGCAAACCATTTTTTGTTTAATTTTTTCATTTTTGATACCAAACATAGGGTTTATTTTTATAAACGTCTAATTTAAAAATAATGAACAAGCCAGGATAGCGAAGAGGACACCGGCAACATCTGCGGTTAAGGCAGCCGCAAGGGCATGTCGGATCCTTTTTATCTGCACTGCTCCAAAATATACGGCCATCACATAAAATGTGGTTTCTGTTGATCCCTGCAAGGTAGAAACCAGAAGCCCTGTATAGCTGTCCGGCCCTATAGCCGGATCATTTATAATAGATGCAAGAATTGCATAGGCACCAGACCCGGAAAGCGGCCTCATTAATGCCATGGGCAATGCCTCGGCCGGAAGGCCAAAATTTGCTGTAACACTTGAAAGAGCATTTACAATAATCTGCAACGCTCCACTGGCCTTGAGCATACCCACTGCGACAAGTATGGCAACCATGTAGGGGATAATTCGTAATGCCACCTGAAATCCTTCTTTTGCCCCTTCAATAAAGACCTCATAAATTTGAACCTTTTTAATTAGGCCAAATCCTAAAAATCCAACCATCAAACTGGGTAAAATCCAGGGAGATACAGAACTGCCAAAAAGTATTGCCACTGGAATCAGGGATGCAAGAATCCCAAGAGCAAGGATAGAAACCCACAAGGGATATCCATTTGATGCATGTTTTAGCGTGTCATCAGTTGATGTGTCTTTATCTGCTCTTTCACTAACGTTTATATGACCTGCCTGTTTTTGTGAAAAAAAACGTTGATAAAGTTTGGAAGCAATAATGGCAACGCATGTTGAACCGATGGTGGCCAATAGTGTGGTGGGTAAAATAGCAGCCGGATCAATGGAACCTGCTGCAGCCCTCAGGGCAATGACACCCGTGGGCAGAAGTGTAACTGAAGATGTATTTATGGCCATGAAAAGGGCCATGGCGTTGGTGGCCTCCCCCTTTACCGGATTGAGCCTGTCCAGCTCCTGCATGGCCCGTATGCCAAAAGGAGTGGCTGCATTGCCCAGGCCCAGCGCATTGGCAGAAAGGTTTAAAATCATGGCTCCCATGGCAGGGTGATCCCGTGGTACATCCGGAAAGAGCCTGACCATTAAAGGGCTTATCAATTTTGCCAGAATGCTTAGCATACCGCCGGCTTCAGCCACTTTCATTAACCCAAGAAACAGGGCCATTATCCCCACAAGACCTATGGCAAGCTCAACAGCAGCACGGGCAGAATCAATCATTGCCTTTGAAAGAATCTCCATGGGCATCTGATCTGCCTGGCCCGGAACGAAAATAATCTGCTGCCACCCTGCATAGGTAAAGGCTAAAAAAACAATAATGATAAATATTTTATTCATTTCACCATTTTCATTAGGGTAGACTGCCGGGGAAAAAATTATTTCATTTTTCCCGGCAGATATTTATTAATTATTCTGAAATTTCTTTAAAGCTTATGCCAAGCGCCTCAGCAACACCCCTGCCATAGTTTGGGTCGGCTTTTTTACAGTTTTTGATATGGCGCATCTTAATCTGGTTGGGTGCATCACCCATTGCCCGTCCCGTATTCTCAAAAAGAACCTGCTGCTGCTCAGGATTCATCATTCTAAACAGATTTCCAGGTTGAGTGTAATAATCGTCACTATCCTCCCTATGGTTCCAGTGGTCAGCAGCACCTTCAAGGCTTAATGGCGGTTCGCAAAAGTCTGGTTGTTCCTGCCATTCTCCATCACTGTTGGGTTCGTAGCCAAGTGTACTGCCATGGTTATCATCCACTCGCATGGCTCCGTCGCGATGAAATGAGTGAACAGGACAACGTGCCTGGTTTACTGGAATTGAGTGATGATTAACACCCAGACGATATCTTTGTGCATCTCCATAAGAAAAGAGCCGCCCCTGTAACATTTTGTCGGGTGAAAAACCAATGCCCGGGACAATGTTGGCAGGATTAAATGCTGCCTGTTCAACTTCAGCAAAGTAATTTTCCGGATTCTTATTTAGTTCCAGCACTCCCACATCTATAAGCGGATAGTCTCCATGGGGCCAGACTTTGGTAAGATCAAACGGGTTAAAAGGGAATTTTGAAGCATCTTTTTCAGGTACCACCTGAATTTTCATGTTCCACTTAGGAAAATCACCTTTTTCGATGCTCTCCAGAAGATCACGCTGATGACTTTCCCGATCTTTTCCAACAATTGCTCCGGCTTCTTCATCTGTTAAAATCTTAATCCCCTGCTGAGTCTTAAAATGAAATTTTACCCAGAATCTTTCATTAGCATCATTAATCAAGCTGAAAGTATGGCTGCCATAACCGTTCATGTGGCGATAAGAAAAAGGTATTCCTCTCTCACTCATGGTTATTGTCACCTGGTGAAGCGATTCTGGTAAAGATGTCCAAAAGTCCCAGTTGTTTTTTGCACTTCTCATATTGGTTTTAGGATCTCGTTTTACAGCATGGTTAAGATCAGGGAATTTAAGTGGATCTTTTAAGAAAAATACAGGTGTATTGTTCCCCACCAGATCCCAATTGCCTTGCTCAGTATAAAACTTCATTGCAAATCCCCGGATGTCCCGTTCAGCGTCAGCTGCTCCACGCTCTCCCGCAACTGTGGAAAAACGTATAAAAAGATCCGTCTTTTTGCCAATTTTGGAAAATATTTTAGCTTTGGTATAATTGGAGATATCATGTGTTAGTGTAAAGGTTCCAAAAGCACCCGAACCCTTTGCATGCATACGGCGCTCTGGTATTACTTCTCGATCAAAATGGGCCAGTTTTTCCTGAAACCAGACATCCTGCAGTAATTGCGGTCCTCTTGGTCCGGCCGTCATTACATTCTGATTGTCACAAACTGGAGCACCGACAGTGTTGGTTAACTTTTTCTTTTCAGACATAAGAACCCTCCTTTAATATTTAAAAAAATTTTTGATACTGTTTGTTCTTAAAAATTTATCATTAAAAGCTTATCAATGAACAACCCTGCCGAGAGTATCGGGGGGTATAGACAACACAATCTCATTTATAACGCCTCAAGCGGCAGAGAATTAACCCCTATGGATTAAAATGGGTTGTAGATGGGAGTATGGTTTGTTTCCATCATATTGCTTGTTCCCATCCTGGAATCCTAATTCAAGAATTTCAGCAAGTGATTTAATTAATACTATAATTTTATTGGGTGTGGCAAGGTTCATTTTATGAAAACAAGGTTTTTTTCAATAAATATCTTCTACAAAGGGATGTCCGTTCCTCTGGGAAATATTAGGGTTAAGAAACAGGTTAATTATTATTGTTTATTTTGGATTCCTTTTTTACAAGCAGCAGGGTATTGAATGTTACTGAAAGACTGCTCAAAAGCATGGCAGTAGCCGCGATGATGGGATTCAATAATCCGCTTGCCGCCACGGGGATGCTGATGATGTTGTATACAAGTGCAAATATAAGGTTTTGTTTTACTTTTCTATTTACTTGTTTTGCAAGTGTTATAAAATCGAGCAATTGGGTTGGGGTCTCCTGCATCAGGGTAATTGCGGCAACCCCTTCACCGGGATTAAGACCTGATCGAACGGCTATTGCAATATTTGACTGGGCCATTGCCGGGGCATCATTTACTCCGTCGCCCACCATGGCGGTTTGTCTGCCTGATTTTTTAAGCTCTTTGATAAAATCGGCTTTTTCATGGGGGAGCAATCCTCCATGGGTACATTCAACCCCTATCTGGACAAATGATCCAACAGCAAGAGTTGGTTTTTTTGCATCGCCTGAGATCAAAAAGCTTGTGAGCCCAATTTTTGATAGTCCTGCAATAAGGGGTTTTACTCCTTTTTTCATGGAATCACCCAGATGGACAGCAGCGATAACCTTATCATTTGCAGATAAAAAAACCGTTGATATGATCTGGCCGTCCTGTCTAAAATCAGATATAAAAGATGCCACAGATCCGTTATCTTTTTTAACAAAATCCATACTGCCGAAACGATATTTTTTATTTTGGAAACTGCAACTGACACCGTTGGAATGGTATCTGACATCTTCAATTGCAAGAGGCGATATGTCATTTGCGATCCCATAAGTTTTTATGGTATGGGCAATAAAGTGGTCTGAACCTTCTTCCATGGCATTGATAATCTGCCAGGCCTTTTTTACAGGAAAATCAGAAGCCGTATTCATACCCAGTACTTCAAGCTTGCCAGTTGTCAGTGTTCCGGTTTTGTCAAAAACAATGGTATCAAGAGTTTCAACTCTTTCAAATGCTTCAAAATCCCTTACCAGGATTCCCTTTTTCCCGGCGGCAGAGACACCGGCCACAAGAGCCAGGGGAATGGCAATGCCCAGAGCGCACGGACAGGAAATCACCAGAACGGCAATCCCCCGGTTGAAAGCTTCATAGGATGGCAGGCCGTTTATTATCCAGAAAATAAATGTGAGCACGGAAAGTCCCATAACCGAAGGTACAAAGAATTTTAAAAGGTTTTCAAATCGCTGGGTTTGGGCGGTTTTTTCCGAAAGGCTTTCTTCCATGATGAAAAGCATTCTGCCGAGGATTGATTTTTCACCCACTTTTAATGCTTTTACTTTAATTTTTCCGGAGATTATCCGGGTGCCGCTTTTGACATTATCCTCAGGATTAACATTGAAAGGTTTTGCCTCTCCTGTTATGGATGACTCGTCAATGACTGCAAAGCCTTTTGTGACAATGCCGTCTGCTGCCAATATTTCTCCTGGTTCTGCAAGGAATAGATCCCCTTTGGATAATTGTTTAATAGAAACATAACGTCCTTTGGGAAATGGTGTTGTACAGATCCTGACCTTTTGAGGAACCAGGGAAAAAAATCCCCAAAGGCCCTCAGCAATCTTGTTTTTTGCAGATTGTTCCAGCATTTTTCCTGTCAAAAGTAGCAGGATCAGCATGGATGAGGCATCAAAGTAAAGATGGATACTTCCTGTGAAAAGATGAAACAGGCTGTAAAAATAGGTTGAGAATGAGCCTGTTGAAATCAAGGCTTCCATCCCGGGCCATCCTGATTTTATACCACTCAACGCTCGTTTGTGTATGGGATAACCACCATAGAACACAACAACGGAAGCCATCAGGAAAACAGGCCATGCAAGCATTTGCACAGAGCGGGAGGATAGTTCAATAAAAAAGCCGGAATATATAGCCCAGCTGAGCATCATTACGTTCATGGTCAAAAACAGTGTGACAAAAAGACGGATGAATTCTTTAACATTTTTTTGTGGTTTTTTATCAAGGGATGCAGATGTGTATCCAAGGTTTTCAATAATATTGAAAATTTTTTCAGGAGATGTTTTTATTGGATCATATAGGATATTTCCCCTGTCACTGGAAAAATTGCAGGAGGCTTTTGTCACCCCCCTTGACCGGATGAGTGCGTTTTCAAGGACCCAGGCGCAGGCGGGGCACCACATATTATCAATCTTGAAATTGAGAGCAAGAAAGTTGTCGGAATCAGCATGAACATCTGAATCGGCCCTATATGAATTATCAGATGAATCACCATAAGAATCATTTGGCGAATCTCCTGAAGATATTTCACGATTTTCTTGAATTGATGGTATATCAAATGTCGGTTCTATTTCAGAGGTGTCTGGAATAACGCCTGCTGCAACACATTGTTTATAAAGCTCAGTATCCTTGAAATCTATTGAATCTTTACCCTGGTTTGCATTATATTGGTCTGATTCCATCAGCATGGTATAGACCATTTTACATCCATTGCAGCAGAAAAGATCTTGTGTCGGGGTTTTAGAAATTTTGACAGGCAGGCTGCAAAGCTTGCACGGGATTGAAGTTTTCATTGTCTGCTCTGTTTACAAGGGGCAGGTTTCATAATAGGATCGGATCTTTAATTGAGATTATTTGTTAATAATTCAGACTGTTTCATCTTTTTTATAAAATTTTTATGCAACGTTAGGGTTTATTCTGCATGGACCTGATATACCGGATAACTGCGTACCGGCTCTCAACCGACATGGAGCTTGCAAGCGCAGGCGTTTTTTTGCTGCCGTAACTAATGACAGCGAACAGTTCTTTATCACTTAATTTGGCTGCATTCTCACCCGTCAGGTTTGCGGGCAGGGGGAAAAAGCTTTGTCCCACTGTCCCAAGCCCGTCCAAGTTGTTACCATGACAATGAGAACAAAAGGATTTATAGTCCTTTTCTCCTTTTACGAGCATGGCTTGTGCAGAGCCTGTAACTGTTACAGAAAAAATATTTTTCATTTTCTCTTTTATAAGGGCTTCACTTTTATGGGAGACGATAGTTCGTTTATCCATTATCAGCTGTGGTTTCTCATGGGGACGAAGAACCGGGGTTTGATTCATCCTTCCTGCTTTTAAAGTTGAATCGTACAGGGTAATAACCGCATAAACACCTGTTAAAGCGATCAATGCAAAAACTGCCAGAAAAAGAACCTGTTTCATTTAGTTTTCCTCCTGTCCGCTTACATGCTGGCCTGCTGGATTTTTCTCATATTCTGCATAGGGAGATTCTGATGGCGTGCTTTTAACTGGCCTGTAATCCCAGGTAGGCATGCCTTTATCCGACACCACAATAAAGGTGAAGTATCCTATACCGAGTATGATAGCGATCATGGCAATGATGTGCAGCCAGGTGGAAAGTATTGAATTTTTAATTTTCAGCTCGTTCATAAATTTATAATATTACCTCCGAAAAACCGTAATACAGGATATAAAATAGAGCCCACAGAAAAGTGCCACCAATAATAAGGGCAATTATAAGCGGGAAAGGGCCTTCCGCCTTTCCTATGCCATCGGCAAAATGCTGAGCCGCTTTAATGTTCAAAGCTTTTGCAATGGGTCCCGACATGGGTATAAATGCCAGGGCAACACCAAATAGAATTAAAAAAATTATGGCAACTATGATCAGGGCATAAACATGCTGTGTATTTAAAAGCTCAAAAAATCTCATTTAAAATTCCTCTTTTTTGGGTTTGCTTTCAATATCCCAAGAGAATATTTGCCTAAGTAAAAAAAAGTGCATACAAAACCAGAGCAAAGCTTGCCGCAATAGCTGCAATGGCCAGTGAAAAAACAAAATAGATCTCTATTTTGGTTTTACGACAAGTTGTTACATCCTGTGGGGGGACATCTTCCAGGGCCAGAAACCTTGCACGCTGCTGGTCTGTGAACTGCCCTGTTTTAAGTGCCCATATAAACACGACAGCACCGATAAAAAGTCCTGTTAGAATATATGTCAGGAAAAATGGATAATACATTTGTCTGCCTTTATATTTGTAATGGTTTAAGGTTCATAGGCTGCATCAATTCCTTTTGGTTCCATATTTGCGTCGATTTGATCAATGAAATATTTTGCAATATAGTTTCCTACGTCCCATATTTTTTCAGATTCCAGGTCTCTTTTAAAGTAAGGCATTGCTGTGCCGGTAATGCCGTTCATTATCTGATAGTAAATAATGCCCCCGCTTATCCCACGGCCTTTAAGGATGGTAAAATTTAAAGGCGGCGGATAAAGATAGGGTTGGGCAGGTCCCATGCCGTCACCCACAGGTCCGTGGCAGCCAAAACAAAAATCCTGGTATATTTTTTTACCCCTTGCAAGTCCTGCCTCAGTAGCAGGGTAGGGTGTGGGAAGGATTCGCCAGCCTTTTGGTACATTTTCATGAATCCAGGCTACATTTTCATCAACACCGGATTCGTATGCTTCAATGGATTTTTGCTTCCACAGCTCTTGCCTTTCCATCCTCATATCGGCATTCTTCATCCCGAGACTCTGGGTGTACTGGGTCAGTATGCTTATCTTATCCTCTTTTAAAAATTTAAAGGGCGGCATAATGGAAAGCGGCCGGGTAAATCTCGGGTTGGTAAAGTGAGCCAGGTGCCAGTCATCCGGATGTTCTCCACCTTCCTGTGAAAGATCCGGGCCTGTTCTCTGGGAGCCCAGGAGTATGGGGTGATCCTTTAAATAATCTCCGGCCTGGGCTATTCTTTCTGCACCCAACCCCCAATCCACAGCTCGTATGGACTGTGTATGGCAATAAACGCATCCATTGCTGATGTAGAGGTTACGGCCTTCTTCTTCCATACTTGTTCTTAGCCTGAACAGGTCAGAAGGTATGGTTTTGCTTGTGTTGGCATAGGGAAGAATCACAACAACCATTACAACTGCAATAAGGATGAGAAGGCTGCCTCCGACAATGGCCACTGGTGTCATTTTCATGGGTTTTCTCCGGGATTAAAAAACAGGGATCGAAAAATATTATAAAACCCAGCAACGGCGGCTAAAAAAATTAACACGCCTAAAGAAGCCCTTACAATATTGTATATGTGAATCTGGGGGAGCACCCGATAAATTGTTTCTCCATTCAGCCAGGCATTGCCCTGAATGAGTCCTGAAATAGTTAATACAATGGTAAATCCGGCAACTCCGATCAATATCATCCAAAATTGGAAATCGGCCAGAAATCGGCTGAAAAGGGGTTTGCCTGTTATTTTCGGGATAGTGAAATAAAGGCCGCCCAGAGCAATCATTCCTGCAAACCCCAAGACGCCTACATGGGCATGGCCCACAACCCAGTGGCTGAAGTGGGTCACCCGTTGAACATCGGGCAAAGACATCATGGAACCCCGGATACTGACGATAAAATACATGATAGTCCCGGTAAAAACAAATTTCCCCCCGATATCCTCATGGATTAATCCAAGCTTTCCTCTTGCCGTGTACCAGATATTGATGAGGAACGCCATCACTGGAATTACCATGGCAATGCTGTCAACAATGGCAACCACTTTGAGCCAGGTTGGAACGGGTACCTGCAAAAGATGATGGGTTCCGATATGGGTATATATGACGATCAGCGCCCAGAATCCTAAAATAGAAAGGGTGTGACTGTATAGCGGCGTTCTACAGACCTGGGGGATGATGTAATAGGCTGTTGCCGCAGAAAGAGGGGTCAACAAAAGTCCAAACACATTATGACCGTAAAACCAAAGTAGAATCGCATCGGGGATACCGCTTAAAGCACCGGAATCAGGTTGCCAGATAACGTTTCCCATACTATAGGTGCATGCAGTGAGAATAATAGCGGCAAGCACATACCATACGGATACATAAAGAATTTTTTCTTTCCTGTTTTTTACCGTCATGGCAAAATTGAAAAAAACCAGGCCAAAAACAAGAACAATAGAGACATCAATTGGCCATATCATCTCTGCGTATTCTCTTCCCTGTGTATAGCCTGCGGCAAGGGAGATCATAAGAGCGACAAGGGCAAAATTCCACAATACGACCGTCAGTATGCCCAGTTTTTCACTGTAAAGCCCGGTTTTCAGCAACCTTGGGACAAAATAAAATGCACTGGCAAGAAGGCCCGGGGTAACAAATCCGAAAAGCACCAGGTTTACATGGATGGGGCGAAGTCTTGAAAATAAAAGCCAGGCAATGTTAGCGGTTAAATCAGGGGCTACAAGTTCAATGGCTGCCACAAGTCCTATCAGTGTTGCAACCATCATCCAGACGGCACTGGTCAGACAAAATCCCTTTGCTGTCATGTAAGAGGCGTTATCGGGTCGGGTCGGATTCTCGGGCAAAACAAATACTCCTTTATTAGTTGTGACAGGAAAGCCAGCAGTCCAGGTTGGCTTTTTCTTTTTTATGACATTGAATACAAAACCCCATTTTAAATTCATGGCGTTTTAGCCGGTCTGTCCCTTTTACATCTCCATGGCAGGTTTCACATTGGACTTCCTTTTTTATGTGGCGTTCATGGTTGAACATTACATGTTCCGGCACATAAAAAACTTTTTTCCAGGGCGTGGGAGTCTGGGTATTAAAGTGATTATGCTCTTTTCTTATTTCCGGATGCTGGGGAATAATAGAATTATGACAAAAAAGACATTTTTCAACGGGGGGAATCCCCGGATGGATAGACCTGTCTACATACGAATGACAGAACCTGCAGTCGATTTTTTTATTGCCTGCATGGAGCCTGTGGCTGAAAGCGATGGGTTGAATGGGGCCTGCATCCACATTGGGCATGATATAATAAAAATATGTTAACAGGGATATTAAAATGATCAAAAAGCTTAAAATGAGCAATTGGATTTTATTTTCAACAATCTGAGCTGTAAACGACTGAAACTGATAAATAAGGACTAAGGGTTTGCCTTTTGTCCCCACCAGAATCACCAGAAAGATAAGGGTTAAAAGCGTCAGAGAAGCCAGTATTATTTCCATTGAACCACCTCGCCTGAGCCATTTTTCAGTAATTCGGGAAATTGTTTTAAATAAAATAAAATAGCAATAACCAAGAGGGATAAAAATCCGAGGCTAATAATAAGTTCACCTATAGCGATGGGGAAAAGTCCCGTATTATGAGCAAGGGTTTCGTGATCCAGGTAGCTTGGACCTAAAAGCAGGAAATGTTCAATCCACAGACCCGCCAGAACAAAGGAGCTTACCACGATCATGCACCAGGGTGATTCTTTGATTTTCCTGCTTAAAAGGATAATAAACGGCATAATAAAACAAGCAATAAATACTGTCCATGCCAGCCATTTCCATGGAGCGGTCATGGTTCGTTCAATGATATAGGCTGTTTCTTCCGGGATATTACCATACCATATGACCACGAACTGCGAATAGAAAAAATCTCCCCATACAATGCTGAACCCGAAAAACAGCGTGCTCATATCGCGCAGTTGGGAAGAAGAAAGGTTAAAAGAATGGTTTGGGTTTAAGTGAAGGATGGAAGCCAAAATGATAATGGCGCCAAATCCTGCATAGATTGCTTTGATGAATGTGTAGGCACCAAACAGGGTGGAATACCAGTGCGGGTCCATGCTCATGACCAGATCAAACCCTGTCAGAGCAAAAACCAGGGCAAAGGCAAGCATATACCAGCCTGCAAAAATCGTCATCCTGTGTTTAATTTTTTCAGGGTCATGGGGGGTTTTTTCAAAGTGTCTAAATAAAAATTGTTTCAGCCAGGTTTCTTTTTCTGCATTTTTTAATCTGAACTTGAGCGCGTGATAAAGATAAGTAAATCCAAGGCAATAGAGAATCAGAAAAGCGATAAAATCACGGAAAAATAAAAAGGGAATATTGAGCCAGATAGCTTTGCCGTGCAGGTCGACTCCTATCCATGTGAATACATGGTCCTGTCCAATAAAAAGAAGAATAAAAAGAATAAAAGAAACAGGGAAAAAAGCTGCAAATGACTCTGCTATCCCGACAAGGTTGTGGCTCCATCTGGCTTTGGTAAAATGCATAAGTGTTGAAAATAAAAGCCCTCCCGCAGACAGGGCTGTAAAAAACAGAAAATTTGTAAGATAAACAAGCCATGCTTTTTCCGGATGAGCACTTGCTGCAAAAAAAATGAAAAACAAAATTCCTGCCAAGGCAGTGATTAAAGGGATTACCATAACATTATTTTTAAATTTTGCCGGAGTCTCTTTAATTATAGTATCCATGGGTGTCATTTGTTTTCCCTTTGTCCTTTTAAAGACCCGGCATGGTAAAGCAGGTCTTTAAGACTGTCGACATTTTCCGGCGTTGAAGCGACTTCAATTCCATAAAGAGTACCTGAGCATTCGGGATCATAATTTTTTTCATAGTCTTTTTGGGGTAATCCCACCTGGGTCAATACCCCAACTACATTACCTAAAACCGCAAAGAGAATGGTGCATTCAAAGGCGATAACAAAAAATGGTATCCAGGAAACAATGGGCTTTCCGCTGACAATGAGATTCCATCGGGTGGCAGTGAACACTGCAAGTGAAAAACCTGCAAAAAATCCAATGATCCCGCCGACCAGAGTAAACCATCCGATCTTGCTTTTTTTTCTGCCCAAAGCCTTTGCAAGTGATTTGCTTGGAATAGGACTGTGAACTTCCGTCACGATCCAGCCTTGTTTTTGTATCTTCTCAACAGCAGCCAGGGTTTCTTTCTGGTTTTTAAAAAGACCTGTGACAATTATGGCATCCGTGGTCATGAATTACTCCATTTTATGGTTCAGTTCTTTCATTTCAGTCATGGAAACCGATGGCAAATGCTTGACAAAAAGCAGAAACAGAAAAAAGAAAAGACAAAAAGCACCCAGCATGATACCTCCCTCGACCCATGTGGGCCTGTAATGGCCCCAGGCATTGGGAAGGAAATCATGGGCAACACTGCCCGCAATGATGACAAATCGTTCAAACCACATGCCGATATTAACGAAAATAGATATGGTAAACAGCCAGATTACATTTGTCCTGCACTTTCTGAATAAAAATAAAAGAGGGATGATTGTGTTGCATATTACCATGATCCAGTATTCCGGAGCATAATGGCCAAATGCTCTCCACCTGAATGTTTCCATTTCAATAATATTCTGGCTGTACCAGCTTATAAAAACTTCTGTACCATAGGCAAATCCTACAATGATCCCGGTAAAAACAATTGTTTTTGCAATATTTTCAAGCACATTTATGGTGATGAGTGATTCATACTTGAAAATTTTTCTTAAGGGAATGCTCAGGGTCAAGACCATGGCAAGACCTGAATGAATGGCACCTGCAACAAAGTAAGGTGCAAAAATAGTGGTGTGCCATCCCGGCGTAACGCTCAGGGCAAAATCCCATGAAACAACGCTGTGGACGGATATGACAAGTGGGGTGGCAAGCCCTGCAAACAGCATATAGGCCCTTGTATAGTTCAGCCATTGACCGGTTTTGCCGGACCATCCAAGGGATAGTATCTTAAAAATTTTTTTCTTTACCCCATTTGATCGATCCCTGATAATGGCCAGATCCGGGATAAGTCCTGTATACCAGAAAAGGCTGCTCACAGTGAGATAGGTGCTGATGGCGATGACATCAAAGATCAAGGGGGATTGAAAGTTGGGCCATAATGTCCGCTGGTTGGGAATGGGCAGCATATAAAAAACCAGCCAGACCCGGCCCAGATGGATGAAGGGAAACAGCCCTGCTATACAGACGGCAAATACGGTCATGGTCTCAGCAGCTCTGGCAATGGGGTTTCTCCATCCTGCGCGGAAAAGGAACAAAATTGCAGAAATCAGGGTACCGGAATGGGCAATTCCCACCCAGAAGACAAAGTTGATCAAATATGTACCCCAGTGGACCGGTGTATTCATGCCGGCAACCCCCACGCCCACAAATATCTGGTATGCCCAGCAGGAAGCTCCAAAGATCACTCCTGCAAACAAAAGCGCAATGATGCACCAGTAAATCTTGCCTGGGCGGGTCAGGGTATTCAGGACCGTGGTATTGATTGTTTCAAAAGTCAATTGAGACATATTTTTAAAACCCTTGGGTAAATATTCATAACTTTTGCACCATTTTTTTAAGATAAATCACGGCAGGTTTGGTATTTAGATATCCTAAAACCTGGTAGGCCCTGGAATCACGGGCAAGGGTGCTGATGGCGCTGTTTTTGTCCAGAAAATTTCCAAACACAAGCGCATTGGAAGGACACGTCTGAACACAGGCGGGCATAACTTCTTTGTCCTGAATTTTCCGGTTTTCATTTTTTGCCTGATTATGGGCCTTTTTTATTCTCTGTACACAAAAAGAGCACTTTTCCATGACGCCTTTGCTTCTGGCCGTTACACTCGGGTTGAGTTGAAGGTCAAGGGGTTTGGGCCTTTCCCAGTCAAACCAGTTAAACTTTCTGACTTTGTACGGGCAGTTCTGGGCACAGAACCGGGTGCCGATACAGCGGTTGTAAACCTGGTTGTTAAGCCCCTCTTTAGAATGGTGGGGTGCATAAACAGGACACACTGATTCACAAGGTGCTGCATCGCAATGCTGGCACATCATGGGAAGAAAGATCAGTTTTTCCTCGATGTTCTGATCCTGGTAACGTTCGATTCTCAACCAGGCCATCTCCCGGCCTTTTGTGATTTGAGTTTTTCCCACTACACCGATATTGTTTTCTGCATAACAGGCGGCAACACATGCGCTGCAACCCACGCATCTGTCCAGGTCCACTATCATTCCCCACCGGTATTCATCATGCTCATGGGGCGGGTAAATATCGCGTTTTTTATCGTATCCTTCTTTTGTGGGCAGGGTTAAAGGAAAGTTGTTCATATCAAGACCCTGACTTTCTTTTTCACCGTGTTCATTGCCTGGGTGATCCTCGGTTATTGACAGGGCTATTTTCCTTTGATACTGCGACCGGCTGCCATCTGTCTGGGGAAGAGCTTCTAGTGTGCCTGTTTTTTGAACCAAAGAGGGTGTGATCAAATAGGACAGGAAATCCGAGGACTTAAGATCACTATCCATATTACCTATAGGCTTACTTACATGATTACTCGACAAAAGATGAATTGGATTGCTCCCAAATCCTTTTGCATACCTGCCATAAGCTTTGTGCCCCTGGCCTATCTGCATGACAATCAGTTCAGGGACGACGCCCTTGTAGGAATAGACCGGTGCAGCAATTGTATTGTTTTCAGCTTCAATACTAAGGATGTCTCCATGCTTGAACCCGTATTTTTCAAGGGTTGAGGGATTGATCATGAGCATGGTTTCCCAGGCAATATTAGTTAGAGGATCGGGTATTTCATTGAGCCAGGACTTGTTTGCCCCCCTTCCGTCATACAGACGAATAGATGGGACAGCCAGAAATTTTAGTCCTTTTTTTTCAAACCCTTTAATTAAAGCAATTGTCTGTTTGAGTACACTAAGTGAGTATTTATCAATGGACTCTTTACCAGGGGAGAGCTTTTGGGTTTGGGATTTTTTGCCGGAGGGAAATATCCCGCCATTTTGGATGGTTTGAATAAAATGCAGTTTGGTTTTTTCGTTCAAATTCGCATAAAGATAATCTGCAACATACTGATAATAATCATCAAACTGCTGTTGCGGGCTTGACAGTTCGAGGAATACATCTCCTATGCAGGGAGCCTGGGTTAATTTCCCCATTGCAGGTTGGAGCGTTGAAATACAAGTAGTGCTGCTCTCATAACTATCCCAGGTCTCCAAAGGCAGCTGAACGGGAAAAACAAGGTCTGCGCTTTTAGAAGTCTCATCCATAAAATTTGAGAAACTGACTTTGAATATATCATCACGATCAAAAATTCTGGTCAAATAATTATTGGAAGGAAAGGTAAATAGTGGATTGGTATTATAAAACAAAAAAAGATCTGTTCCATCACCGGCTGCTGTTTTAAAAAAATCGGCCGTTTCTTTTGCAGTCATGACATTTTCCACATTATGTCTTTTCTCAAAATCATACAAAGAAAGATCTTTGTCCAGCATCAGGTTAATTATGGTCACTGCCATGTCCAGGGCAAAGGAAGTCTCTTTATTCGTTGTACCTGCTGACCCGAGAACAAGTGGACGGTCAGACGCGAGCAGAGTTTGGGCCAAAAGTTTTTGATCCTTTTCTGGCAGTCCGGTATTTTTTTCAATCGTTATAGTATCATATTCTGCCGTAATTGCTTTGAGTTCTTCTAAAAGTTTATCAGGCAGATGAGCATTTGTTTTAGCTTCCAGTATCCAACGCATAATACCCAGGGCCACCATATATTCTCGTCCTGCTGTGACAGGGAGGAACTTGTCTGCATTGGCGGCTGTCAGGGACATGTAAGGTCCTGCATGGATGAATATCCCTTTTTTGCCCTGTTTTACAGCATGCATGGTTTTAAATTTACGTATGTACTCAACAGGCGAAAGCCAGGTCTCAATAAAATCCGCTCCAAAACTTAATATAAAATCTGCTTTTTCCATGTGAAAAGAGGGAAGCATACTCTTTGAGAACAATGCCTTATGGGCTGCTTTTAAAGAGTCGTGGGAGTATGGCTCATACATGGCGGCCGGACTTGAATTCAGGGTTTTTAAAACTTTTGAAAAAAGTGTGGAAAGGGGAGCAGACGTTATACCTGTCAGCATTTTAATGCTGTTACTTTCTTTTTTTGATGATGTCTGCATCTTTTCTTTGAGAATATCAAAGGCTTGATTAAAAGAAATGGATTTAAATGCCTGGTTGACTTTGAGTTGCGGCATCATAAGCCTGTCCGGATCATAAACAGATTGCAAACCAGCCTGTCCACGGATGCACAGCTTGCCCTGGTTAACGGGATGAGATGGATTCCCTTCCAGCTTGATGACTCGGCCTTCACGGTTTTTTGCAATGACACCGCATCCTGCCGGACATTCCATGCAGGTTGATGCATACCATTTAGCCTGACCCGTGACAAAATCTTCAGGTGCAGTCACCAGAGAAAAAATGTCTTTATCATAGTTTGACTTGCAACCATAGGCAACAGAAATGCCTCCAAATCCGGCGGTTTTGAGAAATGTTCGCCTATCCATTATGCATCCTTTTATCGCTTCCCCTTATTTCCTTGCTGAATGAATCACAGCGATTCCATTTGTTAATTTTTTGATTTTGATATCCTTAAAACCGATTTTTTTTAAAATCAGGCTTAATTCCCCGGGTAGAGGAAACGCTCTGATTGATTCTGGAAATGCAGTGTATGCTTCTTTTGAGCCAGTGATAAGACCACCTATTTGCGGCATTAGCCTGAACGAGTAAAAATCGTAAAGAAATCTGAAAAAACTGTTATCAGGTTTTGAGAACTCCAGACAGCACATGCTGCCCCCTTTTTTTAAAACACGGAATATCTCTTTAAAACCTGTTTCAAGATGGGTAAGGTTTCGAATTCCAAATCCAATGGAAACAGCGTCAAATGATTCATCCGGAAAAGATATGCATTCAGCATCACCTTGAACAAAAGTTACCCCTTCCAAGGATTTTTTCTCCCCTTGCCGGATCATTTTCCAGTTAATGTCATACACGACGGATATTCCTTTTTTTCCTGTTATGGAAGCGGATAAACAGGCCATATCTCCGGTTCCGCCGCATACATCAAGAACCCTGTTTTCGGGTTTGATCATAAGAGTTTTGACGGCCATTTTTTTCCATATGTAATGGATTCCGGCACTCAGGATAGTATTCATTAAATCATATCGAGTCGCAATGGTATCAAAATGCCGGTTAACACGTTCAAGTTTATCGGATTCGGCATAGGGGGTAAACCCGAATCTTGCTGTGCGAGTAGCAGATACATGGTTTTCAAGTTGCTCGAGTCTTTTTTCTCTATTATACCATTTGTTAATATTAAAGATCATTTTCTTGTCCAGCTTCATTTGTTAATGATGTGAAACGTACTTTTTTATAACACTTGCAGCAGAAAATGATAATATTTTTTTTAAATAGTTAACTATTATTGTTGTAATCAGCCCAGGATTTTTAGTGACACAGGCTCAATCAAATAAAGGCAACAGATCTTTAAACCCTTCTTTTTCAAGGTTTTCTTTTGGAATGAACCTTAACGATGCCGAGTTTAAGCAATATCTTAAGCCACTTGGTTTAGGACCGTCATCAAACAGGTGACCCAGATGCGAATCTGCCTTTTTGCTTCGAACCTCAACCCTTTTCATGAACAGACTGTTATCTTGTATTTCCTTTATGGATTCCTTGGTGATAGGCTTTTTAAAGCTTGGCCATCCTGTGCCGGAATCAAATTTGTCCAGTGATGAAAATAATGGCTCATTGGAAATAATATCCACATATATGCCTTGTTTTTTATTGTCCCAGTACTCATTATCAAAAGGCGGTTCTGTTCCATTTTTTTTGGTCACTTTATATTGAAGCGGGGTCAGCCTTTTTTTAAGACTGACTTCAGGACTCAAGTCTGAATCAAATATATGTCCATTATTTTTCCATTTTTTTTCAATAAAGCGATCCCTTCCTGAACCTGCTCTGTAATATTTGTAACGGAGAGGATTTTTTTTATAATAATCCTGATGATACACTTCTGCATCATAAAATTTTTTAAATTCAAGAACCTGTGTTGCAACAGGGATATTAAAAATCTTTGAATGATTTATGGTTTCAATGGTTTTTAAGGCCTCGTTTTTTTGGGTGTCATTGTGATAGAAAATTGCAGAGCTGTACTGGCTTCCTCTGTCAACAAAAGATCCTGAGGCGTCCGTGGGGTCGATCTGCTGGAAAAAAATATTGAGCAGCTCTTTATAAATAATTATATCTGGATCAAATGTCACCTTAATCGCCTCATAATGTCCGGATGTGCCTGATGTGACCTGGTCATAGGTGGGGTTTTCCACATGTCCACCCGTGTATCCTGAAATAACATCTAAAACACCATCATGTCCTTCAAAAGCAGATTCTACACACCAGAAACAACCACCTGCAAAAATGGCAATTTCAAAATTTTTATTATTCATGGTATCTCTCCTCTGGTCTAAACCTAACGCCGGCATTATCTGGATCAAGATGCCTGCAATAATGGATAATACAAGTATCCAATAGATTGTTTTTAATTTTTTCATGACGTCACCTCTTAAAATGCGTTACGCTTTAAAATAAATTGTGCATTTTCTATGCCATGATAAGATTATGATAAGAAGGATTTAAAGATTTTTTTCGGCCCTGATAATGGCCAGAAGACCTGCATGAAGATTTTTAATGATTTCTGTTTCTGAAATTCCAAGTCTTTGACGATTGCTGATATCAAATACAGCATTTTGGATTCTTGTTTTCTCTCCTTTTGTTCCCCGGATCTGCAGATTGTAAGCTTTAATAAGCTTTAAAAGAGTATCTTTTTTTTTTTCAAGCTTTTCAAGCTGGATATGAACTCCTGCCCTCATGGCCGTACCAATGTTTGTGGGACAGGAAGTAAGGTTCCCAAGCTTTTTGTCCCATGCAAAATCAAGGGTTTGGTTTAATGCCAGAATGGCCTGGCAAAAGCGGTTATAAACACTTGAAATGTCGGAGGTTTCTTCAAGGCTGATGATTCTTAAATGATCTTCTTCATTTACCCACACCATCAATTTTTTATCAAAAGAATGATAGACCCCCCTGGATTTGGGAAAATCAGAATTGATTCCTGCGGCATCCTGGAACCGGTCCCCCTTTTGAAATCCCAAGTTTTTTGATTTACGTGGTCCCCATTTTTTTTCATCAAGTTCTATTGAATAATAATCTCCCTTTAGATTTCCTTTTAAGCAGCCCAAGGCAGATAAAAATTTTTTTTCAAGCTCACGACGTTGAGACAGACTCATGTGGCAGGGGAAGTTGAATCCTTTAAGATTTCTGGCAGCTCTTATCCTTGTGGCCTGAATATATTCTCCTTCAGGATCAAGGACAGGAAGATCAAACGCTGTGATATCTGATTTGTGTTTCACGTTTTCTGGCAAGCCGTGGTATTCAGAAATAACAGGATCAAAAATGAGCGAAAATGTTTTATAAGACTGGGCATCTCCTGCATAAATTCCAATCTCACTATCTGGATTTTTCAGCCCTGAATTAATAGCCTTTGCCAGGGTAAACCCGGAATCTGTCTTCTGATGTTCAAGAGCCTTGCAGACTTTTTGTGATAAATATTTTTTTACAAGGCTGTTGGCATGTTTTGGAAAAACAAAGGGGTTCAAAAGGGGTTAACCCTCAAAGGACGAGGCCTGGGATGAAATGCCCCTGACAAGCATTGTCTGGATCTTGTCAAGGATAAGGCATTCTGTATGACAACGGGGAAGATGGGATTTGTTCTCACAAGCCAGACAAGGGCTTTTAGTTAAGTACCCGATTTCAAAATCAAACAAATCTCTGTTAACGATAATTTCCATAGTAAATTATTTTTGCATTATAAGTAAAAAAGTTATTAATATCAATTATCAATAGATTCGTCAATATCTGTAGCGGTATATCCAGTGTGATCGCAAGTAAATATAAAACCTTTTCAAATCTCCCCGCCACTGGATTTGTCTGCCCACGTGTTCATGCTGTCCTCCCAAATAGGGAGCTGGATTGTAATGCCAACCGTACCTTTGCTCAATTTAGGCAATTTGTGCAATTGAAAAATCTTGGGATAAATGTTCTATTTGGTGGAAATGCCACGGGTGGCATTTCCACCAAATGGCTTGATGCAACAAAAACCAAACCTTAATCCATAGCCACTAATTTCCATTCAGGGTTAATATAAAAAATTGATTGACCCTGTGGGTAATTAATTTTCCCCCATCAATTGCAATATCTTGTGTAGAGTTTTAATTCAGAATTCCCAAGACTGTTAATGATAGTGCTCATGTCAGAAATCCTAAATTTGTCGGTACTCCAAAATAGATGGTCTGGGGTTTTGAAGCAAGGCTCCGGTTAATTTCCAATAAAACGTAATGGAATGTTGATTAATTCGATTGTGCCTGTTCTTATGAGAATATGAAACTACGGGTATCCCTCCCAGGTTGAAATATGGTACGATTTTTTACCCAAAAAACAACCATAACCCAGGAAGGAGTACCCACAATGAATTATATAGGAGTAGACTGTCATATTTCAAGTTTAGATTTTGCAGTAGTCAATGAAAAGGGAACAGTTAGTCGAAGAGCAAAAGTGAATACAGGGGTTAAAGAATTTATGGACTTTGTAAAAAGCATACCCAAGCCCAGAAAAATCTTCATACCCTAAAGGGCAGAAACTTGAAGAGGGAGAGTTGGCGGGATGGTTGCTTGAGACAAGCTTAAGGTTTAGAGAAAAATTAATCATTACAGATCCCAAAACCAACAAATGGATAGGCAAAGCAGGCCAAAAGAATGATACGATAGATGCTGAAAAACTTGCCCAGCTGGCCAGGGGGAAATATATAAAGGAAGTTTATCATCCTGTTAACG
>Ga0307988_1000280_pt1 | contig 38162 bp, 34 predicted proteins | sample EllFjometagen183_FD_203166 | JGI IMG/M metagenome (GOLD analysis project Ga0307988, IMG submission 203166) | Marine microbial communities from Ellis Fjord, Antarctic Ocean - #183 | ecosystem: Environmental > Aquatic > Marine > Unclassified | place: Southern Ocean | collected 2014-10-08 | reverse complement strand
CAATTTCGTTTGTCTCAGAACATGTGGAGACTTTATATGAACTCGATGTGGAATTTGCAGAGAAAGCCTCGGAAATGGGTTTCAAAAGATTTGTACGAGCCTCCACGGTTCAAACTTCAGAAAAATTTATCAACGTGCTGGAAAAACTGATTCGAGAAAGATTGTAATATGACACAAAGAGTAGCAGTGATTGGAGCCGGTGTGGCGGGCTTAACTACAGCTTTTTACCTGAAAAAGGCTGGTTGGGATGTCACGGTTTATGAAGCCTCTCAAGAGGTCGGTGGTGCGATTAAAACCCGTGTCGAAAATGGCTTTACGGCAGAGCTGGGTCCCAATACCGTACTGGAGACCTCCACGCGAATTGCCGAACTTATCGATGCTGCCGGGCTAAACAACGAGAAGATCTATGCCAATGCAGATGGTCAAAAGCGATTTATCGTTAAGCACAAAAAACCGGTGGCCTTGCCTGGATCTCCGCTGGGATTTATTCTAACCCCTCTGTTTAGTCTGGGTACCAAACTGGGGTTGATTAAAGAACCTTTTATCCCAGCCTGGGACAATTCTTATGAAGAATCCCTGGCTGATTTTGTGCTGCGACGCCTGGGACAGGAGTTTTTGGATTACGCCATCAATCCCTTTGTGGCAGGTGTATATGCCGGTGATCCGCGGAAGCTGAGTGTCAAACATGGATTTGCCAAATTATATGCGCTGGAGCAAAAATACGGGAGCCTGATCAAGGGTCAGATCCAGGGTGCCAGGGAACGTAAAAAAAGTTCTGAGGAGTCCAAGCAAAGTGCCAAGATGATCTCCTTTAAAAAGGGATTGAGTACACTTCCTGAGACCCTAGCCAGCAAGTTGGGCAGCGATTTGAAACTTGGCGCATTAGTTCAATCTATGACCCGGAATGGGCATCAGTGGAAACTCTTATTTTCAGAGGAAGGTTCTCAAGCTCAGGAACAAGAGGTTGACCACATTATTTATGCTGGACCGGTTCATAAATTAGCCTCCATCCAAATGAATGGAGAGGCTTTCCCCGAATTTGAAGCATTGTCAGATGTACATCATCCACCTGTGACCACTATGACCTTAGGGTTCAAAAGGGATCAGATCAAACATGCCCTGGATGGCTTTGGAATGTTGGTGCCCGAAGTCGAGGGCTTGAATATTCTGGGTGCCTTATTTACATCAACCCTTTTTGATCAGCGGGCACCGGATGGCTATGTGACCATTACGGTATTTATCGGTGGGGTCCGTCAGCCAGAATTAACTGAATTGGCCGATGAGGAGCTGCTGAATGTCGTCCTTAGCGATCTAAATACCTTGCTGGAAATAGAGGGTAAACCGGTTCAAACCTTTATCCAGAAATGGTCCAAGGCCATTCCCCAGTACAATGTGGGTTATGGAAAATACAAAACCATTCTGGGAAATCTGGAGACAAGCCATTCAGGTCTGCATTTTGCGGGGAACTATCTAGCAGGTATCTCGGTTGCTGACACCATCAAGCACGCATCTGAATTGACTGACGCCTTGATTGCGCAGTCGAAATGAGGAGAAAATAATTATGTCTAAAGCATTGTTCGATCTCGTGCAACGGCCCCGTAGATTGCGTCAGGATAGTAACTTTCGGGACATGTTACGTGAGACCAGCCTGTCAAAGGACAATCTGATCTACCCCATGTTTGTGACGGCAAAGCCCAACACCAAACACGCTATTCAAACCATGCCAGGTATTTATCAATGGTCTTTGGATCGCATCGATGAAGAAATCCAGGAACTCCTTACAGTAGGTATTAAAAAATTGATCCTTTTCGGGATTCCCGAGGAAAAAGATGCTGTAGGTAGTGACGCCATCAGCGATCAAGGCATCATCCAGCAGACCTTGCGTAAATTAAAATCAGAATATCCTGAATTAATGTTGATCACCGATGTGTGTATGTGTGAATACACTGACCATGGGCATTGTGGCATTCTTTCGGATCATGACGTAGATAATGATCAAACTCTGAACTATCTGCAAAAGCAGGCAATTAGTCATGCTCAAGCTGGTGCAGATATGATTGCCCCATCCGGCATGATGGATGGTATGGTTGGTGCCATCAGGGATGGTCTTGATGATCATGATTTTCCTCAGATTCCAATCATGAGTTATGCGGTAAAATACGCATCAGCCTACTATGGCCCTTTCCGTGATGCGGCTGAGTCAGCTCCCCAGTTTGGAGATCGTAAAACCTATCAAATGGATCCAGCCAACCGACGCGAAGCATTGAGAGAAGCTGAGTTGGACATTGAACAAGGTGCTGATATTATCATGGTCAAACCAGCGCTGGCTTACCTCGACATCATCTCTTTGATAAAAGAATCGACAACTTTACCAGTTGCCTGCTACAATGTCAGCGGCGAGTACAGTATGATCAAAGCTGCAGCTGAAAAGGGCTGGATTAATGGTACGGATGTAATGATGGAAACCCTGTTGTCCATGAAACGAGCCGGTGCGGACATCATTCTTAGCTATTTTGCCAAAGAAGCCGCAAAACATCTTTAAATGGTTAAAAATCACGAGGAGTGATCCAGAAATGTCAAAAAGCCAAGAATTAATGCAACGAGCCCAGAAAAGCATTCCAGGCGGGGTCAACTCACCAGTGAGGGCTTATAAAAGCGTGGGTGGGACACCGCCCTTCATCACACATGCTGAAGGTGCTTATATTTTTGATGCAGATGGCAATCGATATCTGGATTTTGTTGGGTCCTGGGGTCCAATGATCCTGGGGCATGCCCATCCTGAGACATTATCAGCGGTGATGGACAGAGCCAAACAGGGCTTGAGCTTTGGAGCACCCACTGAACTTGAAATAGACTTGGCCGAGCTAATTATCGATCGGGTTCCTGGGTTAGAAATGGTACGCCTGGTAAACAGTGGTACAGAGGCAACCATGAGTGCCATTAGAGTGGCACGAGGGGTAACCGGTAGGGATAAATTTATCAAATTTGATGGCAACTATCATGGTCATGCTGATGCTTTTCTGATTGCTGCAGGATCCGGGGCAATGACCCTGGGTGAGCCAAATTCCCCGGGAGTCCCTCGAGGAACTGCCGCCGACACGCTATTAGCCCAATTCAATGACTTGGATTCGGTGGAGAGAGTCTTCAAGGAACATCCTGAACAGATTGCAGCAGTGATTGTCGAACCGGTCAATGGCAATACTGGCTGTATTCCACCAAAGCAGAATTTCCTACATGACCTAAAAGAGCTTTGCCATCAATATGGAAGTTTACTCATCCTGGATGAGGTGATGACTGGCTTCAGAATTGCTGCTGGGGGTGCTATTGAACGTTATTCAATTGATCCTGATCTTGTTACTTATGGCAAAGTGATTGGTGGGGGAATGCCCATTGGAGCTTATGGAGGAAAACGGGAGTACATGGAGCAAGTCGCACCTGCTGGACCTATTTACCAAGCCGGAACATTAAGTGGAAACCCAGTGGCAGTGACCGCCGGTATGGAAACTCTCAAACGATTAACCAGTGATACCTACGAATCTCTTGAACAGCTTGGTCAGCAGTTAGAAAATGGAATTCAGTCCATTGTAGAGACAAAGGACTTACCACTCTCTCAACATCGTGTTGGGAGCATGTTTACCCTCTTTTTTATGCCAAATGCACCAACGAATACACTTGATGTGGCTAAATGTGACATTGATCGGTTTAATCAGTATTTCAATATAATGCTGGACAAAGGAATTTATCTGGCTCCAAGCCAATATGAGGCAGGGTTTCTTTCTACTGCCCATCAACCGGAGGATATTGATGTCTTTCTCAATCATATGGACTCAGCATTAGATTCGGTTTATTAGTAATTGAGAAGAACCTGAGATTCTAATCTTCTAAAGAGTAATTCTAAGAAGAACCCGAAGGGCTCAAAAACCAGGGTTTATGAGACTGCAAATTAACCTCTGAGTGTTGAGACACCCTTTTTGAGACCAAATAGGTCGTTTCCCACCCCAAAACTGACATAGGGATTTTCAGTCCCTTTGTTGGGCTTTGTAAGTGGTTGTGTATCTGGGTGTTGTGGAGGTTTGTGTTCTTGCGTGTGCACTATATGTGCAGCACTTATACAAGAATATGGGAATTGATTCTGACTCTTGAAGATGTGCGTTATTCTAAGAAAGATTTCCAAAGAAAATATTTGGATAATGATCCAAAGTCTATTAGTATTGAGACGCAATCGCAATAAAAGAGATTTGTGGATGAAACCATTTATGGGGGGATGCTCAGAAAGGAGCTACTACAATTGAATAAGACACATCTTTTAGGACTCATGATTCTAACACTCACCATGCTGTTTACTAAACCAACATTAGCCCAAGATTTCTCAGACATCGAATCAAGCTTTTTCCAAGCCTCCAGTCAGATCGGCGGTTATGGAGAAATGCATTATAACCAGACCATTGATGAGGGTGGGAACAGCTCTGCCAATCTAGATTTCCATCGCTTTGTAATCTTTTACAGTCACGCTTGGTCAGAGAAGTGGTCGTTCAAATCCGAAATTGAATTAGAACACAACTTTGTTAAAAATGGACAGGGCGAACTGGAACTCGAACAAGCTTTTGTAGATTACCATCATTCAACTGGTTTCGGTTTTCAGGCTGGTGTACTGCTCCCCAGTGTTGGTCTCATAAACGAATATCATGAACCACCCCTGTTTTTTGGTGTGGAGCGGCCGACCTACTCAAAATATATCATCCCCACCACCTGGTTTGGGAATGGCGCTTCAATATATGGATCTCTGAAAGGATTTGATTATCGTCTGGTCCTGATGGAAGGTCTTGATGGTACAAAATTCTCCCCATCCAGTGGAATCAGAAGTGGTCGCCAGAAGGGATATAAAGCAGAGGCAACCCATCCATTGGTCAATCTGCGTCTGGATACCAGACAAATAAACGGTCTACTTATTGGTGGTTCTGTTTCCACAATGCAGGCTCCCGATACTTTAAATGGAAAAAACATTACAAATCCGACCAGCTTAATGGAGCTCCATGCCCAATTCACGGCTGCGGGCATTTATTTGACTGCAGAGTTTGGACAGATAAGCTATGGCGAACCCGCTGCCGTGAATGATGTATCCTCAGCCACAGGGTACTACATCGATCTGGGTTATGATCTGGGAAACATCTTACCAATTAATGGACAATTAATTCCCTGGATAAGATACAATGATGTCAATACTGCTGCCAGCACCAATGGAAGTGATGAGAGCATTGTAAGTGATTACCACAAGACAGAATGGCTCGTTGGATTACAATTTAAACCAATCTCAGAAGTCGTCTTCAAACTAGATTACGGAAAGAGCACCCCAGAGAATGGGTCAGCTACAACCTCCTTCAATATGGGTGTGGGATACATGTTTTGATTGACCTGAGACAAAGAATACTCCTGTACCTCATACCTCTGATGTTGGTGAACCCACTGTCAGGGGCAAATCTGGGTGTGGATGCTGAAAAAACAATCACGGACCTTTTTCCAGATGCATCCCTGAATTTTGAATCGCAGGTATTGCAGCAAGTTCCAAAAAGAAAAGCCGAACAGGCTGCGAACCAGAGATTCAATCTTGAAAAACTATTTCTCTGGGATATCAAGCAAAATGGTGAGACTGTTGCCTATGCTGTAATGGACAATGTGATCGGTAAAGTTCAACCCATAACCTATCTGGTAGTCTATTCTGTTGATTTAACTATTATATATGTCCAGGTCCTGCGTTATCGTGAACAGATTGGTGGAGCCATCCAAAACCAGCGTTGGCTAAAACAATTCGAGGGTTCAAATCCAGCTTCCAGCTTTGAACGAGGCAAGGATATTGATGGAATTACAGGCGCTACAATTTCAGTCAACTCCCTCACCTCAGGCATAAAAAGGATGAGTGTTTACCTCTCAATAGTCAAAGGAGTATTAGCAAGTCATGATGATGAATGAAGTAAGTCTGGCAGGCTTGCCAAAAGGCTTTAAACGGGTATTATTAGCATTTCTAACAACGCTTACCATTGGAGTAACTCTCGGTTTGGGAATGGTGTGGATGTCTACTTCAGGCACAGCGGATGGGCTGGTCAGTCATTATCGTGGAGATGATCCTGCAACGGTTGAATTCATCCCTGAAAAATATCCTATGCCCATCAAAGAACTACTAATCACGACCCATAACCATATCCTGAGTTTTACTATGATATTTGGCGTGCTGGGGGTATTGATTCAGTATAGCAGAACTTTACCTAGTAAATGGATCACGTTTCTCAGTGTAGAGCCTTTTTTATCGATTGTGATAACTTTTGGATCTATGTGGGGAATACGATTTATCCATGATGGCTTTTTCTGGTTGATGTTATTGAGTTCAAGTACCTTATATTTGTCCTTTTACACTATTATATTTATAATCATCCGGGAATTGCGGCCATTTTATGGCAGGTCTGAAACTGGAGAAAATCAGGGGTAAATATTACATTCACCAGAGTTTGAGGGTTGATTTTGATTACATTTCGAATGCGTCTTCAAGCCAATAGGATTTATACATGAAATGATTGCTTCCCATAGAGATCGTTGCATTTAGATTAATGACATGAAACAGGTATTCAGTCTAATTGGCTCACTTCTCATTCTTACTCAGCCACTTCACCTTGGCCTATTGGAATGTGATGATTGCCTATCTGAGAAGTGGACTGTCATGGATAGTATGGTCACCGCCGAGCACGATGGAGCATCAGAGTGTTCAAACTGTTGTACGCTGGACGAATACGCTGCTTGCTGCACACCTGAACTCGTAAGTGTTACAATCCTAGTCATTAAACGTGATATCGCTGCGCGAGGTCCACTGAGCATGCCTTCTCTAACGTTTGAGCAGATTTTTGCGCGCTCCCAATTATCAACCCTTTCTTCGGATGCTTCTGATAATCTGAATCATCGCTTTAATCATACATCCCCTTTAATCATTTAGATCTCACAAAAAATAGAGCTGTTCATAGAGTTGAGAATTTTGCTCCCTCAATAACAGTTCACTGATCGATACTCAACATACGGCAAATCCGAGTGTGTGGAGGCGAGTCAGGATTCATTTCATTGACGCTTTGCCTAAACGTAATTCGTCGGTTTATCATATAAATTGATTTTCAGAAGGAATGTTGAATTGAAAAATATTAAGAAATTGAGCATGGCTATTGCTCTGACTCTAATCGTAACAAACCTCTATGCTGGAGGTACTTATTTGGAAACATATCAAGATGGGGACACAAGCATTGGCGCGTCAGAACCCCCAATAAGTATTCAAGTTAAGTTGCCGTCAATACAATGCGGAATGTGTGCGAGTACAATAGAAAACGGTTTAAATGAACAAACAGGAATATTGAGTGTGGATGTTGATGTTGTAGAAAAAGAATCCACGGTAAACTATAATCCTAGTAAGATATCTGAGCAAGAGATTATAACACATATCACCAAACTAGGGTATTGGGCCAATCAGCAGGCTGCAGATTCGAGTGCATTTAGCCAGCTGGATGGCTGTTGTCAAATATCAGACAAAGATCTAAAAGCATTAAAGAAGAGGAATTCAAATTCCACGGATAAGAAATGGAAATTCTGGAAAAGGTGATGAAAGACTTAACTCTGAAAGACAAAATTGTGGACCAGGCGGAAGTATATAGAGCCTGGGCTTAAGCCTAACTATGAAAGAATCAAAATGAATAAGTATAAATTGATAACTGCAGTAATTATGATGTTAACCCTTCTAATATCATGTGGAAGTAAACCCGAATCAGCACTCCCTGAAAACTGGGCTGGGAGAGGAGAGGTTCGAGTATATGAGGTGTTTGGCATGGATTGCCCTGGGTGCCACGGTGGACTCGAGAAGCAACTGAATGCCCTGGATGGGGTTATCGATTCCAGGGCGGATTGGACTTCGAAACAAGTGATGGTATTGATTGATCCTGCTGTTGAAGTGTCTGACGCTACCATTCATGAAGGCATGAAGCGGGCAAATTTCACAGCTGGCGAGCGGCTGAAATAACATGGGGATCTTGAAGACATGAAACGAATCTCAAAAACCTGGATATTTATTCTGGGGGTTTTTGTACTTTTCGGTGAGAATAAGGCTGCAGGTATCAGTGTTGATGCCGGTTTAACTCCGGCTGAGGGCAGGTGGATAGTTCGCGCTCAATCGCGGCAGATGAGCGCTTCAGCCCAAGCTGGAACACCGATACGCGAAATGAATTCGCAAGCGGCCGTTCTCATGACTGCTTATGGCCTCAGGTCGAATATCACTCTGATCGGTATGCAGGGTTGGATGAATCGGGAGATGAACATGATGGGGACCGTGAACAATAGTTCAGGTTTTATGGACCTCAACCTGCTTGTCAAATACCTTATCCATAGATCGAACACAAGGAGCAAAACCCTGGGCCTATCGGCGACAGCGAAACTTACGTTGCCGACTGGTGAATCTACATTTTCAGACGAATACTGGTCAATTACTCCGGGCATGTATCTTTCTTTCCGGCATGGCACCTGGGGGGTAGATGCTAGCACTACCATTCAAGTTAGGGATTTGTTTTCCAGCCAGCCTGACATCGAAAAGGGCTGGGCCTACAGTTTGGATGGTGCTGTTGCAAGACAGCTACCCATTGGTACCAATAAAAACATGGCACTCGCACCAGTTATTGAACTTAGTCTCAATGTGAATAAACCAGATTATTTCTCGACAATTGAGATGCCTGAGCCTGAATCAGTACTCTATTTGTCACCAGGGTTTAAAGCCACCTATGCTTCCTTTATTCTGGAGTCATTGATTCAGGTTCCTATCTGGGAGGATATCCCACTTTCCAGCTTAAAAAATGATATTCGCTGGCGATTGGGGCTGCGGTTTATGTTCTGAAAAAACCGGGATGGACAGCTAGGTCTTGGGCTTCATCGTAGCTGTTCGGGACAATATGATACTTAAATTGGATTGCCCCTCCGAGGAACAGATGATCCGAACGAAGTTAGAGCCGTTTGCCGGTGTCAAAGCCGATTTTGGTTTACTTTGACAATTGAACCTAGAAAACTACATTCGCCGCTTCCTAGAGGTTGCAGGGAAATGAGGAATAGTTGCATGAATGGACAATCTAAGTATTTGGTTAATGACAGCCTTGCAAGCGCAGGGTTGAATTTGTTTAATCATTGATATAGCTGAGACCACTATCACTTATCTGCTCACAAATAAGAGTATCATTTCGCAAAGACTACACACCATTGTGTTTGTCTCACTATTTCTATTGAGTCAGATCATCCAGGTATCCCATATCCACCACCACCATCAGGTGGAGGAGTCAATGATCGTCGCATATAGTTACAGCTCCTCCGAGGTTTCGACAAATCATCATGGTTCACATGATCACGATGAGGGAGTACATCCAAGGCACCAACAGCATGATTTTGAGAAACATGATGAACATGAGATCACAGGGACTCGATCTGTTGCAAACCTTGGAGTCTCAGTCCATAGTCCCGTAGACACTGAAAGATTCTTCCCAAATCCCACTACTAACCATTCACTTTATGGATATATAGATATTTCAATCCCAAATGAAGACCATGATTCTGTTACCACCATTCGTGGACCACCACTTTTGGGATAATCGCTTTAACCAAATACATCAATAAGTCTTAAGCAATAAAACTGACACGCTACTCAAGCATTATTGAGTGAGTGTGTCCAACGAGGTATACAGATGATTGAACAATTATCTCAACTGTTATTTAGAAACAAGCTAGTGCTTCTCATTGGGTTTATGGTGATTCTATTCGCCCTCCCACAAGATGTAAGCGCACACGGAGTTACAGAAGGCGACAAAGGCTATATCCAGGAAAGCTCCGGTTCTATGATTATCCCATTCATTTATTTAGGAGCGAAGCATATGGTTACAGGATATGACCATTTGCTGTTCTTGTTTGGAGTGATCTTCTTTTTGTATCGTCTCAAGGATATTAGTACCTATGTGACCCTTTTTGCAGTGGGTCACTCAGTCACTCTTCTTTCGGGTGTTCTTATGAATGTAGGTGTGAATGCATACATCATCGATGCGATCATTGGTTTTTCAATCGTTTATAAGGCTCTAGATAATATGGGAGCCTACCAGCGGTGGTTTGGATTTCAACCCAGCACGAGAATGGCGACACTGATATTTGGACTTTTTCATGGTTTTGGTCTGGCCACTAAAATCCTTGATTACAAAATGTCCACAGATGGATTAATCCCAAACCTCATTGCTTTCAATGTGGGAGTAGAACTCGGACAGGTTATCGCTCTGTCGATCATTCTGATCGCAATGAGCTTCTGGCGCCGAACAAAAAGTTTTAATGAACATGCCTATAGTGCAAATGTCATCCTGATGGCTGGTGGATTCATCTTCGTCGGTTATCAACTCACAGGCTTTTTCGTTTCATAAATAATTAGGAGAATAGAATGAATACAAATCATAAACCACTGGAATCTGAGCTGCCATCAGCAGCACAATTAATGAAATCAACAATTATAGCCATTGTATTAGCAGCGGTCATATTAATTATAGCAGTTCTACCAGCTGAATATGGTATTGACCCAACTGGAGTTGGCAAGCTTCTCGGATTGTCACAAATGGGTGAGATTAAGACCTCTCTGGCAAAAGAAGCTGCATCAAGCACACCCATCCCAATACCAGCCCCTCTAAAAAAGACAACAGGCACTATTCCCGAACCGGAAAATGTAATAGCTGACAAAACGACTCAAGCCATCGCCACGACAAAGTCAGACACTATCAGCTTCACGTTAAGACCTGATGAAGCCACTGAAATGAAATTGAGAATGAAGAAAGGTGCACTGGTTAATTTTGTGTGGCAGACTGACGGTGGTAAAGCAAATTATGATACGCATGCCGACTCAAAAAAACTCAATATTAATTATCACAATTATGACAAAGGTTCCACTGATTATAGTGAGGGTGTCCTCGAAGCGGCTTTTGATGGAAAACATGGCTGGTTCTGGAGAAATCGATCGGGAAAAACAATGACCATTACCCTTGAGGTTCATGGAGACTATTCTGAGATAATCAGAGCCGCATAATAAACTATTAATTTACTGGTGAAATAATGTTCTATAAAAAGCCACTCCCAGCATTGGAAAGATAATGAATAACGAAAATATCCAGAATTGGCAACACGATCATACCTTACAGTTTTGGTACGGGCAAAGTCAATGCAATGGGTGGCTTTACAGGAGCAGTATTATTAGCACTATTTGCTCTATTTATGGGTTTTGAGAGTGTGGCTAGAATGCTAAACCGGGTTGAGATCATTTTCAATCAAGCCATCTTTGTTGCCACGTTAGGGTTAGTGGTAAATGGGGCTCGTGCATATATCTATTGAAATACATCAACACCTAGCCGATGAAGACAATTCTTGCCATCAATAGTAAAGGAACTTCTTTATGTATTCGTTGATCTCACTTTAGCTTGGATTCAATTGTGCTTAATAATAACTGATCATAACAATTATAGCTCTGCGGACCGAAGTGCAATAATTCAATTCCAACTGATCTTCCAGACGCCTACTTTGAACCAGTTATTATGAATGATACTATGAAAACACATTTTGTTGGATATGGAAAGTCGGATACAGGCAATATCCGACGATTCAACGAAGACAGTTACCTCGTTGATCACAAGAAGAAACTCTTTGCCATAGCTGATGGTGTTGGAGGCGAAGGATCGGGGAAACTGGCCAGTGACTTGGCCATTCAGAGATTGGGATCCCTGATTGCTGATGTGCAAGCAGAGGTCCCGCACATAAATCAGAGCATCGGTCACACTATTCTGGAACGACTGGACAAGGACATACTTGAAGCTGGGAGTCGAGAGCAAGTTGATGGTGCATTTGCTTCAACATTATCAGCTCTAATCATTCGAAGTCCAGAAACGGCATTGCTCATGCATGCAGGTGATTCCCGCATATATGGGTATCAATCGGGGCATCTCAAACCCCTCACTGAGGAGCATACTCTGGCAAACGAATTACGTCTACAGGGCCAGGTGGAGATTGATTCTGCAACTGAACATGCGCTGGTAAACTGTCTCGGCAAGATGCGGCCAGAGTGGAACGAAGTAAGGGTGTTTAATACGCAACCATATCAGGCTCTCATGATCTGCTCAGATGGGCTCAGCAAATCAATTAAACACACAAGCATGGAAGGGATTATCGCAGAGAATTTGAATAACCCTTACAGCTGTATTGATGAATTCATTCGTAAAGCCAGAGATGCGGGTGCAGAAGATAATATCACCGTAATCATAGTACTTCGTGATGGGGATAACCTGGAATGAGTCTCCGAGTCAGATTCTTATTACTGGTTTTTATAGTTGTGCTTTCTGGTTCATGTACCAAAGATGCACCTCGGGACAACATCTTTGATCCCCAAAGTAATCTTTATGAAAATGGTGGCAGTATCCTCGGTGAAGTGACGGGAAAATATCCGCCCTATGATCCAATCCCAGGATTATTGGTTGAGGTCGTTCAGGATCAGCGATTCACCTATACGAACGAAGAGGGTGAGTTTGAATTCTCGAGGCTCTTACCTGGAAAAAAGAACCTGCGCCTATCTGGCGACGGATTTACCACACTTCAAGACAGTCTTGAGGTGGGGTCTGGAGGAACGACTGAATATCTCACTGTCATAAACGGTGAACCTATCATCGAAGGGGTTGATCTTCTCTCTCGGCATATTGCTCACTGGCAACCTCTTGAATCAGAGTACATCTTGGATGTATCGGCGCTGGTTGCAGATAAAGATGGAAGCCTTGATATAGATTCGGTCTTGCTTGAGATACCAGAGTGGAGCTTCTCCGTATTCCTGACCCGCGGTGGGGAACCAAATCAGTTCGAGGGGATCTACTTCAACGACAGCTTTGAACCTTTCGCATTTCCAGAGATCCAGGGAGTGGATGTGATTTTAACCTGCCAAGATAAGTCAGGCATCTGGGGACCTGAATTTCTGACCCAGGTAAGTAGGCTTATCATTTCCACCCCTGCCACTCTAACACCTGCAGGTCTGAGTGTTGTGGATTCATTGCCGGTATTTCGTTGGTTAAGCTTTGATGCTGGATTTGAGGTTGATTATCAGGTTGACATATTCCGACTAGATGAATCAGCCATTCCCCAATTCATTCTCTCCAGTCCTATCTTGACGGAGACAAATTTACAGTGGCAGTCATCGCTTGCACTCCCAGCAGCCCAATATTACTGGACATTGACTGTTGTAGATCGGTATGGAAATATCAGTGTATCCAAAGAAGCATCATTTCTGATTGAGGGTTTATGACATCACCACGCATAGATAATTTCTTTAACGCGCTATTGAAAATCAGTGAAGCATTATTGGAGGGAACTGCCACACAAGAACTTTTGGAAAGAGTCCTGGATATCGGTATGGAAGTGACAGGAGCGGAACGGGGATTCTTGCTTGTAAAAAGTTTACAAGATACCGACAGTATCGTTCCATCTATCTACAGGAATTTCGATCCAGCAAAATTTGTCGAGGAAGAGCGTTATTCTATCGGGGTTCTTGAAAAAGTCATGGAAACTGGTGAGCCAGTTGTAACCGTAAATGCAGTTCAGGATGAACGATTCAAGGGACGTGAAAGTGTTGTGATCAATGAGCTCACCTCGATAATCTGTGTTCCGATCCACAAACAGAAATCCGAACTTGGATACATCTACCTTGACAGCAAAGAGCACCGCACTCATTTCAACTTAGAGACGCTTAACTTTCTAAAAGTATTTGCATCTCAGGCTGCCATGGCCATTGAAACGGCAGACTTTGTTAGTAGGCTATCATTGGAGAATGCGGTACTAAAGACTCGAAGTGACGGGCCAATGCCTTTTGAAGAAATAATGGGTGAGAGCCCACAGCTCAGGGAAATCCTGGACTTGACTCGACGGGTAGCTTCCACAGACGCACCCGTCTTGATCCTTGGCGAAAGTGGGACTGGCAAGGAGCTCATTGCTCGTGCTATCCATTATCACGGGTCGAGAATGGCTAAACCATTTATTGCACAATATTGTGGTGCGCTTGCCGACAATCTTCTGGAAAGTGAACTCTTTGGTTACAGGAAAGGGGCTTTTACAGGAGCCACATCCGATAAACCGGGGCTCCTTGAAGCGGCAGATACAGGATCTTTCTTCCTGGATGAAATCGCGGATGTCTCACTAGAGATTCAAACCAAACTGTTACGCTTTTTACAAGAGGGTGAGTTCCGCCGAGTAGGAGATACCAAACTCCTCAAAGTAGATACCAGAATAATCGCAGCGACTAATAAAGATCTTGAAGAGATGGTTAAATCTGAGGCCTTCCGCCAAGACCTGTTTTATCGCCTGAATGTTGTAACTATCCGAATGCCTGCACTACGTGAGAGGCAGGGTGACATACCGATCCTGGCAGAGCATTTCCTTAAGAAGTATATAGATAAATATCATAAGCATGCGAGTCGATTCAGTCAAAGGGCCATGGAAGCCATGCTGCAGCATGACTGGCCAGGTAATATCAGGGAGCTAGAAAATACAATTCAGCGAGGCGTAACACTTTGTGAAGAGCAGATCATCGAACCTGAACATCTGGCCTTGCGTCCCGTCCCGAAAAACCAGAACGAAGAACCACTAGCCATGTCTAGTATAGAGCAGAATCATGTGTTAAAGGTACTGTCCGATATGGGCGGTAACCGAACCAAAACAGCTCAGGTGCTTGGCGTTTCACTTCGCTGGCTACAGTATCGATTGAAGGAATGGCAGTTTGAAGATTAAGGGATATCAGATAGATGAGATCCTTGCGGAACGGGAAGAGCTCACGCTGGTTAGGGCGACCCAAACCTCGCTTGACCGGCCCGTGTTCATCAAGATCATCAAAGAATTGCAATCAGATGCAGAAGTACTGAAGCGATTCTCACAAGAAGCTCGACTGCTTGCCCGCTTAAATCATCCGAACATCATCACCATTCACGAACTCGATGTTTCAGAGAAACAACCTCATATTGTACTCGAATACTTCGCCGGTAAGAATCTAGCCGAATTCGCTGAGGAGCTTGGAAGCCTGGAATCAGATCTATTGATCAAAATCGCTTTTCAGACACTTTCAGGATGTGCTAAGGCCCACAATAGCGGAATACTGCATGGGGATTTGAAACCTGAGAACATTCTGATCAATGATGATGGATTAATCAAACTCACAGATTTTGGTCTGGCGTCGCTCTTGGATGGAGGGAGCATGCCCGTGGCCGGATCACCTGGATTCATGGCACCCGAGCTTGCTCTTGGTGAAGAAAGATCAGAAGGCTCAGACATATTCGCCCTGGGGATGACTCTGTATGTGTTGGCAACCGGTTCAAATCCCCTTCTGGGATCCGATCTAACTGAATCGCTAAATTTGTCTATCCAAAAAGAACCGCCTGATCTTGACAATCTGCGTGATGACCTACCACCCCTATTTGTTCAACTGGTCAAACGTATGATTTTGAAGGCTCCCCACGAACGTATTCCCTCTTGTGACCGAGCGATTGAAAATCTGATGCAGGAATTTCAGGCTCCAGATCTATCGAACAGCTCATTGACTCAAGTGAACCACCCTGATATTGATATTCACCCAGCAACTTGGATGGGTAAATACAAGCTGTGGGTCGGGGTCATTGGCGTGTTGGTCTTGGTCTTCATTTTCAGCCTCTTGCTTGATTGGCCATGGAATCATGGGCGACCTGTTATCAAGAATGCCGTCCCACCCGGTGTGGCAAAGACACTCCAAGCTGAAGATACTTCAGATCCGAGCGAAACTGTTGCTCTCAAACAAACCTCACATAGTGACAGCCTTTACCCCGGGAGTACAATTTCGAGTGCTCTACCGCTTCAAAAATCAATCGACTTACCTAGCACTGTCGTGAAGGACAAAGTGAATAAAATTGAATTGGGTTCACTTTATATTGCCGCAAGTCCATGGGCAGAAGTCATTATAGATGATAAGAATATTGGTCTCACGCCTTTGTTTAAGCCAATTAGCCTTAAACCGGGGGAGCATACTGTGCAGTTTTTGCACCCCGAATACCCCCAGATTAACAAAACGGTGCTAATTGAGGCTGGTGTATTGGATTCATTGGCGCTGAATTGGAGTAAATCACTAGGTTTTTTAAGGGTAACAGTTAATCCTTGGGCAGAGGTTTATATCAATTCAAAATCTTATGATCTGACTCCAATCGAGCGCCCCATTCCCTTGCAACCCGGTGAGTTTCAGCTGTTTCTGAAGAATCCAGGATTCCCACCTTGGAATCAATTCCTTTCTGTGGAGGCTGGAGACACTCTAAATGTTAACGTGCGTCTCCGCAAGGCTGACGTATCAGATCGATGAATGGCATGGGCTTTGACTTAGTATGACTGAGATGAATAGACTTACACTAAATATATTAATGTTGATCTGGCTATCTACGGGACTGTTGGGACAAGCAGGTACCTGGGTAGAAATTATGGACATGCCCGGTCCAAGGGTTGGACACGCAGCAGCTCTCATTGAGAATCATGTCTATGTTTCAGGTGGTAGAGCGGGCCATGGGGGTATGCATGGAGCAGAAGGGCAACTTTGGGCATTCGACATATTCACCGGCACTTGGAATGCAGAGTTGCCTCAATTACCGCAGCCAAGAGAAGAACACACTATGGTGGCCTTGGGTGACACGCTCCTGGTGTTTGGTGGTCGAAATAATGAAACCATATTCTCTGACGTTTTATTATGGGTTGTAGGATCTGATATGTGGCAGACAATTTCTGTTATGCCTGTTCCTCGAACAGGGATGGGTGCTTTCATCCAGGACGGTAGGGTGTTCCTGGTCGGAGGTAAAACTTCATACAATATGTGGTCTCCACCTACAGAATATGCCGACAGTTTCGACCCGTCTGATCAATCATGGGCATCCGTTGACCCACTAAATCAGGCGAGAGTTGATTTTGCTATTGTTGCACATGGTGACACTGCACTCTGTCTTGGTGGTAGATTTGTTGACCCCATCACCAGTGTGGAAATGTTGACCTCTGACGGAGAATGGAGTTTTGATACACCCCTGCAAATCGCTCGCAGCAGTAGTGCCGGTGTCTATCTAAATGGAGCAGTTGTGGTATTAGGCGGGATCACTACCCATGGTTTGGCACAAAACAACTTGATCTTTAATGGAATTGGCTGGGATGATTTTGAGGCCAACCTACTACCACGATATGACCTGGTTGCTGTTGCCACTGAGGAGAATATCTATGTGATGGGGGGCCGAAATGGTAATCAGATTCTTCGTTCGGCAGAAAAATACACACGGCCTGTCAGTATTGCCAATCCCAGATCGACTCCGAAACAGTTCACTCTCCTGAGTGCATATCCAAATCCATTTAATGGTGCTGTTACACTTAGTTTTATCGAGTCAGTCGGCCTACAAGATGAGCTTCGTCTCACAGTCTACAATATCCAGGGACAGCTTGTCCATAGACGAACTATCGTGAAGGAAGAGCTAAGCTCTTTTAGGCTTAATGATACAGATCTTGGAAGTTCAGGCACATACATAGTTGTGCTTGATTATGCCCTAGTAGGCGGGCAACCAGATAGAGCAATAACCAGAGTGAATCTTATCCATTGACGTTCATCTTTAGAAAATCTATCACCCTATTCCTGTTATTGGGTACAATACTATTGGCCCAGGACCCTGTATCAACCGACCTGGTGAGATCGGTTTACGAAGATAATAACTACCCTCAAGTCATTGAGCTGGTAAAGTCTGACTTGAACCGCAATCCGCAGCAGGAAGCCGGAAGATTAGAAGTCTTGTTGAAGTATTTGGCTCTTGCTCAGGCATCCCTTGGTCAGGAACAGGCGGCTCAAAGTACCTATTCGACTTTACTCCTCGTCAGATCGGATTTCCAATTCGATCCCGGTGAGATCTCTCCAAAGATCCAATCACTGTTTGATAATACATATCCTGCTGTCAACACTATACCAGGTATGGGTTTAATTCCGCCGACTTATCTCATCCAAAAAGATCGTAGAGCAGAATTGATCCTTAAATCAGCGTTGATGCCAGGTTGGGGGCAATGGGAAGCTGACCAAAAGCGTGCGTATGTTTGGGGCTCACTATTCACTGTAGGAGTAGTAGGTTGTGTAATTTCCACTGTGATGACTTCTCAGGCTCACGATGATTATTTAGGGGCTGTTCAACCCGGTGACATTGAATCCAAGTATGGAGACTATAATACCTGGTACACTGCCAGAAACAATTTCCTCATGCTAAGTCTCGCATCATACTCACTGAACATCATAGACATCTCCATCTCAATTCCTCGATAATCCGACCTCTGATCATGCATATCATGCGTTAGAGGTATGCATATTTTGCATGCTTACAATATCCTTCTCAAATGGCTTTCGCTCCACTCCGGTATAAATACTATATAAACAATACTTAAGGGGGGTGTCATTTGTTTGGCACGGGTCTTGACTATAAGGGAGTAAACAGAATTGAAAGGAGCATGAAAATGCCTACAAAAAGAAACAAACTAATAATCACCCTGCTCATCACAATGATTGCGCTCACGGGTGCAGCTTTCGCACAGCACGGTGGCGGTGGTCATGGTGGCGGTGGCAACGGTGGAGGATGCGACCAAGATTCACTGATACTCGTTGACCTATCTGGAACCGTACTGATTGATTCAGTTGAATTTGGATTCATGAATGATTCCTCTGGGACCTGTGAAGAATATGATAGTTCCTTCTATTGGGGTGCCGGACACAATGGCAATAGACCCAGTCATGGTTATGGAAATCCCGAAAGCTCACAACATGCATCCTATGATCCCATGGTAGAGCGTGAGAGTGATCGTGATAGTCTCCACGCTGTATACTTCCTTGACATCGATGGTGATGGGGTCGAAGACTACGTTCTGAATTTCGGTCCATATTGGTATACACCAGAAGATAGCAACCTCACACGACCGGAAGCAGGTGATTTCATCACAGTAACAGGTGCATTGATGGAAGATTCACCCATGTGGGATCTGGATGTTGTGATCGTAACCGTTCTTAACGGTGAAGGTTGGCGGGAACTTGGTCAAATGGGTGGCGGTATGATGCCTCCCGAGATGCTGGAAAACCCAGTGTTGGGCCGTCATAATAACAGCCCGAATCCCTTCAACCCATCTACTGTGATTTATGTTGAATTGCTAGCAGACGCTAATCTCAATGTATCGATCTATGACCTCAGAGGTCGCGAGATCAAAAATCTAGTAGGGCAGAACTATATCGCTGGAAACTACCAGTTCTTATGGGACGGCCAGGATCAAATGGGTTCCCCCGTTCCCAGCGGTGTTTACATTTACACCATCCAATCTGGCAATAACATAACTTCGAGTCAGATTACACTGCTCAAATAGCAAGATTCTTTACCTGATGAAGAGCCCCTGCCAATCGGTAGGGGCTTTTAATTAGAGCCCCTCAAGAAGCGATAACCAGCGTTTTTAAGCAGACTAAGTGTGCACTGAGGTAACTACTTCAATTCGCCCTGTGATCGTTCTTCATTCTGTCTACTGGGACATCTGACCGTTCCATATGAACAGAAAACGCAGCAATCACCGTCACTAGGTTTTAAGACTGTTTTACAATTGGTACATTCATAAAAATGCTGGCAGGCATCCTCGGGCATTGTCTCATGTTCAGAATGATTACAATTTGGGCAAGTGATTGTGGAAATAAGTTCAATTTTTAACATACGACTCCCAAAGGATTTGGTGGTTATACAATACTCTCTATCATTAAGTTCCACCTTCCTGGGTTCGAAGGATCATCATTTTACTCCTCACGAAAATAATATAGAGCGTAAATTCTGTAGAATATTCTACAATTTTGAATTATTATCTGATGGCAACATTCAATTATAAGGAATACCTGATGTGTCAGTAAGCTATAAGCAGTTAATTCAAAAACCTATTATGTGGCAAAGCCTGATTGTATTCCTTACAGGCCTGATTTCTTACTTTCATTTTACGACACCCCCTGATGAAGGGCATATACATTTAATACTCATGCAATTCTACCTAGTCCCGATCTTGATTGGAGCCATTCAATTTGGTGTGATTGGTGGATTCGGTACTGCCGCTGTTATAAGCGTTATTGTTGCGCCGCATATCATTTTTCAATGGATTGGTGGCGCTCAACATCACATGTTGGGATATCTTCAGATAGTCATATACAACGCCATTGGATATTTGACTGGCTTAAAATCCCAACTCGAAAAGAAAGCACGAGATCATCTTACAATCACAGCTGAGGAACTGACTGAAACGCTCTCTCGCCTAGAGAAGCAGTCAGAGGAGATGGCTGAACTCGAAGAACAAGTTAGAGACTCTGAGCGTCTTTCTGTGATCGGTGAGCTTATGGCAAGTCTTGCCCATGAGCTGCGAAACCCTTTGGCTTCAATTCGAGGTAGCGTAGATATCTTGAAGAAGCAAGCGAGCGAACCGGAACAAAGCGGTGAGTTCTTCCAAATATTGGTTAACGAAACTGAGAGAATGAGCGGGGTTGTTGAAAACTATTTAGCGCTTGCTAGACGGAGTAAGGGCACGGATGTTGAATATGACATCACTGGGATAATAAGAAACACATCTATCCTCCTTACAAGCAGGGCTCGTCGTGATCAAATAGCTATCCAGTGTGATATTCCGAAAGACGCTGTGATAATTAAAGGCGATCCAAACGACTTAAGGCAGATACTCGTAAATTTGATTTTGAACGGGATCCAAGCCATGACTAATCAGGGAAAAATATATATCACTGCCCGTGTTGTTTCAAAACCGCCAAATTTAGGGGCGGACCGAGACGCTAGGTGCGATATAGTTATAGAGGACGAAGGCTCAGGTATACAAAAGGATCAATTTAAGAAACTATTTGAACCATTTTTCACTACGAAAGAACACGGGTCCGGTTTAGGGTTAAGTATTGTGAAAAGAATTGTCGACAGCCGGCAATGGAAAATTGATGTGAAGAACAGAGCTGTATCAGGTTCAGAATTTACGCTTTCGATTCCATTACTTGGACAGAAAGAACACACTCATGACGAGGGGAATCAAACTCATGTATAGTGTACTACTCATTGATGATGACATCAGTCTAAGTAGGGTTTTGGGATATCAACTCGAGCAAAGTGGGTTCGATGTAGTAGTTGTTAATAGCGGTGCTGAAGGTCTTGAAAAGTTTAACAATAAATCATTTGATATTGTTGTAACAGATATCCAGATGCCGGAAATGTCTGGTATTGATGTATTGGGAGAAATTCGCAAACTAGATTCTCGAGCGGTGATAATCCTGATTACGGCTTATGGGAGTGTTGAAAACGCTATTGAAGCGTGTCGTCTTGGTGCAGATGACTATCTTACCAAACCGTTTGGACAAGAACAGCTTCTCTTTGTTATAGAAAAAGCAATGCGACTGAGAGAGCTACAAATTGACAATAGCCAATTAAGAAACGAGCTAAAGGGAAAACATAAATTCAATAACCTGGTTACCAATAGTCCTTTAATGGAAGGTGTGTTGGAAACTGCAGGTCAGATTGCAGATAGCGATACAACAACTCTAATTCTTGGCGAAAGTGGTACCGGTAAGGAGCTAATTGCCAAAGCCGTGCATTACAATAGTTCGCGTAGCAAAAAGCCGCTTATAACCGTCAATTGTCCATCTATTCCAGAGAATCTGTTAGAAAGTGAGCTCTTTGGGCATGTCAGAGGATCTTTTACGGGGGCTGTCAAGGATCGTAAGGGTAAATTCGAAATGGCAAGTGGTGGTTCCATCTTTCTAGATGAAATAGGTGATTTGCATCCAACTGTCCAGGCGAAATTGCTAAGAGTTCTTCAGGAGCAGGAAGTTGAGCGTCTTGGAGATTCCAAAACAATTAAGGTTGATGTAAGAATTATCACAGCCACAAATAAAGACCTGTGGCAGTTAGTACATGATGGTCTTTTCCGAGAGGATCTTTATTACCGCCTCAGTGTAATTCCGATAACCATTCCACCACTGCGGGATAGAAGCGGCGATGTCCCTCATTTAATTGATCATTTTTTAAGGAAATATGCTGGCAAAAGAAAATTCAAACTCGATAGTGATGTACTCGACATTCTCGACCTTTATACCTGGCCGGGTAACATCCGTGAGCTTGAGAATCTCGTCCAGCGGCTAGTGACCTTGTCCCGAGGTGACGACATTACTGTTAAGGATCTCCCAGAACATATCAGAGTATCCGAAGCCAATCTAACGCCCCTCTCGTTAAATATTCCAACCGAAGGACTATCTCTTAAAGATGTAGAAGAGAAGTTAATCCGAGAGACCCTGGAGAAGACAAACGGGAACCAATCGAAAGCTGCCCGACTGCTAAAAATCCCAAGACATGTTTTAATATATCGTATGAAAAAACTTGGAATATCTCCGCACTAATAAGCTCCCACATATATTGTAGACTGTAGAATAGTCTGCAATATATTGTAGAATAATCTACAACGTCACCTTGCTTCAACTCACATTGAGGCAGATAATCCACATCACTATATACATCTAAATATAATATATACAATAGTATAAAATTCACACTTTGTTAGTTCCTGATGTTTTGGCACACATATTGGGATAGGGAGAGTATGGAAATGATGATTTCAAACCAAAGTGGAGACTTGAAAATCACAATGGAAAACATAAAAATTCAGATCAAACTAGTAGTGGGGAAATAAATGCAAATCAAGTCAATATTGCTCACGTTAATTATCAGTGGACTAGCTTTAGCTCAGAGTGAGAACCTGGAGATACTCAACCTGGATGAACTCATAAATGAAGGATTGGCTAATAATCCAACCAGAAAGGCATATTCCGAAGATATCAATGCTGCAGCTTCCCGAGTAATACAATCAAGCACGCTTCCTGATCCCATGCTGTCCGTTAATTTAATGAATTTACCTTTTGAAAATTTCGGATTCGATCAGGAGCCAATGTCTGGAAAGCAATTGGGATTTAAACAGGGGATCCCCTTCCCGGGCAAGCTAAACCTCAAGTCCAAGGTTGCTGAGGTCGGGGTAGAGATTTCCAGGGAACAATACGCAGAGGTAAGTAACTCCCTCGTCCGAGATATTTCAAACACATATCACAATCTTTATTTCATCGACGAAGCTATCAAAACAATCGAAAAGAATCGTCAACTGGTTAATGAGCTCCAAAAAGTTGCCCAGCAAAAGTATGCTGTTGGAAAGGGTTTGCAGCAAGATGTGCTCAAGGCTCAGGTGGAATTGTCCTTAATGATGGAGAGATTGATTTCTCTTAAGCAGAAGCGAGAACGCATTGAGTCAACTCTAAACATGCTCCTGAATAGACCCATAGATCAGGTAGTGGGAGTCACGCATAAACCCAAAATAAGGTCCCTTCATCTATCATTTGAAGAGCTGAAGCAGCTAGGGGAAGAAAACAGACCTCTTCTCAAGTTATGGCGAAAACGTATCGAACGGACTGACCGAAAAATAGACCTAGCCCGAAAGAATCTCCTCCCAGATTTTGCTGTAAGTGCGGCTTATACGCAAAGAGATGTGCTGGCAACCGGTATGGGAGGGGCAGATTTCTTCTCAACAGGCATTAGTCTGAATTTACCTATCTATGCTAAAAACAAGCAGAAGCAACAGATCCAGGAAGAGCGAATTGTACACAAAAGTGTTCTCGAAAGACAGGAGAGCATCCAACAACAGGTTAACAAACAAATAAATGACGCGCTCACTGAATTAGATGAAAATATAGAGCTGCTTGAACTCTATCGAACTGGTATAGTCCCACAGGCTGCTCAGGCTCTTGAGTCAGCACTAACTGGGTATCAAACCGACAAAGTAGATTTTTTGACTTTAATAAGCAGTCAGATGACGCTGTTCAACCTTGAGCTTGAATACGCACGACTTATTAGCACAAATAATAAAAACGTAGCTGATCTTGAGTTTGCTATTGGCATATCGTTGCCAGCAACTGATTAGTATAACCACGAGGGGAGCACACTGTGTTTCGGAGAATTACAATGAGATCAACACTTTCAATATTATTACTAACAATAGGGCTAGGGATGACATTATTCCTGGTAAGTTGCGGTTCAGCCAACTCAGATAGCAAGCCCGCACAGGCTGAAGCATCAAAAGAGCTTCATACGTGTGGCATGCACCCAGAGGTTATCCTTGAGGGTCCAGGTCAATGTCCAATATGTGGGATGAATCTGACACCCTTAAAGCGAAACGCAACAACTCAAGATGCTAGCGCACAAAAACCATCTGGGGAACGCAAAATCCTCTACTGGCAAGCACCCATGAACCCGACAGAAATCTATGATGAACCTGGTAAGTCAAATATGGGCATGGATTTAATACCTGTGTATGATGACCAGGGCGGTTCAGGTAGCCAGATTTCGATTGACCCTGTAACGGTTCAGAATATGGGTGTTCGCATCGCTGAAGTGCAGAAGCGAGATTTTAGTCGGGATATCCGAGCCTTAGGCAAGGTCGACTACAACGAAGAGAATATTTATGAAGTCTCCTCAAAGATTTCAGGTTGGATCGAAAAATTACATGTGGACTATACGGGAAAGCCTGTTCGAAAAGGACAAGCCTTACTCGAACTATACTCGCCCGATCTGGTAACAACTCAGCAGGAGTATTTACTAGCACTTAAGAACAAAGAGTTAATCAGTAATTCAAGCTTTCCTAGTATCCGTGAAGGAGCTGAATCTCTACTCGCTTCAACCCGACAGAGGCTCTCATATTGGGATATCCCAGAATCGGAGATCAAACGACTTGAAGACGGTGGTGAGGTAAGCAAAACGATCACCTTTGAGTCCCCGGCTGATGGAGTCGTCATTCATAAAAATGCTGTTGAGGGTAAGCATATCAAAGAGGGTAGCTCGCTGTATCGCATTGCTGATTTGTCCACGATCTGGGTATTTGCCAGTCTTTATGACAGTGAAGTCCCCTGGGTTCAGGTCGGTCAAACAGCTGAAATGGAACTTTCATATGCACCTGGAAAGGTCCTGAAAGGAAAAGTTGCCTACATATATCCTTACTTAAACGAGAAGTCACGTGATGTAAAAGTACGTTTGGAGTTTCCCAATCCTGATCTGATGCTAAAGCCAGGGATGTATTCCAACGTTCGCATCAAAACGCAATCAATTCCAGATGTGATTGTCATCCCGTCTGAAGCCGTTATCCGTTCTGGGGAAAGAATTCTTACCTTTATCGCATTAGGTGAGGGTCGATTTGAACCACGCCAAATTCGGGTAGGAGCAGAAGGTGACAGCGGCGAGATTCTTGTTCTTGCAGGTCTCCAAGAGGGCGAGAAAATAGTAACATCAGCACAATTTCTGCTAGATAGTGAAAGCAGACTTCAGGAAGCCATTCAGAAAATGCTCAGTGAGAAAAAAGCGAAGACTTCCGAATCTGAAACTATTTCGAAGGCAGAAAAACCGATGACCATGGGGGCCGTTGGCCAGCCAGAGGAAGTGGAATCACATTCCGAGGCCAGCACTCAGCACGAGTCACACAATCACTAAGAAAATCTATTTCGATGCCAGAAAGTATCAACAGGCTCGAGCAATGCTTGAGCTAGAAAATTAGAGATAAACTATGTTAGAAAAAATTATTGAAGCTTCAGTAAAGAATAGATTCCTGGTAATACTTTTTACCGCATTGATTGCCTTGGCAGGAATCTATGCCGTTATCAATACACCCATTGATGCTATTCCTGATCTGAGTGATGTTCAGGTCATTATCTTTACAGAATTCCCTGGTCAAGCGCCACAAGTAGTGGAAGATCAGGTTACATACCCATTAACTACTGCCATGCTTGCCGTTCCCTTTGCCAAAGTAGTCAGGGGATATTCATTCTTTGGCTTGTCCTTCGTGTATATAATATTTGAGGATGATACAGATCTCTATTGGGCCAGGAGTCGCGTGTTGGAATACCTCAATTATGTTTCCAGCCGTCTCCCTCAAGGTGTAACTCCGACCTTAGGACCTGATGCAACGGGTGTTGGTTGGGTATATGAATATACACTTGACGGTGGAGACGAATACGATCTTCAGCAGTTGCGTTCCATTCAAGACTGGTACCTGCGCTATGAATTAACAGGCGTGCCTGGAGTTGCTGAAGTTGCCAGTATTGGTGGCTATGTAAAACAATATCAAGTTGAAGTAGATCCCAACAAACTCCTGGCCTACAACATTCCCATTCAAAAAGTCAAGATGGCCATCAAGCGCAGCAATAATGATGTGGGTGGCAAGCTGGTTGAGATGGGTGAAACCGAATTTATGGTTCGGGGACTCGGGTATATAAAGAGTATTGCTGATATTGAACAAATCGCTTTGGGGGTTGATTCAAACGGAACACCCGTTTTGATCAAGCAGGTCGCCAATGTGAAAATTGGACCAGAATTGCGCCGTGGCATCGTGGATTGGAATGGTGAGGGTGAAACCGTCGGCGGTATTGTCGTGATGCGTTCCGGAGAAAATGCCCTAAAAACTATCGAATTGGTTAAAGAGAAAATCAAGGAGCTAAAGAAGGGTCTCCCTGAGGGCGTAACCATTAACTCAGCATATGATCGGTCCGGCCTGATAATCAGGGCCATTGATAATCTTAGCGTAAAGCTATTAGAGGAATTACTGGTTGTAGCAGTTGTTTGTATTCTGTTCTTATTACACTTCCGAAGTGCTTTTGTAGCACTGTTTACCCTACCCATGGGCATACTGGTATCCTTTCTGATTATGTATTATCAGGGCATTAATGCCAACATCATGTCGTTGGGAGGGATCGCCATTGCTATTGGTGCCATGGTTGATGCCGCCATCGTCATGATCGAGAACGCCCATAAGCATATTGAGCGGGATAAGGGCAAGAAAGACCACTGGCAAATTATCATCGATTCTTCTAAGGAAGTGGGACCGGCACTGTTCTATTCCTTATTGATTATCACAGTCTCATTCCTACCAGTATTTACCCTGGAAGCACAGGAAGGGCGCTTGTTTAAGCCGCTGGCATTTACAAAAACTTATGCCATGGCTGCATCAGCCTTTTTTGCTGTGACAATCGTACCCATTCTCATGGGCTATTTTGTCAGAGGTAAGATCCTGCCTGAGCACAAAAATCCACTGAGTAGAATATTAATGAAGATCTATAGACCTGTTATTCATGCTGTTCTGCGCTTCAAGTGGATCACCATTGTGATTGCGATTATGATCATGGCCGTGACAATAATCCCATTAGGTAAAATCGGTTCCGAGTTCATGCCGCCATTGAATGAAGGGGACATACTCTACATGCCAACGACTGATCCTGGAATTAGCATTACAAAAGCTAAGGAGTTGTTGCAACAGACCGATCGCATTATCAAAAGCTTCCCTGAGGTCCATCATGTTTTCGGTAAAATTGGAAGAGCTGAAACAGCTACGGATCCTGCACCGCTCTCCATGATTGAAACAACCATCATGCTCAATCCCTCTGATACATGGCGAGAGGGTTTGACCATGGAGAAGCTCATTCAAGAATTAGACGAGGCAATTCAATTTCCCGGACTGACCAATGCGTGGACGATGCCCATTAAGACTCGCATTGACATGCTCTCCACAGGTATTAAAACGCCAGTAGGTATTAAGCTCATGGGACCAGATTTGGAAACGCTTTCAGATCTTGGTCAAGAAGTAGCTGCTGTAATCAAAAACGTCGAGGGTACTCTCAGTGTATTTGCCGATAAAACTGTGGGTGGTAATTTCTTAGACTTTGATATTAAGCGTGATGAAATAGCCAGATACGGTCTTACGGTGGGAGATGTCCAGGACGTAATTATGACTGCAATTGGTGGAATGAATGTTTCATATACTGTAGAAGGGCTTGAACGATATCCAATAAACGTCCGCTATAGTCGTGAATTAAGAGATAATATTGGTGCCTTAAAAAGAGTTTTAGTACCAACGCCATCTGGTGCTCAAATCCCACTAGAATATTTGGCAAGTATTAACATCACTAAGGGTCCGCCAGTTATTAAAAGTGAAAATGCCAGACAAACGGCCTGGCTGTATGTGGATCTGAAAGGCATTGATGTGGGTACTTATGTAAAGAATGCCAGGCAAATCGTTGAGGAGAGTATCGACTTCCCAGAGGGGTATAGTTTGAAGTGGTCTGGTCAATATGAGTACATGGAAAGAGCCTCAAAACGCTTAAAGGTTGTGATACCGATTACATTGGTAATCATCTTTCTGCTCTTGTTCTTCAATTTTAAGAATATCGCTGAAGCCTCCATCGTTATGATTTCACTCCCCTTTGCTTTGGTGGGTGGAATATGGTTCATGTACTTTCTGGATTACAACTTTAGTGTCGCAGTTGGTGTGGGATTCATTGCTTTAGCCGGACTAGCGGCTGAAACAGGTGTTGTGATGCTGGTATATCTTGACAATGTCTTCGATGACAAGGTTAGAAGTGGTCAGATGAGGAGTTTGAAAGATCTTTACGATAGCATCATCGTCGGTGCCGTAGAGCGTGTCAGACCGAAATTGATGACAGTAACGACAACCATGTTTGGTCTTATTCCAATTCTATGGGGTACAGAAGCCGGGTCTCAGACTATGAAGAGAATCGCTGCTCCCATGGTTGGTGGGATGGTTTCCTCAACAATCCTAACCCTGGTCGTGATTCCTGCGATTTACTATTTATGGAAGGCGCGTGAGGTAAACCTGCTCATTGCGGGATTTGTTGACGAACCTCTAGGTGAACCTGTTAGCCTGCTCTCAGGTGATGCTGATGAAATTGCAGAGCACAGTGAAGCACCAAGAGCATCTGACGCTAACCTCGATTCAACAATTTGACTGGAGAGTATGGGGGGAGATGGGTTGTAATCCCCCGATAATCTGTTTTCCCCTACTCCGGCTTTAATATGAGATGGGTGACCTTTGATAAATAACTATCAAGGGTCACCCATTTTGTTCTTACACACCCCTTTATAAAGAACGCAAATATCCCATAGTGATCCATTAATGTTGCGTAATTCAGATGTAGAATATTCAACACCGTAAGATAAATACTGTTGAATATTCACCATATATAAATTGCTATAAAACAAGTAATGGCAACATAACATCAGTATATACATATAGATAAAAGAATCTAATTATTGTGGCACGAGAATTGGATTATAGGGTGCGAAATGAATGCTAATTACAACATAGATCGATTTAAGAAAAGTGTGATTGCCAGAGGCAATAAAGACATGGGCAGATTACAAAATGGAACTCAATTGAGTTCAATGTCCCCGGTGTACGGACACAGCATATATAATCTGCCCCTACCAACTAGGCTTATTTCAAGTCAGCAAATAAAAAGGAGTACAACGATGAAGACACTTCAATTTCTCGCAAAAGCAATGATGGTAATGTCCCTGCTCGTATTTTCGGGAGTCTCAAACCTAAACGCACAACATATGGGAGATGAGCACCAGGGTGATGGTGAGGGTCAGATGGGGGGAGAGCAGCAAACCCAACATGTGCACGAAAACATGCAAAACATGCAGCAAATGCAACAGACCAACATGATGGGTATGGATGGTCAAGGCATGATGATGAGTTTGGAAGAAATGACAGAGCATATGGGTCAATTAATGAACCACAGCGAAGCAATGATGTCCTCAATGGAATCGGGTGGCTTGATGGCAATGTTCCGCGGTGACGGCCCAGAAGGTCACATGATGGATATGTCACAAGATATGTCTGACATGATGGAAGGGATGCACGGGTTAATGGAAAACATGCAGACCATGATGGGGGATCAATCCATGATGAGTCAACCAGGAATGCAAGAGGAGATGGATCACATGCAAGCCACGCTAGGCGAGATGGTAGGATCCATGGATCAGATGATGAACAATATGCATAAGATCCAGAAAATTAATCCAACACTGAAAAACAAGAACTAGTCAAACCAAAATCTTGATGAACAGTCTTAGAAATATCAGATTTAAACGTCTCCAAACGCTATGGCTGTTGCTGGCCTGGGTAGCACTATCTGCCCAGGCGGGGCAGTCGTGGTCAATAATTACAACAATGTCATACAATCAAGGTGATTACATATACGATGACACCGTTGAAAACTATTATTTAAATTTTGGAGTCAGGTACAGACAACCCAATTGGTCATTATCCGTCTCTCTGCCTGTGATAGGACAGCAGGACAATAATGATGCTAATTCGGGAGTCTCGAATGACAGTTTAGCATCAACTATGGATTTCCTCCACGACCAAAATATTAATATGGGGTTAGGCGACCTGTACATCTTTGGACAAAGAAAGCTTTGGAGAAGTAAACGAGGCAAAACATCGTTATCTGCAACATTTCAACTCAAATATCCTCTAGGATTTTCAAGCGAGATGTTCAGTTCCCAAAAAATGGATTATGGGGCTGGAATTTCCCTGAGGCAATCCTGGGGTCCGAATTCGTTATACGGTGACATCGGATATCTCGTATTGGGTAGTCCGAATTGGGGGGAGTATACAAATCCCCTAAGCTATGGAATAGGGTTGGGAAGAAGCTTTCTCAGGAAGATGGTTGTTACCTCAATTTATTATCGGGAATACACTGAGATTCTCGCTGGATTTACCCCTCCAAAACAGGTATCCGTGGGGATCTCAGCCCGATTGACCTATCGAACATACATATCATTGAACCTGACTCAGGGATTGAGTGAAAGCAGTCCGGATAATGGCTTCACTTCTGGAATTGTTTGGAAAATTTAGCTGATTGAATTCACAGCTACATAGTCGGAAATATTAGAATAAACCCAAAGGAAATAATATGAAATCAATTTTGATACTAATAACACTAAGTACCGGTCTCCTCTTGGGCTGCCAGGATAAACCTGCTGAGCAGACCGAAAAACCCACTGAAATGAAGCAGAGCCAGGGAGCAAAAATGGACCATGAGATGTCAGAAGAAGTGAGCCATGCCGGCCATGATCATGGGAAAATGGAAACCGCAGTGAATGCGGCCTATTACACCTGCCCCATGGAAAGCCACAAGCAGATCAATAGCCAGGAAGCTGGGAGTTGTCCCGAATGCGGAATGTCATTGGTACCAGTAGTTGAGGTGAACCCTGCTGAGGCAGAGTTTTACGGCTGTCCTATGCCAAGCCACAGTCATATCAGAGCAGATAAAGCAGGATCGTGCCCTGAGTGTGGGATGAAGTTAAAGCCAATGAAGTTGAACGATTAAACTTCTTTAAAGTGAAGAATCCAATGCGACAGTTTAAAAGCTAGTGAGGATGGGAAGATGAGCAAACGAACCCTAATAATTCTGACCATAATCTAGGAGCCTGCATCGTGTTTTATACAACTGCAGTCGCTGGACCTTCACCCAAAGGCTGGGTAAGCCCCGTATCTGCAGATACATTGGGCTTTTGGGTTTTAAGAATCAATTAGTGAAGAGGAATATATAGAATGAAAAGATCAAAAAAATCAATCATAGCAATGTTGAGTATACTAATCATCGGATCCACTTTTATTAGTGCTTGCTCTTCACAAAATACTGCCCCCCTAAATCCAGTGCGCAACTGTGGGGTGAAAATTGTATTCGCTGTCACAATGCTCCTTCTCCATCAGCATTTAGTGATGACCAATGGGAAACCGTAGCAATGCATATGAAAATTAGGGCTAATCTGAACTCACATGAGACTTCAGAAATAGTAAACTTTTTACAAATGGCTAACTAGCCAGAATAGAACGGATAAAACCAATGAGTGCATACAGTATGACCTCCATCTCTGAACTTTCTTTTGATGAGACGGTCAGTCTGGTAACAACAGAATTAAAAACTGCAGGGTTTGGGATCATAACAGACATTGACATGAAAGATACGATGAACGAAAAGTTGGGTATTGATATTTCTCGCTACCGAATTCTAGGGGCATGCAATCCTCAGTACGCATACATGGCGTTACGAGCGGAAGATCATGCCGGCATCTTTCTGCCTTGCAACATAGTTGTTCACGAGCTGGGTAGTAAAGAGGTAGAAGTAACCATTCTTGACCCAGTAGCTGCGATGGCAGCAGTATCAAACCCAAGACTTAAGGCAGTTGCCTGGCAGGTAAGGGAAAAACTTGAAGGCGTTCTTGAGCGTATCTGAGGATTGATGTGATTCCAGGAGGCTTATCAGAGATAATAGGATGGTTACTAGCATTCTTCTTTGTCGCTCTGGGAACCGGTCTCATCCTAAAAAGAGCTCACCAGACCCCGATATCCGATTGATAGTGAGCCAGAAGACAGTGTGCGGGAGGATAGCAAAGGAAAGATATGCTCGCGGTGTCTTGAGTGATAAAGAATTCATGTGAAAAAAGAAAACTTAAAGAGCGACGTGTTATAAACTTAAAACAGAGAATGAAAGTAGGATATATATAATTATGAGCTTTATCCCTGAATGGGCACCAAACATCCACCCGGTCCTGATTCATTTCCCCATTGTATTGTTAATGATGGCACCGATGCTTGATGCAGGTGCCATCATATTTAAGAAACAACGCTGGTTGCTAAAAAATGCTAATCTGGTCTATGCTTTAGCGGGGCTCAGTGTCTTGATTGTATATGTCAGTGGCAGATTTGCAGCAGATTCTGTAGAGATTCCGACTCAAGCTTACACAACCCTCTCAACACATGCAAATTGGGCACTTTACACCTTAATCCTGGGTGGAGCCAATGCTGCCCTTCGCGGATATCAACTATTCAGGGGCAATGAGGATCGTCCTTTTCAATGGTTCCTTATTATCCCGGGTTTAGTCGTAGTCGTTTTACTCTTTTTCACAGCAGACAACGGTGCCAAGCTGGTTTATGCCCATGGTGTGGGAGTTACAGTTATGGAGCAGGTTGATCATCACTCAGCAGCTGAAGAGCATTCCTACGAAAACTCCGCTGACGTTGCACATCACGATGGAAGAGACTATGATTCTGCTTCGCAAACATCAGAAACTGAGTTGGAGCAAGATTTTGAATGGATACTGGGTGATGCTGAAAGCGTGAACCTCAAAATAGCTCAAGAGCATGATGGCGATATTATCTCATTAAAACTGGATATGCAGGAGGCCTTATTTGTACTCCCTGAAATCTATACTAATCTGGAATTTACGGCAAAGGTAAATCGGGATGAGTTCAAGGGTAATGTCAGATTGGTTCACCATGCCTCAAATGCGAACAACTATGATTTATTGGAACTTGGTGACTCAACGCTAAAGCTGGGTAGAGTTAAAAATGGTGGCGTCGTGACGTTTGATTCGGGCAACTATGATGGATCTGGCTGGCTCAGTCTGAAGGTGGTCGGTACAAAGGGTCATTTTCGCGGATATGTTAACCAAAAACTGGTCGCTCACGGTCATGGAGCTGACTTACCGCCAGGGAAAATCGGCGTATACGCAAAAGGCAGTGGCATCTTAAAATTATCAGAGTTGAGTGGGAAAATACTGGAGTGAGAATAGCCACCTTTTCAGGCTCCTTGGCGAAATGATAGCTAGCCACTCTCACAATAAAGGAATGAGATTATGAGTAAACGTGCGTTCAATAAGCGTGGACAACATCATGGTTGGAATTTAGGGCAACAGATAATGGCTGGAGCCTTTGTTCTAGTCCTAGGGGTGTTCGTGGGGATCATAGTGGTCGAAGGCAGTGCTACGCGAAAACGAGCACATGCTGTTGAGAGCCTTTTCAGCACTCATGCCCTTGAAATAGCTGGAGAATTTAGATGCTCGTGCGGAACCTGTGGTAAAAAGAACCTTGCTATTTGTACCTGTGAAACAGCGTTGACTGAAAAGCGATATATTGAAAACAGTTTAACAGCAGGTAAATCACACCAGCAAATAGTTGAGGAAGTGACCAAGATATATGGTCTTCACAACGATAGCTGAGGAAACTGACTTTTGGATGTAAAACCAGAGAGACAAAACCCATGAGTGATGAAGGCAAACAGATTGTGGAAGTGGCGTGTGGCGTGTGTATGTTTGATCTACCCGGTGATGGATGTGATCTGGCTGTGCGCAACAATGGGAAAGCCTATTTTGTAAAGGGGACGGACATCGATGATCATGGATTTTGTAACACAATTCGCAAAGCCAAAGTCCAGGGAGAATTAATTGGGGGTGTCTATCATGTTACCGAGCTTAAACTTTTACCTCATGATCACGGTAAATAAAAAGACAGGTTTTAGGTTATCAAGAATGCAGAGAGTTTAATGTGAAAAACAAGATATTGATAAACGTCAAGAATATGGTCTGTGATCGATGCAAAAGAGTTGTTAAGGACGAATTGCAGAAGCTTGGGTACAACTCGACTGTAGAGAAACTGGGTACGGTCGTTGTCCATTTTGATGGGAAGAAACCGGATCTGGAAGCAATAGATGATGTGTTAAAGGACAATGGGTTTGAGCTGCTAATAGAAAAGAACGCCAGGACGATTGAATCCATACGAACATCAATAATTGATTTGATTTACAAAGCTAAGTATACTCATGAACATGAACACCAACATGATCACGAGCATAAACACGAAGGACACGGTTCATGTCCAAGTTGTGAGTCATCGGTTCAGGTAATCACTCCAGAGCTTCAGAAAGACCAAAATCAATATACTTGCCCCATGCATCCAGAGATAATTCAAGAAGGTTCTGGCTCATGTCCAAAATGTGGGATGGCTCTCGAACCTATGGAAATCTCGCTGTATCAGGACGAGAATCCTGAGCTAAAAGATATGACCCGCAGATTCTGGGGTAGTGTGGTACTCTCTGTTCCATTGTTGTTGATCACAATGGGAAGTATGTTTGTCGACATATTGGGCAGTATTGGTCCATGGCAAAAATGGATCGAATTGTCTTTTGCTACGCCCGTGGTCCTGTGGGGAGGGGCTCCCTTCTTCAAGCGGGGATGGCAATCGATCATAACACGTAATTTGAATATGTTTACCCTGATTGCTATCGGAACGGGAGTGGCGTATCTGTTTAGCCTGGTAGCATCAATCTTTCCTGGCATTTTTCCAGAGACTTTTAGAGACATACATGGCAATGTCGCAGTGTATTATGAGGCAGCAGCCACGATTATTACTCTCGTTCTATTGGGACAAGTCTTGGAGCTTAAGGCCAGGAGTAGAACGGGGAATGCCATCAAAGCGTTGCTTGGGCTCGCTCCAAAAACTGCACACCGACTTGATTCAGAAGGGAATGAGGCAGAAGTCCCTTTAGAAAATATTGTAATTGGAGACAGATTAAGGGTCAGACCTGGAGAAAAAATACCAGTAGACGGAGCAATTAGTGAGGGTGAGAGTAATATTGATGAATCCATGATCAGCGGTGAGCCCATTCCCGTTTCAAAAGGAGTTGGTGATCAAGTTACCGGAGCCACAGTAAATGGGAACGGAAGTTTCGTTTTCGTCGCTGAACGAGTTGGCAAAGACACGTTATTGTCCCAAATCGTTAATATGGTTTCAGATGCCCAACGTAGTCGGGCGCCCATCCAGGGATTGGCTGACAAAGTTGCCAGTTACTTTGTGCCCGCTGTAATCCTTATAAGCATTATCACACTGTTGGTATGGGGTATTTTTGGACCAGAACCAGCTATGGCTTATGCCATTGTAAATGCAGTAGCAGTCTTAATTATTGCCTGCCCCTGTGCGCTTGGTTTAGCAACTCCAATGTCCATTATGGTTGGTACTGGGAGAGGTGCTATGGTTGGCGTACTGATTAAAAATGCAGAAGCTTTGGAAACGATGGAGAAGGTAGACACTCTCGTTGTTGATAAAACGGGGACATTGACTGAGGGAAAACCAAAACTTGTAACAGTGAAGACCTTTTCTGATGAATCTGAAACTGAACTTATTCAACTCGCTGCTAGTATTGAAAGAAATAGTGAGCACCCACTAGGCGCTTCTATCGTAGAAGCAGCAATTGATCGAGAGTTAGAACTTCAACAGGTCGAACAATTCCTGGCCACAACTGGATTAGGCGTGAGTGGGACTGTTGGAAAGAAACTGGTTCAGATTGGTAATCAAAAGTTTATGGATCAAGCGGGACTCTCCAAAGAGCTATCACAAACTCAGGAGGCTGCTAACCACTATCGTGAAGAGGGACAAACAGTAATGTTTGTTGCTGTTGACAATAAAATATCAGGCATGCTCGGTGTTTCTGATCCGATAAAAGAGACTACAGTTGTCGCAATCGAGTCTCTGAGAAAAGAGGGTCTGGAGATTGTAATGTTGACCGGTGATAATCAGACAACTGCCTCAGTAGTGGCTCGAAAACTTGGGATAGGAAAAGTTGAAGCGAATGTATTACCTCATCAGAAAAAAGACATTGTTGAAAAGCTACAGAAAGCGGGGAGGATTGTTGCTATGGCAGGAGATGGAATCAACGATGCGCCGGCACTGGCTATGGCAGATGTAGGGATCGCCATGGGAACCGGAACAGATGTTGCCATTGAGAGCGCCGGGCTCACCCTACTGAAGGGTGATCTAAGGGGTATTGTCAGAGCCAGGAAATTGAGTAGGGCGACAATGAAGAATATCAGACAAAACTTGTTCTGGGCTTTTGGCTACAACACACTGGGTGTACCTCTCGCTGCAGGAGTCCTTTTTCCAGTATTTGGCATATTATTGAGTCCGATTATCGCTGCTGCAGCCATGAGTTTGAGCTCTGTTTCAGTGATTGCGAATTCACTCAGACTGCATAGGGTCAAATTGAATTAATTAAGAGCATGAGATAATTTGGCCTAATAGGGGTTTGAAAATTCTACTTTTCATGTAGAGGTAGTAGGTAGAATAGATATTAATCTAGATCTCCGTTTCGAGCCCCCGGAGTGTCTCAAAAACCTTCGTTTATGAGACTGCAAAATAGTACCTGAATAATGAGACACCCTTTTTGAGACGAATAAATTCTAGTGAGAAATGTGTAATGTGCAAAAACCTTGATAATTATATATTATTATATAGATTATAGCACATGAGCACACATGCTACACAAGAAAAGATTGTACGAATTCTTATAAAAGAAAATGGAGTAATCCGATCCCGTGATGCTAGAACGAAAGGTGTCCATCACGAAGTCCTCAGACGAATGGTGACGAAGGGTGAAATTAGGAAGATTGCTAGAGGACAATATGTAGCCAGCGACCATGAATTTAGTGGTAAGATGTCCCTGGCTATGGTTGCGAAACATATACCGCATAGTGTGGTTTGTCTACTTTCCGCTCTGGACTTTCATGAAATAGGTACACAAAATCCATACCAGGTATGGATTGCACTGGCTCAAAAACATTGGGGCTCTGCGCTTGTATACCCGCCAATAAGGATTGTTAGATATTCAGAGCAAACGCTTGCGATGGGCGTAGATGAGGTGGACATAGAGGGCGTCAGAGTAAAAGTATTCAACATTCCTAAAACGGTTGTTGATTGCTTCAAATATCGTAATAAGGTTGGTATTGATGTGGCTGTCGAGGCGCTTCGAGAGGTTGTTGAATCTGGTCGATGTAAAATTAGTGAATTTGATCCTTATGCTAAAGCTGCAAGAGTTCAAAAGATCATGCGACCCTATGTTGAGGCTTTAATTTGAGCAATAAACAAATCAAGGACATCTCTGTCTACCTTTGTTAGATTCCGTGAGAAGCGGGAAAAAGGTGATTTTATCATGGAAACCGAATCACGGGTGGAGTTGATTGAGTGTTCAAAAACCCGGTTTTTGAGACTACAATCCTAAACAGTCTCAAAGCACAAAAACCCCAGTTAATAGTGTCTCAAAACCCATCTCAAAATCAATGTTTCATTATTCTCGATGCCTCACGTTATTGATAGTTGATAGCACATATGAGATTATTTCCAAATGCTCACAACCAAATTAGATGATCTAAACATAACTTCAGATACATTCTCGAACGGTCGTTTCGGCCAGGCTCAACGTCCTCAAATCTACAATTCACCGAATAGATGAACCACAATAACCCAGAAACCCAGAAACCCATAGAACCCAGAAACCCATAGAACCCAGAAACCCATAGAACCCA
>Ga0307988_1000278_pt1 | contig 38286 bp, 20 predicted proteins | sample EllFjometagen183_FD_203166 | JGI IMG/M metagenome (GOLD analysis project Ga0307988, IMG submission 203166) | Marine microbial communities from Ellis Fjord, Antarctic Ocean - #183 | ecosystem: Environmental > Aquatic > Marine > Unclassified | place: Southern Ocean | collected 2014-10-08 | reverse complement strand
CGGCTATGAAAAGATTTTTAATCGTGAACAAGAAAAAAATAACTAAATTTATTTATCATTCATTTTAAAATGCATTTGGTATTATTTTCAAAAATAAATTTGGGCTCGTAATATTTATGAAAATGTAAACATAAAAAAAGGGGCGAATTAACGCCCCTTCTAAGAAGGCAATACCGAATTAAATAAATTAAATTGTTTTGATTGATTAAATCGCCTTCAAGTTTTAAAAAACGACTGATGTTGTAATTTATTTCTTGACAGGTAAATATTTTTTCTGCTACTGAATCTTTATAAAAGGATGATTACAATTTATTTTAATTTGCAGATAAGTTGAAAATTAGAATTTTACATTCACCGAAAGGATAAAATTAATTCCTGGTGATACAATTCCCGAAGAGTACGTTCGGTAGCGTTTATCAAGTATATTTTCTATTCCACCACCAAGTGTAATTTTCTGATTGAGTTTGTAGTTCGATTTTAGATTCAATGTCCACCACGATGGAGAATAGGGCATCCCGTTTTCATCGGGAACATAAATATGTGGTTTTTTCTGTTCGTCGGGTGCAAGTTGTTCATAGTCGAAACCATCGCTAAAATCAGCATAAAAATCTATAAATAATTTCTGATTTTCGTAGATAAAATGAGAACTACCAAATGTAGGTGGTACGTGTCGTAAGGGGAAGTCTTCCGAGTCTGTCCCTTTTGTTATTGTTAAATCATTACGAGTTCGAAAAACATTAGTTATTAAATATTCGAATGTTAAATTAAACCCATAAATCGTTGCCGATTCAGCATTTACAAGCGCCTCAATTTTGCTTAATGTACCATCGTACAGCAGGGAATCTTGTCCGTTTAAAGTAAAATCTCTCCTTACCATGGCATCATTTAATAAGGTATAAAATCCTGTAACTTCAAATCGTGCTTTATGCAAGTAGCTGCGAATAATACTTAATTCCAGATTTCGTGCATATTCCGGTTTCAAATCGGGGTTGGGAACAACAACATTTCCGGGCTCCGAATCGAAAACTTTTGACACATCGTCGATGTTTGGCGAGCGGAAACCTGTTGAAGCATGAATGTTAATTTGCCAATCGACTGTTGGGTGCCACACAATTCCCACATTCCCGTTAAATGCGGAATTTTGCATGTCGAAGTTCTCGAAAGGAAAGTTGTAAAAATTAGGATCAAATTCACCTTTTAATTGGGTTACAGTAAATCGGGAACCGGCTTGAAATATAAATTTTTTGTTCAGGTTATATTTAAATGAATAATAGCCGGCAACACTTTTATACGATGATCCATCTGGATATCTGGATGCTATTTGTGCTGTTCCTCCATTTAATAAATCTTCGGAAATACCTGTTGAATTTACTTTATTTAGGTCAACTTCAAATCCATAAAAAAGTTCGGTTTTTTTATCGAATCTTTTGGCAAAATCAAGGTTAATAGTAAAAACATCTAAATTTTCCTCACGGTTATTTAATATGTTTTCGTTTAATTTTCTGTCGAATCTGCTTTCTGTATAATTCTGATAACCGGACAGTAAGCTCACTTTGTCGAATAAGGCATGTTCTTTTTCGTATTGAAACTGACCGGAAAACAAATTCCATTTTTGTGGACCATAAAACCAATCGGCGTATTTCAATTGTTCCCCGCTGTATTGAATCAATCTGTCGTAACGAGGAATATCACCCGTTTCGGAATGATGTGCACTCACTAAAAAATCAAAATTTTCATTGGGACGATATCTTATTTTCCCTAAAATATTAAATTGTTTGTAGCCCGAATATTTTTGAATTTGCTTGTTACTGTTTTGTATGATTTTATCTGTTCCTGTAAAGTTTTTATCAGATACATATTCTGGTCGAAGATATTCATTGAAACCGTTTGAACCCATTCTTAAATCGTCGAAATCGGTAAATGTTGAACTGAAAACTGCTGCCCATTTTTTTGATCCAAGATTGTAAAAGGCATTAATAGTTTTTTCGAAATTGGCACTCGAATAACGCGAAAAAATTTTGCCCGACTGTTCGATATTTGTTGAAGTAGATAGTTTTGGGTTGTGAGTATTGAAACTCATTACTCCGCCCAAAGCATCGCTGCCATATATAACAGACCCCGGACCAAAAATAATTTCCGTACTTGCCAAACTATTCGCATCAACCGAAATTACATTGTGAAGGTTTCCGCTTCTGAAAATGGCATTGTTCATTCGAATTCCGTCAACAACAATTAAAACACGGTTTGCCGAGAAACCCCGTATCATTGGACTACCACCGCCCATCTGGCTTTTCTGAATAAATACACCACCTTTTGTTCCTAATAAATCGGCAGTAGTTTGCGGATTAGAGTGCAAAATATCTTCCGCCTCAATTGATTTTATAGTATGCGGAATTTCTGCTTTCGATTGTTCCCAACGGTTTATCGAAACTACTATTTCGTCGAGCCGAACAGGGTCTTCAATAAGCAATACAACTAAGCTTTGCTTTTCAATTTTTTCTTTAGTCGCCGTATAGTCTAAAAAAGAAGAATGCTTAAAAATAATTATACTTTTTTCGAGGAAATTGTCGAGTTTAGCAACACCGAATTGATTGGTTTGTGTAGAGAAATGTTCGTTAAATAAAAGAACACCTTCAATCGCTTGTCCGGTTTTAGCATTTAAAACCTGAACTGATTGTCCAAAGAGGGTTGAAATAAATAAAACGGAGAATAAAATTATTAAAGGTCCTCTCACTTGGTTTTTTGCTAAAATATTAAATCCGATGCATCTTTACAAAAATTATGCCTTTGACGATTCTTCAATGAAATGGTTTAAATTGAACAAAAAATATCCGACCTGAAAATTCAAACCGGATATTTATTTTTTTTAATTAAAAAAGTAAACTAAACTAAACCTTGTGCCATCATCGAATTTGCAACTTTTACAAAACCTGCAATGTTTGCACCTTTTACATAATTTGTATAACCATTTGCATCTTTACCAAACTCAACACACATTTTATGAATGTTAATCATAATTGAATGTAATTTGGAATCAACTTCTTCGCGGCTCCAGGCCAGACGCATACTATTTTGAGTCATTTCCAAACCAGAGACTGCAACACCTCCTGCGTTTGCTGCTTTCCCGGGGCCGTACAGAATTTTAGAATCGAGGAAATGATACACTGCATCTAAATTGCTAGGCATGTTTGCACCTTCAGCAACCACAAAGCAACCGTTTTTGGTTAGCATTTTTGCTTCATCGCCATTAATTTCGTTTTCGGTTGCACAAGGCAAAGCTACATCACATTTTATACTCCAAGGGCGTTGTTTCTCTAAATACTGAACACCATATTTATCGGCATATTCTCTTATTCTTCCGCGATGAACATTTTTTAATTCCATTACAAATGCCAGTTTTTCGGCGTCAATTCCATCAGGATCGTAAATGGAGCCACCCGAATCGGATAATGTTACTACTTTACCTCCCAATTCAATTACTTTTTCTGTGGCAAATTGTGCAACATTTCCCGAGCCCGAAACCGTAACTATTTTCCCTTTTATACTTTCGTCTTTTGTTTTTAGCATTTCTTCGGCAAAGTAAACTGTACCGTAACCAGTTGCTTCGGGTCTGATTAGTGAGCCTCCCCATTCAACTCCTTTTCCAGTTAATACTCCTGTAAATTCGTTGCGCAAACGTTTATCCTGTCCAAAAAGAAATCCAATTTCACGACCTCCAACACCAATGTCACCAGCTGGTACATCGGTGTACTTGCCAATGTGTCGAAAAAGTTCACTCATAAAACTTTGGCAAAAACGCATAACTTCGTTATCCGATTTGTTTTTTGGATCGAAATCAGAACCTCCTTTTCCACCTCCCATTGGTAGCGAAGTGAGGCTGTTTTTTAAAACTTGTTCGAAGGCTAAAAACTTCAAAATTCCCTGATTTACAGTTGGATGAAAACGAAGCCCGCCTTTGTAAGGTCCAATTGCGCTGTTCATTTCAACGCGATAACCACGGTTTATGTGAATGTTACCCCGGTCGTCGGTCCATGGCACGCGAAATTGAATTATTCGCTCGGCTTCAACCATACGTTCCAAAATCTTGGCGTGTAAATAACGTGGGTTATTAAGTAGAAAATCTGCTAATGTTTCAACAACTTCTTCTACCGCCTGATGGAATTCAGGTTGCCCCGGATCTTTCGACTTTACGTAATTCATAAAGTCCTCTATAAAAGTTTTTGCATTTTTAGTATTCATACTGATATCTTTTTGTTTATAAGAGTTTAAGATACAAAAAGAATTACCAGTTAATCAAACTGTTATTCAGCATTTTAAAAAAGCGCAGAAAACTAAACTAATACTATTTTATTCATTTCAATTTCAATTCAAAAGTTTTAAAATGATTTTAATAGAAAAATATCAAACTTCCCGAGGTGTATTTTTTTAGGAAAACTTAAGTGAACGCATATTTTCAATTTCAGGGAATAAAATTATCATACAGTTGAGTAAGATTAGAAATAAAAAGCGACTCTTATTAGTGAAAGATACATTCAACAAAATATTTATCTTTGCGGCTCGAAAACTAATATTCTTTTAAAATATTGGCGAACCTTATTAAGAATAAAATGGAATATAAATTTGCAGAGATAGAACCCAAGTGGCAAAAATATTGGGAAGACAACAAAACTTTTAAAACAGAGGATGACTTTTCAAAACCAAAATATTATATTCTCGATATGTTCCCATATCCGTCGGGAGCAGGATTGCATGTTGGACACCCGGAAGGTTACACTGCTACCGATATTTTAAGCCGTTACAAACGAATGAAAGGTTTTAATGTTTTGCACCCAATGGGTTACGATGCTTTTGGTCTTCCGGCAGAACAATATGCCATGCAAACCGGAACTCACCCTGCAATTACTACACAAAAAAATTGCGATAATTTCCGTCGGCAAATTAAAGCCATCGGTTTAAGTTACGACTGGGATCGCGAGATAAATACCACCGATCCAAAATATTTTAGGTGGACTCAATGGATTTTCAAACAACTTTATAATACGTGGTTTGATAACGACATTAAAAAAGGTCGTCCAATTTCTGAATTACCAATTCCTGAAAATATTAAAGCGGAAGGTGCTGATGCCGTTCAAAAATACATTGGTGAAAAACGATTGGCTTATTACGATAATGCACAAGTATGGTGGTGCGATTCGTGTAAAACAGTTTGTGCAAACGAAGAAGTTTTAACCGACGGAGCACACGAAAAATGTGGCAATCAGGTAATTCGAAAAAATCTGAAACAGTGGTTGCTTCGCATTCCACATTATGCAGAACGATTGTTGGAAGGCTTAGATGATTTGGATTGGCCAGCAGGTGTAAAAGATATGCAGCGTAACTGGATTGGAAAATCGAGTGGTGCCGAAGTAGATTTTGAAATTGATGGATTAGGCAAAAAATTGCGTGTTTATACAACCCGCCCCGACACATTGTTTGGCGCAACTTACATGGTAATTGCACCGGAGCACTATTTTGTAAACGAAATTGTAACGGAGGATAAAAAAAATGCTGTTGCCAATTATATAAAAGCATCAGCTTTGAAATCGGACTTGGATCGCACCGATTTAGCAAAAGAAAAAACCGGAGTTTTTACCGGACGATATGCAATTAATCCGGTAAATAATCAGCAAATACCAATTTGGGTGGCCGATTATGTTTTAATGGGATATGGAACAGGTGCAATTATGGCTGTTCCGGCACACGATTCGCGCGATTTTGAATTTGCCAAAGAATTCGATATTCCGATTGTTTGTATTCTCGATCCTAAGGAATCTGAAGACCGGGAAACTATTTTAGCAGGCGATAAATGCTGGACAGAAGATGGCGAGTATGTAAATTCAGCCAGCGAAGAAACCGGTTTGAATATTAACGGTTTGAATAAAACTGCCGGAATTCAAAAAACTGTGGATTGGTTGGGTGAAAACAATCTTGGAAAAGCAACTGATAATTTCAAATTACGCGATTGGTTATTCAGCCGCCAACGTTATTGGGGCGAGCCTTTTCCTGTAATTCATTGGGAAGATGGCGAAGTGACTTTAGTTGAAGATGAAAACCTGCCACTTGAATTACCTAATTTAGAAGAATATACTCCGGGCGAATCGGGCGAATCTCCGCTTTCGAACGCGGAAGATTGGTTATTTGTTATCGACAAAAATGGTCGAAAAGGTCGTCGCGAAACCAATACAATGCCGCAGTGGGCAGGTTCGTGTTGGTACTATTTGCGCTACATCGACCCAAATAATACTGAAAGTATTTTTGACGTAAAAAAAGAGCAATACTGGATGCCCGTTGACTTGTACGTTGGTGGAGCAGAACATGCGGTTTTACATTTGCTATACTCTCGTTTTTGGCACAAAGTTTTATTCGATTTGGGAATTGTTTCAACCGACGAACCTTTTCAAAAACTGTTTAATCAGGGAATGATTTTGGCTTTTGCCTATGAAACATCCACAGGTTCAAAAGTAGCTTCCGATTTGGTTGAGGAAAAAGAAGGTAAATATTTTCATATTAAAACTGGAGAAGAGTTGAATCAAATTGTTGCAAAAATGTCTAAGTCGTTGAAAAATGTGGTGAACCCGGATGATGTTATCGATAAATTTGGTGCTGACTCGTTGCGTTTGTACGAAATGTTTATGGGGCCACTCGACGAGAGAAAACCATGGGCAGAAAATGGCGTAAAAGGTGTATTTAATTTTTTGGGGAAAGCCTATCGCTTTTTTGCCGATTCAACAAAAATTGTTGAAGGAGAAGAGGACAAAGAAATTGCTAAGTTGTTGCATCAAACCATTAAAAAAGTAGAGTTTGATATTGAACACCTGAAATTTAATACCGGCATTTCGGCATTGATGGTTTTTAATAATCTCGCCATTAAAAAAGGAAAAGTTACCAAACAAACTGCTGAAATTTTTGCTCGAATATTAGCGCCGTATGCACCACACATTGGAGAAGAATTGTGGTCGGTTTATGGAAATACGGAGACACTTTCTTACGAGTCGTGGCCAAAAGTTGATGAAAGTTTATTGCAGGAGAATTCGTATGAATATCCGGTTTCGTTTAATGGGAAAATGAGGTTTAAAATGGAATTTCCTTTGGATATGGCAAAAGATGAAATCGAAATAGCGGTTTTGGCTGATGAAAATTCGCAACGTTGGATTGGAGATAAAACCGTTCGAAAATTCATTTTAGTTCCGAAAAAAATTATTAATGTGGTGATTGGATAGTGCTATTACAATTTTCGAATGGCAGTATTATTTTAAATGAGATTGAAGATCTGCACACAAAAATATATTGAAGAGGATGGTCAGTTTGGCTGTCCTTTTTTTTGTTATTGAAATAAATTGTTCAGCACAAGAAAATCCTTTATAAATTCACTCCGGTTCCGGTAAGCGAATCATCGTGATCCCACATAATTAACCACGGATCGCGCGTTGATTTTTGAAAAGCCTTTAGTTTATTTTTCATTCGGCCGAGAATATCTGCAAAGTTTTCGTTATAAGCCAAATTAATGAGTTCGTTAGGATCGGTCGATAAATTATACAATTCAAATTCCTGTCGATACAGGTAATCCTTTACTTTTCGGTTTCCAAAATATTCGTTATTATTTCGATAAATCCCCTGCCAGGTTGACGATGCCCACAGATCGGAAGCAAACGGATATTCAGTGCGCCAGGCAATATTCCAGATTAATTTGTAATCGCGTTCGCGATAAACCCGCATCGGATAATACATTGTAATTTCGTGAAAAGTGTGCGAGGCAAATACTTCATCCCAACCTTCGGTTTTTTCTTCACCTAAAATATTTTTGAATGAACGTCCATGAAAATTCAACCCGGAAATATCACTTCCGGCCATTTCGAGGATTGTTGGAGTCAAATCGGCCCAGGTAATCATGGCGTTATTTACGATTCCCTTTTCATCGATTTGAGGATTTTTTACAATACAGGGCAATTTCATGCCGGGTTCGTATAGCGTGGTTTTGGCGCCAGGAAAAGCAATGCCATTATCTGAAATGTAAATAATAATTGTATTCTCCGTTTTTCCTGCATCGGCGAGTTGTTCGAGCAATTTCCCCAATCCCTGATCAATCCGCGAAACAGATTGATAATATTGAGCGATTTCTTCACGGCTCTCTTTTGTATCGGGTAAAAAATCAGGAGCAATAACATTCTCCGGATCATATTTTATGGTTTCAACACCCGGATATCCTTCTTCACGATTTCCAAAATCGTTTGGTTTATTCCATGGTTCAGGTGTAAACGGAGCTCCCCGATGCGGATCGTCCGGACAGAAATAAAGGAAAAATGGTTGATCGGCATTTATAACATCACTGCATTTTTCAGCCATTTCGAAGGTACTTCGCGGATTTGCTTTCAATACGGTATTAAACCGGTAAACCGACTCGGGCGCTACATGATATTTCCCGATTCGTGCGGTTAAATATCCGGCATCTTCCAATAAAACGGGCAATGATTTAATGGTATCGTAAGTGCTGAAATGATGATAATCATGAACATGTCCGAACGAACCTGTGGCATGTCCAAACTGGCCCGTTAAAATTACCGACCGGCTTGCAGCACAACTGGCACTTGTACAAAAAGCATTGGTAAATCTTACACCTTCGCTGGCTAACAAATCCATGTTTGGAGTTTTGATAACCGGATTACCGTAGCATCCCAAGGCATCATTTCCGTGATCATCAGAAACAAAAAGGATTATGTTTGGCTTTGATTCAATTGTGGTTTTTTGATTGCAGCCGCTGTTAATAGCAATAGTCGAAACAATCAAAAAGAAAGTTATGCGGTTTATTTTTTTTGCATTCATACGCTTAAATTTATCAATTTTCACTTCGTTTAAAGTGCTTTTTGAAATAGTATTTAAAAGTGCAAATTTTCTATGTAATAACTGGAAAGTGCAAAGAATTTTATGGATTATAATTGGAAACTATTTTTGAGTAGAAAACAAATCTAAAATTACTTCCAATAAAAGTCATTCAATGAATATTTCACCTTTTTGTTCTTAAAAATATTTATGAATATAAAGCTAAGCATGCAATTATTTAAAAGTTAGCAGGTATTAAAATTTGTTTGTGGCATGAACTTTACTATTTTTAAAGAATAGCATTTATAAGTTCCATTTTAAAATTCACAAACCTAAAACTATAAGCAAATGAGTGACTCAATTAATTTAACTCAGGAACAGAACCGGATTCTTTCAATTGATTTTTTTCGTGGTTTTACCATGTTTCTGCTTGTTGGAGGAATTGGAGGAATTTTCGGGAAACTGGATGAATCTAATTTAAGTCCGGTTGTTAGTTTGGTTCAAAACCAATTGTCTCACGTACAGTGGGAAGGACTTCGTTTCTGGGATTTGATTCAACCATTTTTTATGTTTATTGTTGGCGTGGCAATGCCATTCTCACTGACGAGAAGATGGGCAAAAGGCCATAGCTGGAGAAAAACTTTTTATCATGTTCTTACCCGTTGTTTGTATTTGCTGCTTATTGGCTGGGCAATTAGTTCCAGTGCAACTACGTCAAATTTCAATAATGTAATGGCGCAATTATCAGTTACTTATCTGATTGCATTTTTGATAATGCGCAAACAAATAAAATGGCAGTTGCTGGTTTCATTTGCTTTAATAATTGTGACGGATTTGCTTTACCGTTATTGGCCGGTTGAAGGATTTAACCAGGCATTTGTTGCCGGACAAAACTTTGGTTCGTGGACAGATATGATGCTTACAGGAAGTATTGAACACGGAAACTGGGTCCCTTTTAATGCAATTCCCACATCGGCACACACTATTTGGGGTGTTATAACCGGCACGATTCTAATGAAAGAATGGACGCAAAAGAAGAAGATTTTGACACTTTTAATTGCCGGAATCATTGGTGTAATTATTGGTTATGCAATGCATCCTTTTATCCCAATTATCAAACACATTTGCACAAGTTCGTTTATAATTGTCAGCGGAGGATGGACTTTAATTGCAATGGCAATTTCGTACTGGCTTATCGATATTTTACATTTCAAAAAGGTTCCAATGTTTTTTGCAGTATTTGGGATGAACCCCTTATTTATATATCTGCTGGCCAGCAGTTTTCGTAGATTTTTCGGTGGATTAATCGATCCCTTTATTTACAGAATTTTTAGCTGGACAAACGAAATAACAATTACCATAATTTCTACTTTTATTGTTGCGGCAATGTTGTGGTACGTTTGCTATTTTCTTTATAAGAAAAAGATTTTCATCCGATTATAAAACTTTAATCAAATTTTCTACGATTTCTTTTGAACCTGCAACTACGGGAAAATTCCTATTCAGAATCTTTTTGCTGAGTGAGAATTGAATTTTGTTACCACTAATATCTGTCATTTTACCATTATTGTATTTAACAATGCAATAAATTAATCAACTGGCCTAAATGGAACTCTTTTTTTTACTTTACTAATACCGCTTAGAAAAATCGCATTACTGATCCCTGGCTTAGTTACCGGATTGCCCCCGGGTTGAGTAGTTTGATAATCAACTGTCCCGTGCAAGCTCACCTCTTTGATGATTTTACCAAATCTTGGATTTACCCATTCATAAGCAAAAAAAGTGATGGGATTGTCTTTTTCGTTGGATGAACATTGAATTGGATCGGCCATGTAACAATACGCATTCTGCGGCGATCCTGTTTTTCCTTCCATTTTATCAAGTCTATTCTCACCACCCGGATTCCACTCCAAAATATTAATGCCATATTGGATTGGGACTATTTCTTTAAATCCATCTTCGTATTTAATTTCGTACCAACCTAATAAATCTGATGTATCAAAAAAGTTAGGAATATTATAATATGCTTTCTGATTTCCTGCAGGAAGTGCACATGCATGCAAAAATATCAGGCTACTTACATCTTCTCCAATTGTTATGCCCTTGATTTCATTTGGCTGTAGATTATCTCCAGTTCCGAACGTCCCAACTGCAATTGCACAGTCGCCAGAATCTGTTTTCGGATTGACCAGGTTGAATACTTTCGCACGACTTTTTACCTCACCCGATTTTATCGTACTCATGTTGACATTAAAAACTTCAGAGTCTGATGGAAAGTTAAAATACGAAGAGATATCAATCGAAACAATACTGTCCCCATCTTCACTGGGAATCCGTACGCCACTTAAATTTGTTCGGATGGTGGGCATTAATTCCCCAGCAATTGCTGCAATATCTGCTTGATCGACGGTATGAATTGACCACAATAAATTAGAGCTACCCAGAAAATCAATCATTAAATCTTTTCCAAAATTAAGCTCATTTGTTGCAGCCCACGAAGATGGAGCACCTCCAACAACATTAATTTTCTTTATCCTTTCGTCCCAATTACTTATGTTTGGTTTAAAGTTTCCGTACATCTGTTGAAATCCAAAATCATTTAATTCCATATCCTTTTCTTCGTCAACCCAAAACCAGTTGAAAACAAGAATGTCTTTTGGAATAGATTCCATAACCAAAGCCGGACTAAGTGCTCCTGGCTTTTGATATTTAATGCCGGTTGAAGAAACCGCTTCTCGTGGCCCGGCGTTACGAACGCTTTCCAGTAAATGATCTCCCCACATGGCAACCTTTATTCCTTTGCCCGACATGTAATTGTAAATTTTATTGACATCATTTGCAAATAGTTCCGAATAGTCTTTCCCTTTACAAAGCGGACAAACATCCAGTGGCATCCGCCATTCGTCATGTCCGATATGAATCATTTTGGGTTGCATAACCTCAATATATTCATCATAAACATCAAACAAGAGTTTGTAAGATTCAGGATTGGAAGGGCAGTAAGTATCTGGCCAATTATCATTGGGATATTCCGACAGCTCCGGATGCCGTGTTAAAAGATAATAGGTGTGTGTAAGTGATGGGATTTCGGGTATAACTTCAATAAAATTCTGATTTGCTAACTCCACAATATCTTTAACATCATCCTTTTCAATAATAAATCCATCACCAGCATCATAATGACTCGAAGTTTTTCCTTCTCCTCTAATTCCTACTGGCCGGTTGGAACGTGAATACTGCATGTCTTTCGCAAACTCAATCCACCCTGCATTGACCTCGGGATGATTGTCCAATCTCATGCAGTTTAATTCTACAATAACCTTGTTGTACTTGTAGAGTGCCATAAAATCTCTAAGAAACCTTTTAAAAAAAGTGATGTTCTCGGATCCGGGCACATATAAACGTATCGCCCTGAATGGTAAATTCGGCCAATCCCGAACTTTAACTCCCTGTATTTTAGTTCCGTTTTTAGCATCAATTAGTTGACGTAATGACTGCAACCCGAAAAAAGCTCCGGGATCGTCCCAGCCTGCAATAATTATTTTTTGACTGTTTACTTGCAGAACATACCCTTCTGAACCTGGATTTTTGTCGCTTAAGTTAAGCTTGTTATCAGAACAATACTGATTTATTAAAGGATTATCAACAGCACCCATAACAATCACTTTCCTACCCTCTGGAATATCAGTATGAGATTCAATTTTTACAGCTATCCCATATTTATCGCTTAACTCCCGCACAAGAAAACGGGCGAGAAAAAGATCCTCTTCACTTTTATTTTGAGGAACGATTATGGCAACAGATTCATCCAAAAGAAAAACCTCGGATGTAACTTCTAAAGTTTGAGGGATTGGAAATATCAACGGCTTTTCTATAGCCCAAACCTTAACTGAAAAAACAAATAATGAGCAAATAATAGTTGCCATATTAAAAAATCGCCAAAGTTTCTTTGATACTGACTTCTTCATAAATCTCTCCTGAAAATGTTCAATTAATAGTAATTCAATCAATCGGGAATAAAATGCGGATCCTTAGTAAATACGATTTTATCTAAATGTGCTTTTCCTCCGGTATTGCTAATTAATAAAGGCCACTGTCCCGGATTGGCTAAAATTTTGCCCGGCATTTTTACCCACTGAAAATCCTTTGATTTCAACACAAGAATTTCCCCTGCAATTTTATTATTGAATTTAATCTGAAATGTATTTTTCTTCGATGATTGTGATTTTGCTAAAACCCACATTTCATATTCATTGCTTTCTGCCATTCCAATTGAAAATTCAATTACAGAACCAAGAGAATTATTTTTATCAGCATTCAACGAAATATGTTTATTACCTGCTACACTTTTATCATCAAGTTTTTCAACTTTTCCATAACTGTACGCGAAATCTTCAGCTTCAATAAAAATATTTTTTTCTTTATTCAGGAATAGCTGTTTCCCTTCTCCTTCGTTAATATATTTGATTGTAACATAATCCAATCCAAACGTTTTGCCTTCGGAACAGGTTAATGAAAATTGGTATATCCCTTCCTGATCGAATACTACTTTTGTTTTCATTTCTCTTGGGGTCACTAATTCTACTTCACCCGAACCTGATTTTAAATTCCATACGCTGTTTATAATACCTTCGGAACCATCTCTTAATTTACCCTTTAAAACTAATTCAGAGGCGGGCGACACCAAAACTATATCTTCTCCTGCATCAACAATTAATTGATTTTTAAGAGAAACACTTTTATTAGCTGCACCGTATTCAATTGCACCAATATCGGGGGCAGATCCAATAATATATTCCGAAGCAATTTCGAGCACATCAATTCCATTAACGAATTTCGCCAATCCCGCATCAATACACGGACTGTTTTCAAGCGGGGCATAACTGACATTTTCTAACAATGGATTTGTTGAAAAAATGTTTCCGCTCTTTTTAGCAGCCTCGTTTATTTCAATAAAATCGTCGCCTCCATTCTGATAGAATAAGTTGTTAGCAATAGCCGAGCTGGCACCAAATAGTTTAAACCCGCCCAGTTCGTTTTCTGCAACCACATTGTTAACGGCAATCATATTCTTTCCACCGGTTGCCCCCATTTTATTTCCGATAAGAGTATTATTATAAAAATAAACCAGCTCATCCATTTTTAATGCACCAGTGAGGTCTTCCTGAGTTCCCGAACCATCCATACAACCAAGTCCGACCATGCAATCAATAATAGTATTATTATGAATATGAAATTCTTTACCAGTGTATTCATCGTATGAAATAAGCTGAATACCAGTTCTTTTGCTTCCAATAATTGTGTTTTCTCTGACAATATATTTAATATTCTGATCGGGATAAGTGAACAACCTGATTTCTATTCCATCGTCGTTACTGTTTATGAAAGTATTATGTTCCACAATGATATCAGTTCCATTGTCTTCTTTGTTTTTAGTAATGTCCAAATCCAGCGGATCGTCTCTGTCGTTTTCGGCGTAATTAAATGCGACATAACCACCGCCGCCAGATTCAAAACTCATTCCATCGAGATTGTTTTGAAAACGATTATAAATAATTGTCACATTTGCTTCAACATTTAGTGTGTGATTTCCATTGACGAACTTAAGGCCACTAATCTCAACGCTGTCAGCAAAAATATTGAAAAGTATTTTGTCGTCTGAATCAATTATAGTTTCCTCTATTTTCGATTCATCTCCTGTCAATTTCCATTCCGACGAAATGGTAACCGCTTTATTAACATCAATATCTTTTTCGAAATATTCTCCTGGAGAGATTATAATATAATCGCCGGAATGCGATTTTTCAACTGCCTCGGAAATTGTTGGGAAATCTGCTGGCACTCTTAAAACCCGGATTAATTCTTCAACTGGTTCTGGTTTACTCACTTTATTGCAAGATAAACTAATTAAAAAAACCAAACTGATGATAGTGAACAACAAAGTATTTTTCATAATTCTAATGGATAAATATTTTTATTTTAATTTTCTTTTTTGAGATTTATTATGAAATTAATTCTGTTCAGAAATAGCTGAAGTTTTCAAAACTGCTTCCATCATATTTAATACAAATTGATTTGCAACCTCGTCGTATCGAATACCATAAAAACCATTTTCACCAAATCCATTGGCCAATCTTCCGGCGGTGAGTAATTGTGAAACTATAAGTTTGCCTTTGCCATTTTCAAAGTTCAACATTATAACAGGTGAACGAGTAAGGTTTTTTCCCGCGTTAACCAAAGGAATAAGACTCTCGCCCAAACGATTTTGAGATTCTTTATATGCTTTCGAGAGATCAGTAATTTTTACCTTGGCATTTGGATTTAAAGAGTTAGCCAAAGCAGGAGCATCTTCAACCAGAAAAGTGAGTTTGTTTTTGAGTTTTCCTTTTACATCGTTATCGTCGGGCTTATTCGAAAATTCATAAAATCCTTCTAATTCATATGCAAAGTAGTTATCACTTTTTATTCTATTTTCATCGGCTCCTCTGGCCAGCCATTGTGCAATAAGTGCGGATGAACTGAGCCCCTCGAATTCAAAATTGGTTGCCGGAACAATGAGTCCGCCACGCATTCCATTCCATAACCAAGTGTGATCTAAAGGAATATTATTCCAAAGTGCAGAACTGTTTTTATCGGGATGAATATGACTTTCCGGCTCGGCTGCTTCGCTAAAAGCAAGCTTTATTCCGCCAAATAAATTGTACGATTTTACAGGTGTATTCGATTTTTTAACAACACCCTGCAAAGGACCCAAATCGTTTTTATCCTGCGGATATCCCTGGCCTAAATAGCGTTCTCCAACATCCAACAGAATTACGGAAGTTCCCCGGTTAATTGATTTTTCTATTTTACTCAGTAAGTTTTGATCCGCTTTGGCAATTCTTTTCCAGCCACCGATTGACAACAAAATTATATTTGCTGAATTATCGGAAAGTGGAACATTTCGAATTTTCCGGTCATTTAAAAATCGAATAATTTCAGGTTCATTTGCTGCCACCGAAACATCGGGTTGCAAAAGAATTTCGGGTACTTCCGATTCAAACACATTGATTTCCCATTGCGAAATAATTGGATATTTCACTGTTTCAGACCTGTTTAATAATTCGGCACTTAAAGTATATTTACCTGTAATTAGTGGCAAAGTGAGCTTATTAATTTTTACCTGTTTGGTAAAAGGATCTATGTTTTCATAATCCAATAAGCGATCGATATAAATTTTACCGGAACTATCTTTCAACAATAACCTGATATTAAAATCACTACCATTTTGGGTATCATTAAAAATATGAATGGGTACAGACATTTCCTGCCCGGGAATAAAATTTCTATCCCAAATATCAAGACTTACAGATCGGGGTGACCAGGCACAAGTTAATTCGTTCCAAACCGGTTTGGGATTTCCTGCCGAAAGATCTCCCAAAAACCAATGGCTGCCATCTTTTTCGCTTCCTAAAATACAAAAAGGCGATACGCCGGCTGCACCAATTCGTCGCCAATATTCGGCAACTTTTGCATTTGCCATGGCATTGAAAGCCAGCCGCGATTCTTTATTGTGCTTTCTTCCCAAAAAACGAAGAAAAGCTTCTGGAACAGCAGGATATCCTCCCATCATTCCTTCGCCATCTAAATAATTGCCTCCAAATTCGTCAACCATAATTGCTTTAGGAAACTGGTCGGCACTGTCGTAATAGAGTCCCAAATTTTCAAATAAACTCCACCAGTATTTATGAACATGAATAACATCGCGTTCTTCCATCACCAGCGGCGGATAATCTTCGAGAATAGTTTCTAAAGCATCCCATACAATTTTAAGCTGGTCTCCTTCAGTTTCGTTGTAAGGATGAATTAAAACTACCGAAGGATGACGCATTGCAACATCAAGCCATTTAGGATATTGCTCAAGCAAACTCTCTTTGGAAGCCGGCATTCCATGGAAAAAACTCCACTCGTATTGAACCGCCAAACCATGTTTGTCGCAAAGATCTAAAAACGATTCGGGGGGCACACCCAGATGAAAACGAATGTAATTGGCACCGTGTTCTTTCAAACGCAAAATCACGTTTTCAGTAAACCACTCGGTATCATATCCCAACTTGCGCCCTTCTTCATCGCGCATCCACCTGTGCCAAACAATAGTACCTCCTAAAAGAGAAATCGGTTGATTGTTCAGATAAAACTGTTTGTCGATTATTCGGAAATCTTTTGCTCCAAATGGAATAACGGACTGGTCGATTGTGTCTTTGCCCTCAATCAGACTGAGTTTTAACTTATATAAATTGGGATTTTCAGGAGACCATGATTTTAATAAATTGCCGTAAGGAATAGTTATTTTATTTGTTGATGGAGAAACTTTATCTTCATTAAAAACAAGCACTTTCCCTGAATTATCAAGAATTTCAACTCTACCAAAAATAGATTTATTTTTAGCAGATCCAACATTTGAAACGTCGAACGAAATATCAGCTTTTTGATTGTTAAAGTCAATAAAAGGGATAATTCTGTCAATTTTGTAATCGCCGTGTAACTTTAAAACCACGTCGCTCCACAGACTCGATGATATATTCGAGCGCCACTGATCTGCTGTTGGAATATACGAAGCATCTGTTTCCGGGAGATCTTTTAATGAAGTAAGTGCAATTTCGAGGATAACTTTTTTGCCGGGTTTTACTCCCTTATGTTTTAAAATATGAAATGTTGAAACCATGCCTCCATTTTCTTTGGAAACACTTTCTCCGTTCACAAAAACTTCAGGAGAAAATCGTGCCCCTTTTAGTTCTAATGTGGCATATTTCCAGTTTCCTTTGGGCAGCAAAACTTCTTTTTTATACCAAAGTTTTTCAGGATTCATTTTTGTTGCATCGGTATGAATGCCAGGGACATTTACTGTTTGATTATAATTTCTTCCCGAGCCCATTTCCCAGGATCCATTTAATGAAATTGTGAAAGCTGATTTTTTGGCACCTGCATCTAAACAAGAGGAAGCTAGTAATACTAAAATTATAAAAAGCTTTTCTGTAAACTTAATTTGGTTCATTTAAAAATTATTTTTTTGACTAGAAGTTTTAATGAGTGCCGGTCGGAATGAATTTAATATTTTCGACATTGTTTTTTACTTTCACAAAAAGAAAGCCTTCGTTAACCGCTTCGGTTTTAAGTAAAGTAGAACCACCCGAAATATAATGGACTCCTCCAACAAACAGATTCATATAAACATGATTGTGCCCCTGGAGAACTATTTTCAAATTGTAATCTTTGAATAAATTCAGAACAGTTTCCGAACTATTCGAAAGAACTTGATAATTTGAATTTGTTAAGGCGCGCGGACTAATTAGCGGAGTGTGAATGGCAACCACAATCGGAGTGCTTTTGTCGGTTGACAACAAAGTCTCTTTCAGCCATTCAATTTGAACAGAATCAACACCCTGAGTGTAATTCATTTCTTTTTTAAGTATCTTGATTCCATCGAGTAAAAAGAATTTCCAGCCCAAATTATCAAATGTTTTATACCGCTGTCCGTATCGCACTTCATACATTCGTTTTCCCCATTGAGGGTGCGAATTATCAATTCCGCTGTTAGGTAAAATGCCTACTACTTCATGATTTCCCATTGTATAATATAACGGCATTTTAAACTTGCGAAATTTATCATCCATTAAATCGAACAACTTTTTAGCCTTAATATTATCAACATTTTTTGCGGTGTAAATCATATCACCGCCTGTTATCACAAAATCGGGTTTGAGCTTATTTACTTTTTTTATAATCCGATCGAGATTCGCCTCAACTGCTGAATCTGGCTCTAAATGAATATCGGGCAGAAAAGCAAAAGAAAAATTATTTTGCCCGAATAATAGACTAATCTGGAAGATAAAAATCAGAAGGAATATCACTTTTTTCATAATTCTTGACTTGGTTATGATTATAGATTCGAGTGAATGTTCTAATCAAAGATTTCTTGTAAGATACGAGGGATTGATTGAATTATTAAACGGAAGGGCTAAAATTTTATTCTTTGTTTACCACTACTAAAACCTGTCTCCCTACTACGGGAGACAGATTATGTTGTTCTTAAAACTAACTAGGTTTATTTGGTTTATTATTTTTTATTGTAATAATCTTCAATCCCACCCTGGATTTTGCGGAAAATCACTTGTCAAATTAGCATCAATTACAGATTGAGGAATAGGGAAAAGTACATCTCGTGCTGAAATTAAATCCCCGCCAAATTTATTGTATAATCCAGTCCTTTCCAACCACTTGTCTGTTCTCAATAAGGTAAACCTTCGTTCTTCCTCAAGAAACAATTCTCTTGATCTCTCATCCAGGATAAAATCGATATCAACGTCGGCTCCGGTAACCAGGCTTGCATTTGCCCTTGCCCTGATAATATTGATCGTAGCCGCCGCCGCATCAGGTTGCCCAAGTTTATATTCGGCTTCAGCTTTAAGTAGATACGTATCTGCCAGCCTAAGATAGATATGATCGTTCCAGTTAAAATCAGCCGCCACATTATCAGGATCAGTTCCTTCAAACTTTCTTGAATATGGCCAGTTTACACGACTCCTTTCATCTTCGGTAATGTCTTCCGTCCAATCCACCCAAACCGTATCGCCATAATTGTAACCATCGGGTAGATTATCGGCCAACCAGGGTGCATTGAATGCAGCATCTCTGATAATAAAATATTTTCTTAATATGAAGTTCGATGCCCTTTCATCCTGTGGCTCATAACTATCAACCCACCATTTTGTATTTGTAAAATAGGATTTACCCCTGCCACCTCTTTCATAAGTATATTGAAGAACTTTTACACCATCAATTTTTATACTATTATATCTGGTTACTACAGCTCGACTCATTTCACTACCCTGTCCATCGATACTGTTTAACTCGAATTGAAAAACCCAAAGTGCTTCCGTATTTCCGTTAACACGGCTCTGATTTCCTTCTTTAAACATGTCACCAAATGGATTGCCATTTGGATCGTCCTCTTTCACTCCATATCTTTCTGTTACAAGCTGGTATGCAGGATTATTAATTGCCTGATCGGCCCAGTAAAGTGCACTGTCGGGCTTATTTATTGTAAGATACATCTCAGCAAGGTATGTTTGAACTGCACCTTTTGTTATTCTGCCTTGCATTGAGGCCTCGGTAGGCACGTACTGCTGTGCAAACAAATAATCAGATATTATTTGTTTCCTGACTTCGGCAACTGGGGTACGCTCCCAATCGGTTTTAACTGATGAACCCGTATATATTTCAAGACTGAGTGGAACATCGCCCCATGAGAAAGTCAAACGTCTGTACGCCCAACCTCGAATGGCTTTGGCTTCAGCTATAATTCGGTTCTTATTGCCATCTGGAGTATTATTTCCACCTGCCCAGTCAACTTTTTCACTTTCGGCATTATAAATAATGGTATTGGCGGCATTTATTATTTCGTACAGCCATGAAAAGGTCTGTAATAAATCTTTATCGGTAGGACTATTTAGGTCTCCCCAATTGTAAAAGATTTTACTACGTCTGTGGTTGCTGGTACAATTATCCACTCCGTTCATAACATTCTCTATCTTTTCAGACTGCCATCTTGCATGCCTGGCTAAATTGTACAGGCCATTCAAACCAGCTTCAAAACCTGCATAATTTGTAAATAACGTTTCACCGGCTAAAATATGTGGAGGATTTTCTTCAAGAATATCTTTTGAACAGCCTGCCAACAAAATAGTTACCAGAATGACTTTTAAAATATTCGATAATAATATTTTCATGATATTTAATTTTTTTGTTACTAACCAATTTTGCTAATTTAAAATCCCAGGCTCAAACCAAAGACATATTCCTTTTGCATTGGGATTTTCTGTTGGCCTTTTATATCTGTTAAATCTGGATCCATTCCTGGCCATTGTGTAATTGTAAACAGATTTCGTCCGGTTACATACAACCTTAATTTATTAAGACCGACCTTTCCTATCAAACTTTTTGGCAAATCGTAAGATAAGGAGACATCTTTTATCCGAATAAAATCTGGATTATCATAAATATGTCCTGATTGTCCAGCCATCTGAATGGCAAGTTCTTCATTCTTAACCCAATCATTTGTTGGGTTATCAACTGACCACCAGTTCTTTTTTAACGTATTATATCGGACTTCTTCACCCTGAACCTGATCGTTCATTAAATAATCTATAGCCGTCGCGCCATATACCCCATGCATGAAAATCCTCAGGGTAAAATTACTGTAAGAGAACGTATTAGTTAATCCCCATAGAATTTTGGGATCTGTCTGGCCAATTATTTGCCTGTCATCAGAGTTGAGGGCTCCATCTTCGTTAATATCCTTTAGTTTTACATATCCTGGTTGAGATCCATATGCCTCAGCTGCCTCGGCTTCGTCGAGCTGCCAAACACCATCCCAAACATAATCGTAGTTAACTCTTATAGGGCTGCCAATGAACCACTTATTCCCGATGTCGTCAATTTCAACACCCTCATCATCCAATTCACCGTATAAGGAAACGATTTTATTTTGATTGAAAGATATATTTCCTGAAGTTGACCACTGGAAATTATTTTTAACAATATTTCTAGAAACAACAGAAAGTTCAAATCCATTGTTTTGGGTTTCGCCAACATTTTGTGTTATTGCAGGAGGAATCCAGCCACCGGGAAGGTGTGTAACCGGAGTAATACCATGAACGGGCGAAATAGTCCTGTCTAAAAGCAAATCATAGGTATTTGTTAAATACCAGTTAAGATTACCTGAAATCCTGCCCATAAATATTCCAAAATCCAATCCCAGATTTAATGTTTGAGACGACTCCCATCCAAGATTATCAAGTCCGAGTCTGCTGGGTTTGTATCCAATAACTGTTGTAGAACCAGATGAATAGTTTGCAACAGTTAATTGAGACAATGCTTCATATGCACCTATTGCCTGGTTCCCGTTCAATCCAAAGGAGCCTCTTAATTTTAACTCGCTAAAAAGATCTTTTAACGGGAAAAAATCTTCGTTTGCCAGATTCCATCCTAGAGCAACAGATGGGAAAGTACCCCATTTCGTGTCGGATCCAAATCCGGAATAGCCATCTCTACGAACTGTTAGCGTTGCAAGATAGCGACTTAGGTAGGAATAATTCAGACGGAACATCTGAGAAACAAGACTTGTTTCATAGTAAGTATTTGATGGTTCCACTATAGTAGCCTGGCCTGTTGCATACCACGAAAGAAAATCGTTCGGAAATTTTTCTGCATCCACTTCATTTGTTTTTCCTTTATTTCCTTCGTAACTGTATAATGCAGTGGCAAAAATAGTATGATCCCCAAATTCACGGTTATAAGAAAGTATATTTTCAACAACTGTACTGTTATTAACCGAGTTACTTATTGAGGCTCTTCCCTGCGCTTCAAATCCCGACTGTGTATCTCTGGCCCTGTATTGTGCCCTGTCGGTAAATCGCATTCTTATACCGGTATTAAGTCTGTAATTTAAACCTTTAATAAAAGGGAAATCTATTACAGCATAATTGTTTGTAAGAATCTGATACGACTTATCAAGATCGTCATACAATGATGCTCCAAGAGGGTTTCCAACAATAATATTATCGGGCCAGGGCCAAATTGTTAGTTTTCCATTCTCGTCATAAACCGTACTCAGAGGATTTGTTTCAAGTGCATGTTCAAAATTTGTTTCTTCTCCACTGGCATCATCAAAAGTTAGTTGGGTACGTGTTCCAACCGACAACCAGGGAGTAAGATCTGTTTCAACATTTATTCTACTTGTAAAACGCTGAAAGTTATCATTTTTTGCAATACCCTTAATATCAGTTAATCCACCTCCGATATAATATTTAGTATTGTTAAAACCTCCTGATACAGAAAGGTTATGTTCCTGTGTCTGACCCAGACGTAAAGCAAGATCAGTCCAGTTTGTCCAGGTACCTGCATTATAAACATCTATTTCACTCTCTGTTATAGCTGGTGCATTCCTGGTCATTTTAAAATCATAAAACTCGGGACCTGTCAACATAAGACTAACTTTCGTAACATCTGTTATTGAATATTTTCCTTCGTAAAAAAAAGTAGGTTTACCAACAACACCTTCTTTGCTGGTAATAAGAATAACTCCATTTGCTGCTCTGGAACCATAAATAGCAGCAGCCGAGGCGTCTTTTAATATCTCGATTGACGAAACATCACTGGGATTAATATCATCTATACTTCCTCCATAAGGTATTCCGTCAACTATAATCAAGGGATCGTTATTTGCTGTTATGGAGTTCCGCCCTCTCACCAGAATTGTCTGGTCGGGTTGTGCACCAGCAGCGGACGTTTGAATCATAACCCCGGGAATGGCTCCCTGAATTGCCTGTGCAATATTAAGATTGGGTACCATTTCCAAGCGGTCTTTGCTTAATGAAGCAACAGTTCCGGTTATATCACTCTTTTTCTGGGTTCCATAACCTACTACAATTACCTCGTCTAAACCAATTGCATCTTCTTCTAAAACGACGGTAAAAACCGAATTACCATCAACCGGTACTTCCTGGCTTTTCATTCCTACAAAAGAAAACTGAAGAGTTTCTGCATCGTCAGGAATTTCAAGCTGAAATTTACCTTCAAAATTAGTTACAGTTCCGGTAGTCGTTCCCAATACAATTACCGAAACTCCCGGAATTGGTTCGCCGGCTTTGTCGGTAACCATGCCCGTAGTACTTTTTGTGTCTTGTGGTACCATACCAGAATTATCCTCTGCTTTTTCTTTCAGGATAATTTGTCTGTCATTACGAATTTCATAATCAACATTCGCCGATTCACAAACCGTTTTCAACACTTCTTCAAAAGATGTTTCTTCAAAATTAATTGAATACTTTTGTTTAAGATCCAGAATTTCATCTTTGTACAAAAAAATGTAATCCGTTTGTTTTTCAATGGTTTCCATTACCTCCTGAATGGTTGCTTTTTCAAATTGTAACGTCAGTTTTACCTGTGAAAAGCTGTTCCCAAAGGAGACAAATACCAGTAAGGTCAGAATCAGTGTTAGTTTCATTTTCCTAATTTTTAACCGGAAATCCCCAGAATTAGAGAAATTCGATTCTCGCTTTTTTTTCATAAATTTGAACTGTTAAGTTTACACTCTAAAAATTTAACACACTTAACCGGTGGGTGCGGGAACACTCGCCGGTTTTTTTTATTAATTTATCTCAAAATAATTTTCTCCTTTTTTTACAATTTTAACCGATGCAGCTAGTGCAACTCTATTAATTATTTCATCGCAGTTTTCGCCAAGTTCAAGCTTACCCGATATTTTAATTGATCCGTGCAAGGGATCGGCATAATGAAATCGAATATTATAAAATCGTTCCAGCTTTTTTACTACACGACTTAGATCGGTTGTTTCAAACTTAAACATTCCATCCTTCCATAATGTATAATTGTCGGTATCTACCAAAAGCAACTTCGTTTTTTTGCTGGTTTTATCGTACGATGCAAGTTGATTGGGTTTTAGTTCAGTACTTTCAGAGAACAAGCGGGTGTTATTTAGTGCCAATCTAACACTTCCCTCAACCAAGGTAGTTTCAATAATATTATCAGCTGGGTAAGCAGAAACATTAAATTGAGTACCTAAAACTTTTATTCTAATATCAGTTGTTTGGACTATAAACGGATGATTTTTATCTGGTTCTACTTGAAAATAAGCTTCTCCAACCAGAAATACTTCGCGGTTTTTATCATTAAAATATTCGGGATAAACAATGCGGCTACCGGCATTTAAATAAACTTTTGTACCATCGGGTAGCAGAATTTCAGATGTTTTTCCCCATGGAATGATTAGTTGATTTAATTCAGGAGCACCTTTTTTAATGGGCGATGTTACTTCTAAAATATTATTGTTTACCACAATCTGTCCATCTTGTCTGTGTTCGATAACCGATTTTTTCTCTTCCAACAAAATATTTTTACCATCCGGGCGAATTAATTTTGCTTCGTTGTCGGGTACTGCTTCAAATACGTTTTGCGAATAAAACTTAGGGATGAAATTGTCTTTCTTATAAAATATAATCGCTCCGATTGAAAAGAATAAAATAGCGACAGCAGCATATTTTAAAAACCCATTTATAATGCGTTTCTTTTTTCTATTATTCTCCTTTACTTCGATTTGCTTCAGTATTCGAGTAAACAGATTAATTTTTTCCTCTTCCGTTAGATTTTTGTCTGTAGTTTTTAACTTTAAAAGTACATTCCTTGCCAAAAGTATATTTTTTTTCTCTTTGGGATTTACTGTTTCAAACGTTTTCCACCACTTTTCAAGTTCATTGTTTGGGTTAAATATCCATTGAATGAACCTCTTATCTTCTAAATATTTACTGATTTTTTCCATATAAAACTATTCTTTCGTATAAAAGCCGTCAAGTATAAAAAATGGACAGATTTTAATTTTGTGTTGAGTTGATAAAAGAAATCTGCCCTCAATTAGTAAGGGCAGAAACCATAATCAAAACTATGAACTAAAATCGGGTTGTAACCCAACTCCATTTTCTTATAAAAAACAAATTAACTTTCATTGAAAATCTCACAAATTAAAAATTTTACAACACTTTGATATAAAGGGGAGGGAGAATAGGTTTTATGGACAAACTTAAAGTGTTATTTTACGAAGAAAAATAAATTATGAATTAAACGGTTCATTTACAAACGATTCGCGAATAGATTTTAATGCCCTATATACTTGTTTTCTTACCGATTCGATTGAAATACTTAATAATTTGGCTATTTCACCATACTCCAACGATTCGTAAAAACGAAGATAAAGTGCCTCTTTTTGCCCGGCGGGAAGTTTATTAAGTAAGTTACTTATTCGCCGATTTAAATTCAAATCATCTTCTTGTTGAATAATTGTTCTTTCAATGCTGTAAATTGGTTCAAATAATAACTTGCCGTTTGCATTCTCGCTGAGGTGTTTCCTGTTTCTTTTTAATTTTTTTATCAGATTGCGTTTCAGAGCAAGAATGAGATAATATTTAAGATTTTCAGGATCTGTGTTATTCGTTTCACGTTTTAAGTACAAATCAAGAAATATTTCCTGGATTGCATCTTTAACCAAGTTCTCGTCTTGGGTAAGTTTTGTTCCGTAACTAAAAAGAGTTCCAACGTGCAAATTATATAAATATGCAAATGATTCTTTGTCGCCCGATTTGAAGGTTTCCCAAATGCTTTGTATGCGATTATTTTCACTCACAGGCTTTTAATCTTACAACGGGAAAAGGTTTAGCTATTGACAAATATAATTATTTATTGATGCTAAAGTAGTTTTATAACTTGATTCTGGGAATCAATATAAAATATTGATTTCTTTGTTTCAATAGATTCCAACTTTTTATTAGAAACTAAGCATTTAAAGTAATCAATTTAATTTTATTTCATCTTTTTTATAATTGATATTAATCAATATAAACCAAAAAAGTTTAGAAATTAATTAGGCATAAATTAGTATTATCGGGTAATAATTTTTTATTAAAACTTACTCTTAATGTCGAAATAATATTAGATTTGCCATTGCCTTACCTAAAAAATACCGACTAAATTGTTATGGGGAAAAGAAAAATTATAAGTGTCAATCGAATCCTTTTAATCCTGTTATTTCAGTTTGTTTATATACTTCCGGTATTAAGTTGTTCGACCCCGGTTTTTCGTTATGCACTCGAAAGGTGGCTTGCATATTCGTATATTATTGAAGTAATACACGATGGTAAATTGGATGATTCACAACAACTTGCGCTCGATTATCTTAAATCGTCAACCAAACCTGGTATCACTGCAAATATTAAAATAATTGAAACTACCCACGATGAGAGTTTAGGGAATGAATCGGAGAAATTACCGGTAATCAAACTGTTTTATCCAAAAGAACATAGGATTAACGAGGTGGTTTGGCAGGGAGAACTTACCGAAGAAAATGCAAAAAATATCGTGGATTCACCGGCTCGAAAAAATGCAGTGCAAAACATTGAAAATGGTGATGCTTCAGTTTGGTTTTTTCTGGAAAGTGGTAATAAAATAGAAGATGACAAAGCAGCTAAAATATTGGAAAGCCAGTTAAAAAGGCTTTCACAAGAATTACAATTAGCTACTTCTGCAACCAACGCCGCCGGATTTCCGCTCGACATTAATATTATTAATAGCGGAGTATCTTTTTCTATGGTTCGGGTTTCGCGTACGAATCCGGCAGAAGAAATATTTGCTAAAATTCTTTTGGGCACCGAACCCGATTTAGCGTCTTATAAAGTGCCGATGGCATTTCCTGTTTTTGGTCGCGGGCGAGCTCTTTTTGCATTGGTTGGAAAAGGAATAAACAGCAAACAAATTGAGCTGACATGCAACACAGTAATTGGCTGGTGTTCGTGTACTATTAAAGAAGATAATCCGGGAGCTGACCTTCTTTTTATGGCCGACTGGGATAAAGCGCTGGGTGATTCAAGTTGGATTCAACCTGAAGAAATACCTGAAATTACGGGTTTAACAGGTTTTCTTTCAGATGAAAAAGAAATGGAAATAGTTGTTGAAAGTTCGGATGAAAAGGAAAGTTTACCAGTCGAAATCAATTCAAAACCAGAAGAATCAGCAAAAAAAAATAGTGATATCGGTTTAGAGGAAACCGACCCAAAAACCGACACCGATGAAATTGAAGAAATTAGTGAGCTTGAAAGCATCCGACTATCCGAAACTCAAAACGAAACAATTTTAATGAATGTTGATTCTGATAAAAATTCGTTAAATCCACTCACCCGAAATATACTTCTGGTAATTCTTGTTTTGGTAATTCTGGTGCCAGCTGTGTCCATTTTATTAAAGCGAAAAGTGAATAAATGAAGATTAATCAACTTGTTATAAAGGAAATCACCCGTCGCAAACTCAATTTTCTATTTGGGCTTTTATCCGTTTTGTTTGCGGTTACAACGGTTGCCGGAGCACTTACCATGTTGCAGATTCACGACCTTAAAACCGAAGAAATTATCGCAAAAAAGGAAGCCGAAACATTGGAACGAATGGCAGTTTTAGAAGACGATTACCGGAAAATCATGAAAAATCTGGGATTTAATTTACTTATTCTTCCAAAAGACCAAAACCTAAGCGATTTATATGCCAATGATTTTGCAAATAAATACATGCCCGAAAGTTATGTTGATGTACTCGCAGCTTCGCCGAGCATGTTAATCCGGCATTTGTTACCCAGCTTGCAGCAAAAAATTATTTGGCCAGAGAAACGCCGCACAATTATTCTAACAGGAATTAGAGGCGAAGTGCCTTTTTTGCACAAAGACCCCAAAGAACCAATGATGGTGGCGGTACCAAAAGGAACTATGATTATGGGTTACGAATTGCATAACAGCATGGATTTAAAAGTTGGGGACGAAATAAAACTCATGGGCAAAACATTTACAATCGGCAAATGTAACGAGTCGCGCGGGAATAAAGACGATATTACAGTTTGGATTGATTTACAGGAATCTCAGAAAATTTTAAATAAAGAAGGTAAGATAAATGCAATATTAGCACTTGAATGTCATTGTTCCGACAGCAGTCTGCCAATGATAATTGATGAAGTTCATAGCGTGCTACCCGAAACTCAGGTTATCGAAAAAGGAAGTAAAGTTTTGATGCGTGCCGAAGCGCGAGACAGAGCTGCGAAAGAAGCACAAGATGCAATTATGGCAGAAATAATAAACCGCAAGAATCTTCGCGAACAGCAGGAAAAGTTTGCTTCTATTTTGGTTCCCTTGGTACTTCTTACAAGTACTCTTTGGATTGCATTTTTGTTTATTGGAAATGTACGTGTCAGAAAAAGTGAAATAGGAATATTAAGGGCTGTTGGAGTAAAAGAAATTTCAATTATGAAACTTTTCCTATACAAAGCATTGTTAATTGGTTTGTCGGGTGCATTTATAGGATACTTTTTGGGAGTTGGAATTGGAAGTATTTGGGGAGGATTATTTTCTTCCGGATTATTTAATATTTCCCAGTTTGTTTTGGTAATGGTGTTTGCACCACTGCTTTCGTTGTTGGCGGCTTATATTCCGGCTACAATTGCTGCTCGGCAGGATCCGGCTGAAATATTAAGGGAAGATTGAGGTGAGAAGTCGTTATCAAAAAAACAAAAAAATTACTTTTTGAATGTTGAAATTAGAAAACATAACTAAAGAATATAAAAAAGGAGATCAGATAATTCATGCTTTAAACGATGTTTCGTTACAAGCAGAGAACGGAGAATTTGTTGTTGTGCGTGGCGCCAGCGGAAGTGGGAAAACTACACTTTTATTAGTTGCCGGTGGGTTATTAAAATCAAACTCTGGAAAAATTATTTTAAACAACGAGGATATTTATAATTTGACAGCGGAAAAACGTGCAATTTTTAGGGCTAATAATATAGGTTTTGTTTTTCAGCAATACCATCTTATTCCGTATTTAACTATTCTCGAAAATGTAAAAGTTCCGATGCTGGCAAGTAATACAAATATTACCGAAAATGAAGTAATCGAACTAATTGATTCGTTGGGATTAAAAGAACGTTTGCATCACACACCTGGCGAATTGAGTGCAGGAGAAAAACAACGGACGGCACTGGCCAGAGCACTTTTATTCAAACCAAAAATTCTACTGGCAGATGAAATTACAGGCAATCTCGACCCGGAAAATATTGAAATTGTGATGAATCGTTTGGCAGATTTTAAAAGTTCGGGGGGAACTATTTTACTCGTTACACACGATAAAGAGCTTAATAAAAAAGCAGATAAAGTTGTTTACCTTGAAAAGGGGGAAATTTTGAAAAGTTAGCGTTACGTATTTAGTGGTCTTGTGTATGAAAAGTTGCGGTTTTATGTGCTTGAATTTTTCGATAGAAAAATCGGACATAACAATATTGTAACTGCCTTTTATTAAGCACTAAACTACGCAATTTTTATACATGTTTTTTATCTGGTTATTGTTAGAATAAATAGTGTCAGATTACTGTCTCATAACTGTCATAATAATGTCTTGTCATTTCAACCTCAAAGAAAGGTTAATACTTATCTTTGCTCAATAAATAATAATAATAAAAACCTAAATAATAATGAATTCTGGTACAATCAATTTAAGAGATATTAAAAAAATGAGATTGGAACGTCATTGGTCACAAGATCAACTGGCAGAAATGAGCGGATTAAGTATAAGAACTATTCAACGAATTGAAAATGGAGAAAATGCAGGTTTAGAATCATTGAAATCTTTGGCAGCAGTTTTTGAAACGAATATTGCCGATTCCGATAAGAAGGTGGAAATGGAACAGATTAGAAAAGAAGAAGAGTATGTTCAAAATGTTAAAGGTTTTTATAAACTTATTGCAGTTGCTATATTAAGCTTGGTAGTTCCTTTTATTCTTGCAGTTAGTGATTCATCCTATTGGAAAGTTTTTTTATGGATACTACTTTCTTGGGCAATATTGATTGGAATCTATTCTCTTAATGTTTTTGATTTCTTTGGAGATAAATGGAAAAGAAAATTGATTCAAAATAGATTCAAAAAGAAGTAAGGATGTTTTAATTAGTATCTTATTTCTAATATTTGTGTGTGTTTTGGCAAAAAATTGACAAATAACAATTATCAAATCATGCGAATCAAGAGTTGAACCTTGATTAATGTTTCTTTTTGTTGCGCACTGAAAGTGCAGTTTATTTCAGCCCAATGGCAACGCCTTGGGTTGAAATGTTGTGTTCAAGTATTCGCCTTGAAAAGGCAACTTAAATTAAATTGTCCTTTCAGGACGCACATTTCTACTTATACAAAACCCAATGCGTTGCATTGGGCTGAATTCAATTAGGCTTTCAGCCTGAAAAATTGTTTATATCAACGCTTGATTTGCATAAATCACAAAAATACAAATTGTTTAAAACAAATAAGGAATAGTTTGGAATTTGGAATTTTAAATAATCGGAACTTATTTGTTATTTGTTTTTTGAGATTTGTCTTTTCCCGTTTATCAGGATTAGGTAAAACAATCTTGTAAATCACTTTTTTATAAATAAGTGTAAATCAGGAATCGGACTCTATGGATAACCAATAAAAATGCAATCTGCCTTGCAACAGATAAAATCACATTCAATCTTCATTTATATATCGCTTTAATTACTATTTTAGCCAATCAAATCAACTAAAGACCATCAACAATGAAATGTTCCATTTTTAAAGGACTTTATATTATAGCTTTTATCTTTTTTTCTATTTCTGTTTCTGCACAAGATTGGCCCATGTGGCGTTTCGATGCCGGAAGAACAGCATCCAGTCCGACAGAACTTCCAAGCGATTTAAATCTGCAATGGACAAGAAATTACACTCCGCGTGAAATGGTTTGGGATGATCCGTTGAACCATGATTTGATGCAATTCGATAAGGTTTTCGAGCCGATTGCCGTTGGCGAGATGTTATATATTGGATTTAACGATCAGGATAAAGTTGTTGCACTTAATAGTAATACCGGCAAAGAAGTGTGGTCGTATTATGCCGATGGTCCTGTTCGTTTGCCAATTTCGTATTACAACAACAACATTTATTTTACAAGCGACGATGGTAATTTATATTGTTTGTCGGCCGAAAATGGAAGTTTGGTTTGGAAATTTAATGGTGGCCCGGCTGATCGAAAATTACTCGGAAACAAGCGTCTCATTTCAACATGGCCGGCAAGAGGCGGTGTGGTAATCGATGATGGGATTGCTTATTTTGCCGCGAGTATCTGGCCTTCGATGGGAACATTTATTTATGCCCTTGATGCAAAAAGTGGCGATATTATCTGGAAAAACGACGGTACCAGTTCCGATTATATTTTGCAACCACACAGCACTGCCATGGCTTTTGCAGGAATTGCCCCGCAAGGTCCGATGTCGTTAAATGGCGATTATTTATTTATCGCAGGAGGTCGCTCTGTTCCAGGGTGTTTCGACCGTAAAACGGGTGAATTAATTTATTATCATCTGAATAAATATAATAAAAGTGGAGGTGCTTTTGTAAGTACCCGGGGCGATTATTTCGTAAACCATCATCGCGACAGAAATACCTATATCTACGATACGAACAAAGGAGAAAGAGTTTCCCGAATATTGGAAAAATATCCGATTTTGGATGAGGAGATTTTTTATTTCTCGGGGAAATCAGTAGTTGCCAGAAATCCAAAAAACCCAGGCGAAATTGTTTGGTCGCTACCGGTTGATGCTTCGGGCGATTTAATACAAGCCGGCACTCGTTTATATGCCGGAGGTAAAAACAGCATCTCTTCAATTCAGCTAAATAAAAATAGCGAGCCGTCAGTTTTATGGGAAAAAGAAGTTGAAGGTACAATTGGAAGAATAATTGCTGCAAATGGTAAGATTTTCGCAGTTACTCTCGAAGGAAATATATTGGCATTTGGTGTTGATGTTCCTAAAAAGGAAATTAAAATTAGTGCCGATTTAGACGAAACAAAAATTTCAAAATCTGTCTATGAAAAAGCAGATGAAATTCTGAAAGAGACAAAAACAAGCGAAGGTTACGCCATTTATATTGGAGTAAATAATCCGAAATTGCTTGCCGCAATTGCAGAAAAAACGGATCTGACAATTGTTGCGGTGGATTCTGATGCAAATAAAATTGATAAATTAAGAAGGGATTTTGATGCTTTTGGTATCAAAGCCAGTAAAGTAGCTTTTCTGCAAAACACACCCGAAAGCATAGATTTTGCACCTTACTTTTCATCGTTAACAATAATAGAAAATATTGATAATTATAGCTCTGAATCGGCTAAAATGTTACTTAGTAAAGTTTACGCATCAACCCGTCCATTTGGAGGAAAAATATGGATTGGTGGCAGTAATTCAAATTTAGCCAACATTATAAATTATGCCGAAACGAGTTCTTTTGACGGGCTGAATGTAATAAACAGCAATTCCGAAAAAGTTCTGCTTTCGTTTGAAGGTGCGCCGGAAGGCTCGGCAAATTGGACTCACTTATACGGAGATATTGCAAATACAGTTAAGTCTGACGATGATCTTGTTAAGCTCCCACTTGGTGTTCTTTGGTTCGGAGGAAATTCAAATATGGATGTACTTCCGAGACACGGACACGGGCCTCCGGAACAAATTATTGATGGAAAATTAATTATTCAGGGGAATAATAGTCTCAGTGCAAGAGATGTTTATACCGGCAGAGTTCTCTGGAAAAAGGAGTTTGAAACGCTTAATAATTTTGGCTCTTTTTTTAATGAATCGTATGTAGATGATCCACTTACAACTGCATACAACCAGGAACATCTTCCGGGAACAAATATCAGGGGAACAAATTATATAGTAACATCCGATTTAGTTTATGTGGCACAAGGTATTGCTTGCCAGGTGTTAGACATTGAAACCGGGGAGAAAATCAAAACCATGTGGATGCCCGACAGAGCTCAGTGTGCATATTTGGGAGTTTCAGGAAATAGCTTGATTACGGGAGGAAATTTTGCAAGATTTTCAACCCAAATAAGAAAAAATCTAAAATCGAAAGAAGATATTGACACATTTATTGAACTAATCGAAGCCAATAATACGCGTTCAGGGGGAATGTATGAGTACGGACTGAGTGCAAGTTCTGATCTCATAGTTACAGACAGACACAATTTAGAAATAAAGTGGAAATCAACTTCCAATTACGGATTTATTCACAATGCAATTACTGCAAATGACGATGTGGTTTATGTGCTCGACAAATTGCCTGCTGCAATGCTGAGTTTACTTTCGCGACGTGGAATTGAATTAGAAGGAGATTACTCCTTAACAGCTTTAAATATTGAAACCGGTGATACCATTTGGCAGAATACAACAGATGTTTTTGGGAGCTGGTTGAGTTACAGTAAAGAACATGATATTTTACTTCAGGCAACCCGCCCATCGCGCGATATGGTAAAAGGTGAGTTCGGCGAAAGGATGATCGCTCACCGTGCTTCGGATGGAAAAATTATCTGGGACAAAGAAATAGAATATGGTAATCCTCCAATAATTCATAACGAAAGAATTATTGTTGAAAATCATGCCTATGAATTAAAAACAGGAAATATTATAAATCGCATTGACCCAATAACCGGAGAGGAAATAGTTTGGGAATATACCAGAACTTATGGCTGCAATTATATTATAGGAAGCGAAAACCTACTTTCATTTCGATCGGGTGCGGCAGGTTTTTACGACCTTGAAACAAATGGAGGTACCGGAAATTTAGGTGGTTTCAAATCGGGTTGTACTGCAAATTTAATTGCTGCAAACGGTGTGTTAAATGCGCCGGATTATACTCGTACTTGTCAATGTTCGTATCAGAATCAAACTTCGCTCTCTTTTATTCACATGCCTCGTTTGGAGTATTGGACTAACAATGAGTTTGACTGGAGTGGAAAACCCGTTCAGCAATTGGGAATTAATTTTGGAGCACCCGGCGACAGAGTTGCAGAGAACAACACTTTGTGGCTCGATTATCCGAGTGTGGGTGGAAGAAGTCCCGATGTTCCGGTGGATGTTAAATTTGTTTCTTCTGATTCAACATTAATAAAAAACCATAAAACATTGAGCAACGATGCGAACGAAGATAAAATTGGTTATATCCGTACAAATTCATACAGTATTGAAGGGAATGATTATTCGTACGTTGCGGCTTCGGCAATAAGTGGAGCGCAGGAAATTGAAGTTACGCTCTCGAAAGAAGTTATGCCAAAAACAGCCTATTCAATTAAATTATTTTTTGCTGAAATAGAAAATACTAAAGCCGAAAATCGCGTGTTTGATATTGATTTGCAGGGAGAAACCGTTCTTGAAAATTTCAATATTACAAAAGAAGCCGGTGGGCAAAATAAATTAGTAACCAAAACATTTGAGGGAATAATAGTAAGCGATAAACTAAATATTAAACTCACTTCTGCAGATAAAAAAACATTGCCATTATTAAGTGGCATAGAAGTTTTAATGGAAAACAAACAGAAATTTTCAATGCTTGAAAAATAGTTAGTTTATTAAGCTTGGTAGATTGTTGTTTTGTAATGTTCTACACCTCCTTTTATAGGCTGTGTGAAAATGGGATTATCCTTTGCCCCCGAGAAATCGGGGCAGGCTGTTGGATTTACTGGCTGTGTGAAAACGAGGATATTAATTGCCGTTGGATTTATCCAACGGGTTGAAGACAACAAAGATAAATGGGCTTTAGCCCTTAAAATCAGTTTGTTGGGTTAAAACCCATCAATGTTTATAATTCAAAATCCGTCCGATAAATCGGACGGCAAAGGATAAAAAGATTGTTTTCAAACAGCCTGTTTAGCCCAGTGATAAGTTAACTGAATTAATGGCTAAAGCCTTGTTTTTATTTGGTGCTGAACTCTCACCAAGCTAAAGCATGGTACAATAATTTGATGCGTTTACCCTATTTCAGATAAACCTATTTCTTAAGATTTTATTATTTTTGCGCCCTTGCAAAAAAGCGTGAATTTGTGCTGAAAATAAAACAGTCAAGAAGTCAATTATTAATTATTATGTGGCAATCAACAATAGTGAGAATAAAAAAGACTCTTTTTCTTTTAGTATTTCTTATATCGGCAATAAATGTTTTCGGGCAAGCAGCCGGTTCATTCAAAGGAAAAATTATTGATTCAGACACGAATGAACCAATTCGAAATGCAAATATTGTAATCCAATCAACAAATATTGGTACAAGTTCCGACCGCGCTGGGAATTTTGAAATTAATAATCTGGCATCCGGAAAATATGAATTATTGATTTCTGTTGTTGGATACAAAAAACAGGAAGTTTCCGTTAAGTGGCCTCTTATTTCTACCGAAACATTTCAAATTAAATTAGTCCCCGAAAACAAGGAATTGGGAAATATTGATGTGTTTGGATACCAAAATCTTATTTCAAAAGATACGTCAATAGTTCGAGAACCACTTTCGGTAGTAACTGCAATATCAAGGATAAATGCTGTGGAAATTGAAAAGCAGGGAGCCGTAACATTGATTGACGCGATGCAATATATTCCCGGTGCCTGGACAGAAACGCGAGGTAGAAAAGTAAAACAATTTTTCTCGGTAAGAGGACAGAAATATCCTTATCCTGAATATTCTATCGATGGAGTTTGGCAAAGTGAGTTTGAGGAAACCAGTTATTTTATGTCAACTTTAAATATCGAGTCAATCGAAATTGTACGTTCAAGTGCTGCCTTGGTAAAAGGGCTCTCCGGACTTTCAGGAATTATTGATGTGAAAACAATAAAACCAAAAGGGAAAACGACTTCGGCTGGCTTGAAATACGGTTCATTAAATTCGTTTTCGGCCAATGCACAGCATGGCAACAAAATTAATAATGTAAGTTATAATTTGGCGGCATCTTATTTTGGAACCAACGGACCTGAAAACAGAAATGGCAAAGAGCGAATTGGAAATATGACAGGGCAGTTTGATTGGCAGATTAATAACAAGCTGCAACTTTCGGCAAATACAATGTTTATTTACGGAACGCGCGAAATTGTAACGCCGGTTGAACCAGCCGATCCGAAACTTATGAATTGGCGGGAAAAATACGATCCGATACAAACGTTGGTTTCTTCTGTAAAACTCAATTACCGGGGTTCCGATAATTCAGTTACGGAATTGCAAACAAATTTTGCACACCGAAATCCCGCATATTCGATTTATACAATAAGTAAAGATTCTTACAACAACTACAATGAAAAGGATTATGAATACAGTTTAAACGTGTTGCACAGTCGTTCGTTGTCGTCGAATAATACATTGCGTTTTGGTGGTTTGTACAGTCGTTGGGTAGCACCCGAAGGCAAGCGATTTTATTTTGGTAAAAAGGCCGATGTTAGTACCTGGTCGGCGGTTGTAGCCGATGAGCATAAAACAGGTCGTTTTGTTTTTGATGCGGGACTCAGACTGATTAGCGATTACATTAAAGAATGGGGAGCATTCGGAATTGAAGGTGTCGGTTCTAAATTTGCAGGTGTTCAGCCAATTCAGAATGAAACTGCACCTCTAGTATGGCAAACTATTTTTGGAACTTCATATTTGCTTTCAAAATCGTCGTCGCTTCACGGACATGTTGCAGGTGGAAATGTTGCGGCTCGAAAAGGAAGTCTTACGGTAGATGGAACTACGCCCGAAAATGAAATGCGTTTGCAATACGATGCCGGATTTAAAAAGGTTACTGCTAGTGGAGATGAATTTACACTTAGCTTTTTTTATGTGGATCGTAAAAATGCAATTTCATACAGTGGAGAGACAATTGATGATGACCTGGGCAATTTAATGGAACTCTACGAAAACCGCGACAAACGAAATTTTGGTGTTGAATTGGATGCACGAAAAATGTTGCCGGTTTTGCATCTTTCGTTATTTGCCAATTTTACTTTTATGAAAAGTGAAATGAGAGTGGACAGTGAAATGGAGAAAGACACGGAAACACCTGAGATTATTATAAATGCAGGAATTATGTACGAAAACAATTCATTCGATATTAACCTTTTTGCCAATTATACCGGAGCCTACGAAAACGACCGTTTTGTAAATAAAACCTGGGTGGCAGAAAATGGCAAATTTCCCCTTGGCGATTTCCTTGCCATAAACCTTACAACCGGTTACACTTTCGGGAAATCAAATAACACAAGAATTTATATTGAAGCAAAAAATCTCGCTGACATAAAATACCAGACAGTCGCCGGTTATCCCGATAATGGAAGGATGGTTTTTACGGGTGTGAAAGTGAAATTTTGAGTAAATAAAAACTCCCCCAAAATCATTGAATATTAAATCTTCATTAATCCCTAAAAATCCTGATAATACTCACTATTTATTACCTTTTACATTTGTTCTTTTGCCGCGATTTTACAGTAAGAAATTTTATTGAAATGGTTAAGGAATATATTCAGAAAAATAAAAAAGTGGCGGAAGCTATTAAAGACTATTTAATTATCACTTTTGGACTACTGGTTTTTACAATTGGTTGGGTTGTTTTTATTATACCGGCTGAAATAACCGGAGGCGGAATTAGCGGTGTTGCAGCGGTAATTTATTACGCCACAAAAATACCTGTAAGTGTTTCATTTTTAGTTATAAACATTGCTCTGGTTTTGCTTGCTATAAAAATATTAGGGGCAAACTTTGGTTTAAAAACTATTTTCAGCATTGCAATTCTAACCGGATTTTTTGCACTTTTTCAAAATATAATAAAAGAACCAATTGTTGACGATACCTTTTTATCCGCTGTTTTAGGTGGAATGTCAGGTGGAATTGGTTTGGGTATTGTTTTTTCACGCGGAGGAAGTACCGGCGGCACCGATATTTTTGTAATGATTATTAATAAATATCGCAATGTTAGTCCCGGTAGAGTTATTTTATATATCGATGTAATAATA